>Ga0210124_1000105_pt1 | contig 49041 bp, 47 predicted proteins | sample Muzzi_PWC_D2_FD_185554 | JGI IMG/M metagenome (GOLD analysis project Ga0210124, IMG submission 185554) | Wetland microbial communities from San Francisco Bay, California, USA, that impact long-term carbon sequestration - Muzzi_PWC_D2 (SPAdes) | ecosystem: Environmental > Aquatic > Marine >...
ACTTGCGAAGCAGAGAGAACGGCCCCAGCCACCGTTGGGTCTGAGCCGTCGATGACAAAAGCAACGTCGGCCCAATCTCTGGCCACGACCTCTTGTCCATAACCAGCCGGGATGATTAAAGCCCCATACGCATCGCCGTGATCCAATAAATAAGCGATGTCGATCTCTTTTTCTGCGTAGGCCACAATATCAAAATAGTTCGAGGCCTGGTAAGCTTCAACCAGCTCTCGGCTCTGCCGGCTTTTATCGCCGTCGTAAACAGCCGTGCGCAAATGATCGATATCGGTGCTGGCGGCGTAGCCCAGCAAAATCAGTTGCATCAATGGGGTGATTATCATCACCGCCAGGGTACGCGGGTCGCGCATAATGTGGATAAATTCTTTACGTATCAAACTCAGTGTTCTCAGTAACATGAGATACCTCCCAAATAGAAATTGATATTTAACTTACAAACCAGGCCAACTCCCGGTTAGCGCGGAGATTATCCAAAAAGAGAGAAACCGTCTGCTCAATCATTGCCTCGGCAGAGATCTGGCTGTATCGGGGATCAAGATTGGTCGCTTTGAGCATAGAGTTCAACAGCATTGCCCCCATCAGGGTGTAGGCCATGATGATAGGGTCTTTCCGGCGCAGGCTGCTTGAAGGGGTGTGGGTCTCCAGGTATTCTTCGGCGTAAGTGGCAATGGGTTTGGCAAGCTGCTGATAAAGCGTCTGGCGCAGCTCGACATCAGTCAAGATTTCGGCTAGAATAGGAGCGGCGAAATCGCCCCGTTCCTGCAAGAGCTGGTACAGGTCGTGGAGCAGAGTGGTTAAAAAATCTTTTGGATCATTGGGGGGATTTTCCCGGACAACCCCTTCAAGTGACCATTTGCCCAACAGTTCCATCATGGCCATCAGCAGTTCATGCTTGTTGTCGAAGTAGTTATAAATCGTCCCCTCCGCCACCTCGGCAGCTTCGGCAATCTCTTTGGTGGTGGCCTGGTGATAGCCCTTTTTTGAGAAGACTTGGGCCGCACCCATTAGAATCTGGGTGCGTCGGGCCTCTGCCATCTGTGCCTTAAAATCTATGGTTGCTTTGAGCATTTTGAATCCCTTCTCAATTGAGTCAGTCATTAGTTTTGTTCTTGCCCCCTTAGCCTATGATATTCTGAACGGAATATCTTCGACTTTTGTCGGTTTTGGAAACTTCAACTGTTCGACCAATTTCCCCAGGCCAAGCTCACTTGCCAAAGCATCGGTATACGACCAACTTCAGTGCTACCAAAAAAAAAGCCGTGTGGGTCCCAATGTTAGGGAGCACACGGCGGCTTCTCAAACAGGCAAGTGAGGTATTAATTTCATTCTCGCAGTAATCTCATGCCATTCAAAATCACAATCAGGACAGACAACTCGTGGATGAACATCCCCCCGGCCATATGAACCTGACCGAGCAGTACTCCGGCCAATAAGCCAAACACCGTAACCAAAGCGATGACAACGTTCTGGCGAATGTTGCGCAGAGTGGCTTTGGATAGACCGATGGCCTCCGGTATCTTCAACAGGTCGTCAGCCATCAGGGCGATGTCGGCGGTTTCGATGGCAACATCGGTTCCGGCTGCACCCATAGCAATACCGATGTCGGCGGCAGCCAGGGCCGGGGCATCGTTAATGCCGTCACCCGTCATGGCCACCACGTAACCCTCGTCCTGCAATTGACGAATTATATTGAGCTTATCTTCGGGCAGCAGTTCGGCGTAAACCTCGGTTACACCGGCCTCATTGGCAATGGCTTGAGCCGTACGCCGGTCATCGCCGGTCAACATCACAATGCGCTCCAGTCCGATCTCTTTGAGTTGCCGGATCATCGCCGGGGTTGTGTCCCGAAGCGCGTCGGCAATGCCGAGGATACCTAGCTCTAGCCCATCCAGGGCCACCAGCACGGCTGTTTTGCCTGCGGATTTAAGACGGGCCAGTTGCATCTCGGTTTCAGGACTGACCGCCACACCCAGTTCGGCCATCAACTCTTTACTGCCAACGCCAATGACGTGTCCCTGGTAGGTGGCTCGCACCCCGCGCCCGGTGCAGGTGTCGAACTGGGCCTCATAAGGGATATGATCCAACGTTTCGGCTTCGGCCAAAATCGGGCGGGCCAGGGGATGCTCGGAGCCGGCTTCGGCGATGGCGGCCCAGCGCAGCACCTCCTGCTGGGCAGCGGTCCAGCGGTCCGGCGTTTTTCCGTTAGCGGAGACGACCACGCTAGCAGCATCCTCCGGGCCACCAACCGGGACCGGCACCAGCTGTAAAGCAATGATGTCGGTTAAGCGGGGTTTACCCTGAGTCAAGGTGCCGGTTTTATCCAAGGCCAGGGCAGTGATTTTTCCGGCGTTTTCCAAATACTCGCCACCTTTGATGAGAATGCCCTGTTTGGCTGCCCGTCCAATACCGGCCACCACAGACACCGGTGTAGAAATGACCAGCGCGCCAGGGCAGCCGATGACCAGCAGGGTTAGGGCCAGTTCAATTTCCCAGGTTACCAAAAAAGCCACTACACTGAGGCCGATAATCGCCGGGGTGTACCAGCGGGCGAAGCGCTCGATGAAGCGTTGCGTCGGGGCCTTCTCTTCTTGTGCTTCCTCAACCCGGCGGATGATGCGGGCCAGGGTGGTATCGGCCCCAATGCCGGTGGCCCGGACGTGCAGCAATCCATCCTGGTTAACGGTACCGGCGTATACCTGCGTTCCGGCGCTCTTTTCAACCGGCATCGACTCGCCGGTAATGGCGCTCTCGTCAACGGCGGATCGCCCGTCAACAACTTCACCATCTACCGCAATTTTAGCCCCGGGTTTGACCAACACAGTTTCACCGGGCTCCACGTCGTGCGGCATCAGCTCAACTTGGCGGCCATCTCGCAAAACGATGGCCGTCGTGGGGGCCAGGTTGAGCAGGCTTTGCAACGTTTGGCGGGTACGGTCCAGGGTGCGGGCTTCCAAATAAGCGCCCAACATAAACAAAAAGGTGACGGCGGCGGCTTCCCAATACTCGCCGATGATAAGCGCACCGATGGTGGCAATCGTCACCAGTAGTTCGATGCTGATGTGCCGGTTGAGCAGGGCCTGCCAGGCTCGCCGGGCAATATCGTAACCGGCAACCAGCGCCGCGGCAATCATCAAGCCACTGCGCAGGCCGGTCAAGCCGGCCAGATAATCAACCCCCAGTGCCGCCAGAATGAGTATTCCGCTGACAATGGTCAGCAGTTGACGACGCTTCATTGGATTGTTGAACCAGCTTTTTACTGTTTTCATTGGATCATCTCCTTCATTAGTCGTTATCAAAAATAGTCTGCATTTTTCCATAAAGAGATTGGGAAACTGGAGCGGGCATAACGCCGTCTCCAATCTCCCAACCCCAATCTTTTCCTTAAAATGGTGATACTTTGGCTTCGTAGCCGGTGGCCTTAATGGTCTTAACCAGATCATCGGCACTGGCCTGTTCCGGATTGTGTTCTACCACCACCCGACCGGTGTTGAAGTGAACTTTGGCCTTCTCAACACCGTTCAGGTTGTGCAGGGCCTTTTCGATTTTGGCCACACACGAGGGGCAAGAAAATTCCTGGCTGCGTAAGATGGTTTTCATTATTCAAAATCCTTTCTGTTAATTGATTTGTTGAATTAAACTTACACCCCTACTATATCAAGAAACGGCCTGCACTTGTATGATCTAGCTCAATTAAGTGTATCAAAATAGAAAAACCCCTGGCTTGATCAATTAGGTCAAGTCAGGGGTTTATAAAATTCGGACAGCAAGAAGCTAACTGCTATTGCTTAATAGTCGGCGGCGATAGCTGAAAAACCAAATCCAAATTACCCTTGCTTTTGTCCAAGCTACTCGTGGCTGTGCCCTGCTTCGTGACTGTGAACTTTATCATGAGGATCCGATTGGGCACATAAGTAAAGCTTGTGCGCCCACACCTGCAAGCCCAGCATCGCCTCAACATATTCTCGGGCTTTGTCTACCGGGCCATCGGCGTATTTTTGCAGCGCCATGACCCGCTCAAACCTTTCTTTGATTTGAGCCTGGACTATATCAGTCAGCACTTGCAAGAGTTCATCTGGTGATCCGGTTTCGATGGCGTGTTCGGCCACCGGCACAACCGGGCCCTCGCTCAACCCGGCCGGCTTCAAGCCGGTATAAGGCTCACCTTCGCCGAGACGATGGACACGGACCACCGTTTCAAAGAAGTGCGTATCGGCTACCCCAGCAACATCAAGCTGTTTGCGCAAAGGCAAGACCTTCTCGAATACGTTTACAACTTCCTGTTCACTTTCCTTGGGCACATAGGGGAGAACAAGGTTTACGTTCTCGACCTCTAGAGCTTTTTTGGCCGCAGTGGCAACTGGGCCGTCTAATGTATCACAATGAGGAGGCATCATTAATCTCCTTTCTTTTGCCACTATTTAAAGATTGATAATGGGTATGTTTTAGATTGAATTGACAAATTTGCTCGTAGTTTTGATAGGCTTTTTGACTTAGATCCAGGTGGATCTGTAAAAATGGGTAAGTTATTCGATCATAGGCGTCTCCTGCTGCGGTGGTGCTGGGTCCACGTGAATAACACAGTAGCCCGAGTCCGCATCGTCATGCAGCCGCTGCAAGACTTCCTCGGCGATGCTGTTTGCTTTCTCGATGGGCAGTCCTCGTTGCACCTCGATATGCATCCCTGCATGCACAGTGTTCGGCCCGATATACTCCGCCCGCAAGTCATGCACACCCAGCACACCTGGGACCGAAAGTGCCAAACTCTTCACTTTTGCCAGGAACTCCGACCCTGGCGAGCGCCCCAGCAGAAATGAGAGATTCTCTCGAAACAGGCCAATGGCGTTGACGGTGATGAGTGTCGCCACAAGGATGGCCGCCAATGGATCGGCCAGAGGGTAGCCCCACATAATGCCCAGTGTGCCAAAGAGAGCGGCCAAAAGGCCCAGTTCATCATTGACCAATTCCAGCATTTGGGCTTTTGCTGCAGCACCTCGCTCCTTATTTCTGAGTAGTTGTACCAGCGGAGCAGCGGCAATAACCATCGAGACGATGATTACCCCCAAAACCCATGCTAGATTTTCATAGGCGACTTCCTCTGCTTGGAATAATCGAGGTATGGCTTCCTCATACAATTTGTAACTGGTGAACGAAATAAATAGGGTGGCGGCCACCAAGGCGGCCACATTTTGGGCCCGTCCGTAGCCAAACATGTGCAGCTCGTCTGCCTTTTTGCGAGAATATAACATCGCCACCAGTAGAAAGCCGGAGACAAAGATATCGCTCAACGTGTGCAGGGCTTCGGCCAGCATCGCTAATACACCTGACATAAAATAGACAGCCAGCTTCATTCCGAAGATTACGACATATATGACCAAAGTCGTCCGGATACCTTTTATATCTGCGGATTCATTCATTTTATCCTCCGTGAACATACAAGGTTCAATCTATGATGACTTCATAAAACTGAGGGTTGGGAGAGCCGTCAAGTAATGGCTTCACGCGTTCAAGCGCTTTGGCCTGGGTGGGGCTGGTGTGCATGACCATAAAAGTCTCGTAGCTTTCATGCTCGACGACGGCCACATAGTTGCCACCCTCGCGGGATGTTAGGAGTCGGCGGCTAATAAAGCCCTCGTGCTGGGCATATTTCCCGTTCGACCAGGTGAACCACTTTTGAAACTCAGCGTCTTTCCCATGTCTGATAGGCGGAAAATGAATAATGTTTACAAACATAATGGAATACCTCCAATTCTTCATTTGAATAGCCCAATAACGCTATAATTCCTGCAATTAGCCTACTGCAATTTACAAATAATAAACAAGTGTCCTCTACCCTCCTTATGTATCCACGCTACTGTTTTATCGTCTGGTGGACTGTCCGTTTCTCATACCCTTCATCAGTTATCCATTTTTCTGTCTCTCTCAGATTATTCAATATCAAGCGTGTCCCGACGGGGTACACCATTATCATGGACAACTCGATAAATACGCCTTGGTTCTATTTTGATGACAACATAAACACCTGGACCCTGACGATTTTTTAAAGCATAGGCATTTTGTATCTCTTTCGGTTCAGCAGCGAGTTTCTGGCGAGGCACAACTTTGGCAGTGCCAAAAATCTGGATACTCTGCCGCAGATGTTCCATTGAGCTGATCTCCCTGTTCCTGACGCTGATGGTAAATACGGCAAGAGAATTGGTTTCAACATAGAAGATAAGGTCGCTGGCAGATGGTTCTATTAAATAGAGAGTTAGGACAACGCTCATATATCGCACAGCCGAAGCCCATGGTCCATCGGGGCCGCTGAATGCTATATGTCCCAGTTGATTTTGTTGCAAGATTTCGATGATTTCCTGCTTCAATTTGTCAAGCATGTTCTACTCATGGTGATTCTTTGCAATCGTTTAAAGGCGATATAACGTCGCCAATCAGCGGCTTCATGAGTGGCCGCTGGTTGGAAGCTAACTATCTGACTTTTGACCCACAGATAAATACAATGCTCCAAAATAAAATTCTCCAAATATGACCTCTTGTAAATTCTCTCTGATTGATTCCCAAGGATGCCGATCTGCTAAATCCAGGCTGACTCCATAAGGTTTATTCAACCAGGCCGCAAATCGCACTAACCATTCAGGCCAATTGGCAGGTTCCTTAAAATCAAAGACAGCTAAATGCCCCCTAGATTGGAGTGCTTCAGCACTTCGACAAATCACACCCCCGTATTCTGGAACAAGAGTAATTGCAAAGGTTGAAAGGATACCTGCAATCCCGACCGGAAAAGAATATTCCGCAAGGTCAGCCTGTATCAGTTCAACATTTTGCCAACCAGCAATATTGATCCGTTTCTGTGCTTGGATCAGCATCGCATCTGTCAGGTCTACCCCGATAATTCGGCCCGCTTTCCCAACAGCCGCCTCAAGATATGGGAAATTCAACCCAGTACCACAGGCTAGATCTACCACTGTGTCACCTGCGTTTAATGAAAGAGCATCTACTGTTAATCGTCTTTACCAGTCCATCCGAAATCCGGCAAGACGGTGAAGCCAAAGGGAGAGATCATAACTTCTTGCTCGTTTCCGATATAAATTGCGGGTTTCTTGTTTATTCATAATCTTTTCCTCTAAATGCGGCCTAACCAAACTCTTGTCGCCTTATATAAAAAGACGTCGTATAAGCAATAATATACACGACGCCTCTCACCCGATTCTGAATAAATTCTCAACGGTTTCTTAAATTATCATTTTTGGAGGATTTTGGTTACGTCTGCTCTCCGTTTAACAAGGTCTGAAATAATTTCTGCGTTTCTAGCAGTGGTTCAATTCCCAGTTCATCGGCCAGTACTGCTTCTAATTGCTGATATTGTCCAATCACCGCTTTACGATCTCCCAAACGGTTGTAGTAACGCATCATCTCACAGTGAACATTCTCTTGCAGTGGGTCTTTGGCCAAAATCTGCTGGCCATAGGACAGGGCCGCCTCGTAATCATCCCGTCCGGCGTGATACTGTGCCAAAATTTGTAACGCATTTAGATACAATTCTCGGAGACTTCGCCGTTCGTCCAGAGCCCAGTCGTAATATAGATTTTCCAGATAGTCACCCTGATATAGCTTTACAGCGCGTTTTAGATTCTCAACACATACTTGACACATTTCAATTGCCTGGTGTTGATGTTTTGAGGAATGATCATTGAGAATGGTAAAATTGTCTGCGTCAATCCAAAGAAGATCTTTATCCAGGAAATATTCACCATTCCTTGTCCACACAAATTTCTCCTGGCGACCACTCATCTGGAGCATTTTACGCATCTTATAAAGCGTCGTATGAAATGCTCCGGTACTCTGGTCTGGGCTTATCTCCGGCCAGAGAGCCTCCAGCACCCGTTCTCTGGGAATACTCCGGCCCCGGAAGGTGATGAAATAAGCAAACAGGTCTCCAGCTTTGGTCGCCATCCAGCCCGGCTTACCCACTTCCTGTCCTTCACAGGTCACCACAAACTCTCCAAAACAGGTAACCTGGAGCGTTTCGGATGCGATAGCCATAGTTGTCATTTTATATCCTGATCGGAACCTGGATGGCAGGAGTTCGCCCGCATAGCGACACACCTCAACATCGGGATGGTTCAGCAACTTAATCAGCTCTGGTCTAGCTGTCTCACCCAATGCGGTCAACAACTCCTGGACAAAAGCCGGCTCAATTTTGTGCTTCAGGGCGTGAATCAGAATCGGTACCGTCTCGCCGCCGTGAACAAGAAACCACCAACGATGTCGTTCCGGCGCGGCGGCATCCAGGACGCGGGCGATGAAAGACGTTGCTTCATCGTCACGACCGAGTGTCAAGTACAGCCTTGCCAGTTCAAAGGCGCTGTCAATAAAGACAAAAGCAATGCCCCCCTGTTCACTGGCCGCGGCCACGTCCAGTAAAATCCGCTCCGCCTCATCCAAACGACCGGTTGCCAGGTAGGTTTTTGCCAGGCCCAACCAACCCATACCCCAGGCTAAACCGCCAGATTCGTTACCCCGCAGCCTAATGGCTTTACGGCTACACGCCTCGGCTTGAGTGTAACGGCCAGCTTTTACGTGTAGTTCTGCCTGGTAGTTCCAGATTATTTCAGCCAGCAAACTGCGTAGTTCCGTCTGTTCGAGAAGAGCCAAAGCCGCATCGAAGTGGTTCTGTGCCCGGTCGAGTTCATTGCGTACCGCAAATATTTCTCCCAAATCAGTGTACGCATAGATAATGAAGGCGGGATCCTGAAATTTTTGGCTGAGTGTAAGGCTTCTCTGATAATAGTCTATGGCCTGATCCAGTTCCCAACGGGTCAGATGCACCATCCCAAGCTGAGAATAGACGATATGAGCCCCCAATACATCTGGGTTGGGCAGCGTTGTGAGACCGCGTTTCATGGTCCGAATAGCCTTTGACAACCGTCCGGCAATGGCATAGGCTACACCTAACATCATGGTTCGCTCGGCTATTACCGCTCGATTGCCAAGGTGCCGGGAATGGTCCAGCGATTGTTCACTGGTCTCGATGGCTCGTTTGGAATTACCCAAATAAACCCACAATTCAGCCTGCTCGCGCAAGGCTTGGGCGTGCCCTTCGTGATCGGTCTGAGGCATACGGCTGAGTGCTTCTTGGTTCAAGGTCAGGCTTTCTTCATAACGTCCTTCATAGAGAGCGACCCGGCAGAGCTGGTTGAGAGCGCGACTCTCACCCAGTGCATCATTAGTCATCGCAAAAGCAGACCGGGCCTGGGTCAACAGCAATCGGGCCTCTCGGGTCTGCCCCCAGATGGCCAACACCATCCCCCGATACAGCACCAACCAGGGACGATTGCCCAAAACCTCCTCCGGCACCATTTCGAGCCACTGGTGTACTGTTCGTAATCGTCCGTGTGTCAGATGAGTTGGCGCGGCCTGCTCGATAAGATCGGCCAGTTTTTCAACATTTGCAGCTATTTGATAGTGGTAAATGGCCCGGTCAATGTCACCGACAGCCTCAAAGTAGACCCCAGCGCGCCGGTGCAGCGTTTGCACCTGATCACCCCGGCGGCGCTGTAATCGCTTCTGCAGGAAGTCACGAAACAGGTGATGGTAACGATACCATTGGCGCTGATCATCCAAGGCAATGATAAACAGGTTCTGGCTTTCCAGGGCTTCCAGAATTTCTCCCGCATCACCGATATCCAGCAATTTATTGCACAGATTGGGGTTCATTTGGTCAAGAATTGAGGAAGATAACAGGAACGATTGAGTCTTTGGTGACTGGGTGGCCAGCACCTCCTCCGTTAAATAATCAAAGAGATAACGGTTACTTCCAGAGAAGCCTTCAGTGAAAGATTGTACGGAATACCCCTGATGCATTAGGGAACTGAGGGCTAACTGAAGGGCCACAACCCAACCTTCGGTCTCGTGGGCCAGGGTTTCAATATGCTCCACCGGTAGATCTAGGTTTAAAATCTCAGTGAGGAGTGAACGAATTTCTTCCGAGGTAAATCGTAGCTGGTCGGCCCGTACTTCGGCTATTTGGCCACGCGCCCGCAGCCGGGCCAGCGAGATCAAGGGATCGCTACGGGTCGATAGGAGTAAATGCACTTGAGACGGGGCTTGCGCCAGAAACCGGTCAATAAAGCTGTGAATAACCGGGTTTTCAATCAGATGATAATCCTCCAAAACCACGAGAAAATCTTCAGGAATTGTCTCTACAACTTCGTTGAGGAACACCACCAGAAAGCGCTGCCATTCAGCCGTAATATTCTGGATACTGTGCAGGAGTGAGCGCGATGTGGATCCAAATTTGGCAAAATGGGCGGTAATACTCTCGATGAAATATTCAAAAAAGATAGCCGGATCATTGTCGCCATGGTCCAACTGATACCAAATGACCGGTGGAGAGATTGATGCCGTAAGCTGGATCAACAGTGTGGTTTTGCCGTATCCTGCCGGCGCCGATAGCAGAATCAACGGCTTTTCTAGATTAGCTTTTACCCATTCCAACAACCGCGGGCGAACCAGCGTGTCTTTTCTAGGCTGGGGGGCATGGAGTTTGGTTTGCAGGATGATACTATGATGATCGTTATTCACAATCTACCGCTTTCACTCTACCGTCAACTGTCTGATGATGTCTTGAGTATAACCTGCTCTGACTGAATTTGCCACCTCAATAGTCCATAGCGTACCCCATGCTGATCCAAACGTAGATACGGTTATGCCGTTTCAAAGCCACAAGGGAGTGAACGCTTCATAATTGGACTCCAGGGGCCGGCACCAACAAAATGACCTAAATCAGTTAACAAGATAATCAATCTATGTTTGTTTCTTCCACAAAAGACAAGATATATTATTGAACATACCGCGTACTAACAAAATTAAGTCCATTTGGATCGGCTCACCACTCGACTGGTTGTTTCGATGTTGTCTCTTTTATTTCCATCAAATCTTGACGTCATACGGGGGCTTGACTAATCAGCGCTTCTTTTTTGTGTCTCGTCTAGTAAAACTCTAACCACTCGACATCGTTAAGCTAAACAGTAATTTGGTCTGAAACTGTTGGCAGAAGAGTGGAGGTAACGGATCAGAAAATAAAACCCAATTCCCAAGGCAACTACACCGCCTAGCCAATTACTATAGTTGCCAACCACTTTGCTAATGAGCTCCCATCGACTGCCAAAGACGTAGCCTAACCCGCCATAGAGCACCAACCAGGTTAGCTCTCCGGCCACGTCATAGGTGAGAAATCGCCAGAAAGCAAACCCACCACTTCCTGCGATGAGATTTGTGGGGATTGCAAGCGGCGTGAACAGAAAACGGGTCAAGTAGATGGCCAATGCCCCACGCTGCTCAAAATAATCTCGTGCCGATTGCCAGGCCGTTGACAACTCGAAGCGGCGCTGGACCAAACCTTTGGTAAAGCGGCCCATCGCATAACTAATGCTATCACCAAAGGCAGCACCCAGCAGCCCCAAACCTAAGGCCGTACTCCAGTCAATTTTGCCCTGCTGAGCCAATGATCCGGCAGCCACTACCAACAGTGTTCCAGGGATCGGTATGCCCAACGCACCAAGCAGCAGCGCCAGGCCAAGTGCTGCAGAACCATAAGACATTATTCCTGCTATAAATAAGTCGCTTAAATTTAGGTCGGTCATCGTCCCCCTCCTAATTGCAGAGTTTCTTTTCGGTTGAATTGAATTCACTTTCGTCTCTACTGTACCAAAAACCGGGCGACAGTTGTATGATTTAAATCAGTTAAGTGCAACCAAATAAAAAAGCCCCCGGCCCGATGAGCGCATCAGGTCAGAGGCCTTTTGTCATTGAACTATACTGTGGCTTATTCTCCGGTAGCAATCGACTCCAGTTCAGCGGCGTTAGTGATAGCCACCCACTGCCGGCCGGTGTGAATGAAACCTTCTTTTTGAAATTGGCTCATCACCCGGCTGGCGGTTTCAACGGTGGTTCCGGTCATCTCTGCCAGATCCTGGCGCGATAGGGGAACCTGGATGAGCAGACCTTCGGCTTGTTGTTCTCCCACTTTCTGGGCCAGTTTGAGTAAAGCTGCGGCAATGCGCTGCTCCACTGAATGGGCGCTGAGTTGCCGGACCGTTTCGTGCGCTTCTTTTAAGCGTTGAGTTACAATATTCAGGGCCGACAACGCCACCGCAGGGTAGCGCTGTAGAACGGTTTGAAACGTTTCAGCCGTAATTGCCAGAACACAGCAATTGGTTTGGGCCTGGGCTGTATCCTGGTACGCATCATCGCCTAAAACCGACAGGCTGCCAAAGAACTCGCCGGGCGTGAGCATGTCCAGCACTATATCCTGCCCGCTCAAGGTGTGACGAATCAGCTTGACCTTGCCCACCGCGACCACGTACAGGTGCGTGGCCGGGTCTCCGGTAAAGGTGATAGGCTCGCCGGGCCGGTAGCCCTGCTCCTGAAACAACTCGTTGACCTCGGCCACCTCTTCAGCAGAGAGTTGGGTGAAAAAGGGCACCCGGCTCAGAATGTTGTGCCGGGTGTGGATAGAACACATCTGTGGTTCAATATTTTCTGATTTTATCGGCGTGCTTCTGCGAGTTGCCATTTCAAGATAAACCTTCCACTTTTTAGGCTTGCCAGACTTTATGCGGTAACACGACATGCAACGTTGCTCCGATTATCATTGGGAGCTCCCCAGATTTCCGGTGTGCGACATCTCCTGAAGCTGCTTGCATCTGCTCAAGGATGGCGTTGATGTCCAGGCTGCGGATGGCGTCAATAGCGCATTCCCAGGCTCCCTCGTGGCAAAGACCGCTCATACTGGCATCCTCATAACCATCGAGAGCGGCTTGAATACAGGCCGCCCGGATGGTTTCTGCCAATTGGTGTGGCTCACCCAATTCTTCATATTTTTGATGATCGGCGGTTTGTTTCATTTTAGGTCTATTATCTCACTATCTGTTTGTCTAAATATTCTAACACAGGATAGGCAAGCCAAGAAAACAGATTGCAGCATCCCGGGTTATACAATCTGCCCGGTCTCCACCGACTCACGCAGCCCGGCTTTTTCCTTTTTAGGGAAAATGGTCTTGAAGGCTACCTTGAAGGTGCGCTGCCAGTTGAGCCAGAAATCCTTGCGGGTGAGAGTTTGGGCTACCCGGTGCGGGCGCAGGTAAAAGCGGCGATAGGCCTCTTTCCATTTGCGTTCAACTACTTCAGCGGTCATCTCACCCAGCTCATAGCGGGCTTTGCCGTCAAAAAAGACGTAATCTTCCCAATCTTGCAGGAGAAGTCTGCCTTGCCGTTTTACAATTTCATACACTTTCGTGCCGGGGTAGGGGGTCATCATGGAGAAGTTGGCGATGAGCGGGTCAACCTCGCAGGCAAAGCGGATGGTGCGTTCCATCGATTCTTCATTTTCGCCGGGCAGACCAATGATGAAAAAGCCGATAGTTTCCAATCCGGCCTGCTTGGCGTTTTTAAAGGCCTGCCGGATGGTGTTGTGATCAATCTTCTTGTCAATGGAGAGCAACACGTCAGGGTCGCCGCTTTCCACACCAAAGGCCACCCGTTTCAGCCCGGCCTGTTTCAGCCGGGTTAACAGTGGAACTGTGGCCAGGTTAGCCCGGATACCGTTGACAAATATCCAGGGCACGTGGTTTATTTTGTGTTCAATCAGCAGGTCGGCAATTTTTTCCAGCCGGTTAACCTGGATATTGGCCGAGTCGTCGAGTACGCCAATCTCCTGTGCGCCCAGGTTGTGGACCAAATGTTGCCACTCGGCCAGCACACTTTCCGGGCTGCGGGCGCGCCATTTGACGGGCATAATACTTTGCGAGCAAAACGTGCAGCGATAGGGGCAGCCCCGCGAGGTCATCACCGAGAAGGATTTGGCCCCGTCTACCGCATCGGTGGCCGGTTGCAGGTTGGTGTAGCGATCCATCTTAAAGAAGTGGTAAGCCGGAAATGGCAGGGTATCCAAATCGGCAATGGGCGGGTGGTCGGGGTTGTGACGCTCCCGGCCATCGGTGGTAACGTAGCTAATGCCCAAAAGCCCGTCCAGTAGCCCGGCTTCCGAATTGAGCAGGTCTTGGGCTGTAAAGTGAGAGGTCTGTTGGCCGGCTTGCTCGATAATTTCACATAGTTTGATCCACACGGCTTCGCCCTCGCCGCGTACTACCACATCAACCTGGGGCTTGGCCGCGCTTTCGGCGGGCAACACAGACACATGAGGGCCGCCCAGCACCACCGGCACATCTTTAATAGATTTGACCGCTTGGGCCGTGCGCCAGGCCGATTTAACCTGGGGCGTGTTGGCGGTAATGCCCACAATATGGGGGTCAAATCGTTTTATAACTTCTGTAATCGGCTCATCTTCCACATCGGCATCGTACACCAGTACGTCATCGCCGCGCTGCTCAGAAACGGCGGCCAGATAGGCCAAACCCAGATGCGGGCTAGTGCGAGTGTCGATGGGGAGATGAAAGCGGGGGTTAACAATCATAACACGCATAAATCAGTTATTCTCCTGAGATTTTTCTTCTCTGCAATACTTGCATTCTATTTCAATCCCAATAAAACTCCGGCGACCTGCTGGAGTAGTAACCCAGGGATGGTTTGTCCAAGGGGGATTGTGGCGCACGTGGCGCTGGTAGCCACAGGCCAGCTCGGCAACCCAATCCCCCAGCTCATCCTGATGAAAGCCACTAATTGAACGTTTGAAATCGACCATTGTAAGGTCCCTGTCCAGCCAACTACGTTTGTCTTCGCTCTTCATCCAAATCGTAATCCCAGTAGCCGGGGCCTTCGATAAAGTAGTTGGCATTGCGGGCGATATCATCCTCGTACTCGCCCGGTATATCTTCTTCCGGGAAGATGGCTTCCGGCGGGCAAACGGGTACACAAGCGCCGCAATCAATACAAGTATCGGGGTCAATAAAGAAGAGATCGCCCCAGTTGGCATTCTCTTTAGGGCCGGGAACAATGCAGTCGACCGGGCAGACCTCTACACAGTCTCCTTCGTGAGTGCATAATGCTGTAATTACGTGAGTCATTAGATGTTCTCCTATGCTATTTTGCATCCCTTGAGTGTCGGGATTAAACTTATTGAATAAAGTGAGTCTAGCAACTCCTTTCCTTGAACAATGCGACTTTTGTCACAACCTTCCCGAAAGGCTGTCTACGGTTAAAATTTTTGAGGAGACGGTATTGACGATACCAACCCTATTTGATGTTCAAACAAAATCATTAATAAGCGGGATACCCTATTTTCAGGCTTTAGATGATGACGGATTAAAAAGTGTGGCTCAGGAGATTGTTGTTCGGCATTACAGCGCCGGTGAAGTCATCTTCTTAGAGGGAGACCCCGGCCGGGGACTTCATTTGGTGGTCGAGGGGTTGGGGAAAATTTACCATATGTCAAGCGAGGGACGTGAGCATATTCTACACTTGTTGGGGCCGGGTGATTTTTGCAACGAGGTGGCGGCAGTGGATGGCGGCCCCAACCCGGCCAATCTGGCGGCCATTGATAATTCAGTTGTGTGGGTAGTTACCAAGGACTCTATGGACCGTCTGCGCTGGCAATATCCCCAACTCAACGATGTCATTATCAATAATTTGGCCCAACATTCACGCCATCTGGTTAAACGAATTTACACCATTTCCTTCCTCTCGGTAACGGGCCGGCTGGCCGCTTTTTTGCTGCGCGAGGGGAACGATGACACTATTTTGGACCGCCATCGCTGGACCCAGGATGAAATTGCGGCCCATCTGAGCACCGTTCGGGAAATGGTTGTTCGTTCTTTTAGAGAGCTGGAGCAGGCCGGGCTTATCGCCTTTGACCGGCATCAGATAAAAATCCTGGACAAAGACGGATTACAAGAACTGGTTTAACATAGCACTTATTTCCCCTGTTTTTAGGCTTTTAGCGCCAGCTGCCTCGTTTGAGTCCGGCCATCACCTCGGTGTGGTCCTCAAAGGTGGGCGGAGGCGTGACCACATGCAAAATAACCAGCCGGGTCTCTGCCTTGATGCCGCGAGCTTCGCCGGCGGGCACAAACACCAGACAGCCGGGGCCAAGCTGCTCCTCTTTTTCTCCGGCGGCTACCGTTGCCTCGCCCTCCAGAATGGTCAAGGTCAGGTCAACGTCCGGCTGATGGACGGGAATGAACTGGCCCGGCTCAAAGCAGGCCACAACAACCTTGACCCGTTCATTTTCAGTAACGACCATCGGGTTGAAGCGTTGCGGGGTAAAAGCAGTGGTTTGTTGGTAGGAGTTCAATAAAATAGCCATTATTCTTCCTCTCGATAATGCAGGGTTTTTACTCGCGGCTTGCGCATCAGGCAGATTTTTTCAGCTTCTTTTTCAAAAAAGTAGCCGGAGCCGCCCTCACTCACCACCTGAAGCAATTTCTCTTGATCCAAAATGCGAATACCGCCCAACACATGCACCCCCCGTTCAAAAAAGGGCGGCGGCCAAGGTGAGGCCGTGGGGCCGGCTAGAACTACCATACGAGCGTGACCAGCGGCGGTCAGCAGATCATCCAGACCACCTTCAACCAGTGCAGAGCCGGTGATGATGACCACATCGGCTTGAGCAATCGTCTCGATAGCCTGCTCCGGCGCACGCCAGAAAGCCGCTTCATCCGGCTTGAGTGCCTGCGGGTGCTTGTCTATGACCCACAGTTGGGCCACATTTTCTTTGAGGACTTTGATGAACGGCACAAAGCCACCCACCATCGCCACCTTATCTTCCGGCTGCACGTTGGCGGCAGCCAAGGCATCTAAGTTAGAAATGGCCTGCCCACCTGGCACGCCGTGACGCTCCATAGCTAAAGCCGATAGCGCGTTGAGTACGGCCACGCCTACAGCCCGGCGCAGCGGGACCGGCGACAGGGCGTACTCGGCCAGCGTCCAGGCCTCTTGCCCGGCCATACGTCCGGCTGGCGGGGCTGCTGCCGCCGATTTGGGACAGCAAACTGTATCGCTTAAATCACGTGGGCTAAAGGCCACCCCTACATGGCCTGTAGAAAGCTGCGCGGCAGTGTAGAAAACGCCAATCCGCACCTCCGGCACGGTCAGCATCTTTGCCATCAGCCGTTGCTGCAAATCCGACAGCCAGGCTTCAATGATATTCATAGTGTGTTGCCTCCTTAAGATTCCGGGGCTACCCGGCCAACGCGGACGCGCCAGTCGCGTGGCCCCTGCTCCAGATATTCCCAGGTGAACTGCCCCTCCCGCTCAAATTGAAACTGGTAGTAGAGCGGCTTGGGGTCGTGGTCGTTAATCAGGATAAAGCTCCGATCCGGCTCCAGGTTTTCAAAGGTTTGAAAGATAAGGGGGTGCCGCTCCGGCGGCGGAATCTGGCGTAAATCAAGAGTCTCGGTATCCATTGCTGACCTCCGTAGTCGTTTATTTAAATTAATGGTTTTGGAAAATGTTAATCCCCAATTCAGGGTCGATAACCTGGCGCAGGGCACTTAGAACCTGCGCTTCGGCAATCATGCTTCATCTCCGTTCAAAATCACGCCGCGCCGTTCGGTCCACTGCCGGCCCAGTTGAGCCAAACCGTCTGGCCCCAGTGCATGTTGGGCCATTGCAAACAAGACCTGCTCTTCTTTACTAAAGTGCATGCGAGCAATTTTGATGGTTTGCAGTAGCAGGCGGGCGGCATCGTCCGCATCTTTGGCCTGCAGCAGCTGGACTTCCAGCAGGTGTTCGATTTCGTTGTGTTCCATCCGCATCACTTGCAGCGGCCCCATCCCGCCCATGTGCGGATCCAGGGCGGTGAAGAGCAGCTCGTCTTCCAGATGGGCATGAGAGGTTAATACCGCCGTTAGCATTGCTCCCAGCGCGGGGGCCGCGCTATGATTATTGCGTTGGAGCGCCTGCTCCAGGTAGTCGAATAAACTATACAATACAGCGTGTTCGCCGCAGAGGGCATCGGTAATTTTCATTAGATTTCTCCGGTAATCAGTTAAAAAATGAATGTTGTTTATATAACTTTTGTCACGGCCAGGTCTTTCAGACATCCGGGTCAATTGCTAGCGCGGCGCCCGCCCCAGCCGCTTGAGAGCCGCCCGCTTGAGAGCCTGCCGGGCGTAGGTGCGCTCGTGGATGGTGGCTCGAATCAACCAGCGCTCGCTGCCGGTGTTTTCAAAGCCGTGTTCCACCCCGGCGGGTACAAAGATAATGGCGCCCGGCCCGGCCTCAACCGGCTCACCGTCCAACCAGATAGTGCCGCTTCCGGCCAGCACGTCGAATACTTCATGCTCGTGTTCGTGGCTGTGACGGGGTAAAATCTGGCCCGGTAAAAAGCCCAGCAGGCAGGCCGAAAAGTCCTCTTCTTGAAACAATGGCACGTTGGTTAGCGGCAATTCATCAAAGCGGGCAGACTGGTTCGCGTCAATCACTTTATAACGGGCTGTCATCGGCTTATTGCCAGCTTGACGCGCCGTGCAGGAAGACTATAAATACCAACTCTTCGTCTTCGGCCCGGATAGAATGTGCCTCGCCCAGCTCAAAAATGAGCAGGCTGTTGGGGCCACATTGCGCTTCTTTGCGCTCGCCGCCGGTAAAGTAGCCGCGTCCCTGCAACACCACCAGGTATACCGGCGAGTCGGGTGCGCTGTGTTCGACCACCTCCTGACCAGGCCTCAGGGTAAAGCGTAATATCCGGCCTGTTTTAGCCACGTGCAGCGGCTGGGCATAGGAGTCTTTATCGTGAAATTCCAAATTTTCTAAGAGTTGTATAGTTTTCATTGTTTATCTCCTTGTTGATTAGTATTGGTTTTTATTTATCTTCAATTCGGGCTGCTTGTAAGGCCGCATTAAACTCCGACAGCAGACCATCGAGGTCGCGTAAACGGCAAACGTCTGGGGTTTCGGCCAGATGGACGATGCGAGTTTGCGGGCCGCAATGTTTAACCGGGTCTACCCCGTGCTGATGAAATAACTCAGCAGCCCCTGGAACTTGTTGCAGCACCTCTGCTACTAACATTTCTTCGGTAATTGCCGGTACGGTCATAGAGCTGGCTCCTTTCTCTGTAATAAATACTGTTGTGCCGGGCTCTTGCTCAAATTACTCTGCCACCAGAGTTTGGGGGATTGATTGTCCCCGTAATATACGTCCAGTTTTGGGCACGACCTCCCAGGCCAGCAAGGCCGCGCCGAGAATAATCAGGGTGTCGCCCGGCAGCCGCAACTCATTCAATAGAAATACCAGCGGCTGCTGGTAAAAAGCCAGCGATCGGGCGGCGGCATAATCCACCTGCATCGCTTCCAACAACTGTAACACCCCTACCGGCACCACCGAGACCACCAGCATCAGCGCCAAGCCAACGTTGAGTGCCCAAAAGCCCCAAAAGAGGCGGCGCTCACTCCAGCCATCCGGCCCGGCATGGCGTATCGCATAAAGCAATAAGCCCAGAGCGATGAACCCAAATCCACCCAAAAATGAGGCGTGCGAGTGAGCTACCGTCAGGAACGTGCCGTGTTCATAGTAATTCACTACCGGCAAGTTAATCAGCAACCCCAGAATACCTGATCCGATAAACTGCCAAACGGCTGCCGCCAAAAAGAAATAGAGGGGCAAACGGTGTTGGGTAGGCAGGATGACAGCTTTTGCTTTGAGTACGCGCAGGGCGCTGAACAGCAGCAAGAAGAGGGGCAACACCTCCAGGGTACTGAAGACACTGCCGACACCCAGCCACATCGTTGGCTCTCCAACCCACCAGAAGTGATGACCGATGGCCAGAAAGCCGGCCAGCAGCACTAATATTCCTTCCAGATAAGCAGATTTCGTTACTTCTTCACGGGTAACCAGGCGCAGTCCGGCCAAAAACCAGCCGGTCACCAGCAGTTGGAAAAAGGCAAAGATACCCTCTACCCAGTTATGGACGGTCCACCAACGCCAGAAATCAATCACCACCCAGTGGCTGTCGGGCCGATAGATAAAACTGGCGAAGAAGGCCGCCGTGATGCCTCCCACGGCGAGCATCAATAAGTTCAACAGAGGTCGCCAGCGTACCCGTGCACTAGCCAATATCGATATCAGAATTACCGTCCATAGAACGAAACCGAGGCCAAGACCGGCTCGCCACAGTCGACCCATCTCCAGATATTCAGTCCCCTCACTGCCGATGATGGCCCATTCAGGGCCGGTAATCCAGCCCCGGATGCTGGCGTATATGCCAGCCATTGTCCCTGCTACTGAAAGGGTCAGAACGCCAATGGATAGTATAGCCACCGGACGGTGCCAGGGTTTGGCATTGCCACCTAGCAGGAGAGCTATATAGACAGACCCGGCCATCCACATTCCCACCACCCAGATGATGGCCATAGTGGTATGCGCGGCTCTAATGGCCTGAAAAGGCAGCACGGCCATACGCTCCAGACCCAGCCAATTAAAAAGGCCATAAAAATCTGCTCGATCGGCATAGGCATTGGCCAGATAGCCGCCGGCCAGGCTTTGTGCCAGAAACACCAGCACACAACCTGCCAGCAAGAACAGCGCTGCCTTTTGCAAGAAGTTTAGCGGTTGATCAGCAACCTCGGATAACAACGGCAACTCAGGAATTGGTTCCACTTCAACAAATGTGTAGGCCAGTACAATAAGCAAGGCCAGGAACAGTACAAGCCCCAGGGTCCAGGCAGTCCAGGCCAGGGTTTGGGAAGTTGGCGTTAAGCCCAGATCAGGCATAGGCGGAAAGTTGTTGGTGTATGAGCCATCGCTGCCGGGACGAGGCGCGAGGCTGAACCAAGCCGTCCAGCCCACAAATGCAGTCAATGTTTCCGCTTCCTCTGGCCGCAACGTGTCTGAGGCCACCCCCAGTTCGGGTTTGCCGTTAACAAAGCGCTCCTGGTATATCTTGACAATATCCTGGTGTACTTCTGCCCATTCCGTTGAAATCAAAATCTGATTGCCCTCTTGCTTCGTTGAGCGGGCATTGGTTTGAGCTTGCGCCAGCACTTGCGCTTCTTGTTCCGAACCCAAGGCGGGGGGCAAACGGTCAAACTCACGCTGAGCAAATCGTTCAACCAGTCCATCCCGCAGCAACGCCAGATACTCGGCCGTAAAATCAGGCCCAAAGTAGCTGCCATTACCCAGCAGCGTGCCAAACCCCATTAAATTATATCGTTGAAAAGCAGCCTGCCCGGCTTTGATATCGGCGCGGGTAAACACCACCTGTCCGTCTGGGGCAACAAATGCTTCAGGCAACGGAGGCAAGGAACGGTAAGTCTGTACCGTTCCCCAGAGGAGAACGGTAACGCTCGCCAAAATGACGACAATCAAGAGACGGTTCATTTGGCTTATAGTTAAACGCATAAAATTCCCCTCTGTTACGATGATTGTGATCGACATCCTCCAGCCACAGGAACCCTACCTTCAGGGTTAACTAACATGGCCTGGATATGACAATACAGAACGAGTACAATGATTAATCATGATTTGGCAGACCAAATTTCCAAACGATATCCTTCAGGGTCGAAAAAGTAAAATAGTCGTGCGCCCCAGGCGTGATCTCTGACCGGCTCTAGCGCCAAACCCTGGTTATGTAAATTATACCACGCTTCATCAGCATCTTTAACCTGCAAGGTCAGGGTCAGACCTGCACCACCATTGCTTTTAATAGTCGCTCGCTGTTCATCGGCAACACTTAGATGGGCTGTATCTGTTAACCCGAACTCCACAAACCAATCCGAAGCAAATGTAATGGGTAACCCTAAATGGTGTTTGTAAAAGTAAACAGTCTCCTGCCATTTCTTGCAGTACAATATAGTGTTGGTACTTTTGAGTGAAAGCGTGTCGATCATATCTTCATTACCAAATAACAATGAAATTGCACATTTACTCAGCGATAATTTGTCATTTACCACTTAAGCTTCCAGTTGCAGAAAATGGCGGGCGTTGTCCCAGATGATTTTGGGCGTAATCTTGATGGGATGCACCCGACGAGCGATGGCCCAACCTTTCCACAATTTGTGAACCCACCAGTACAGGTTGTCAATAAATCTATTTTTAGGTGCTTTAACAAGCAGTCGGATGGCCGGCTCCAGCCAGGGGAACTCCACCCCCAGAGCAAACCAGCGCTGCAAATATTCCATCTGCTGCTTCTCTTTTTCATCCCGAATGATGATAGAGGTATCCCAGGCAATGGAGCCTATATCTTCAAAGCTGCCGGCCATTAATCCGTTTTGTTGGGTGAACTCCCCCAATTCTGTAGCCGGATAGGGTTGAAACAAAAAGGCGTGGGCGTATTTTACTTTGGCTTCGGCATTCAAACGCATGGTATCAAGATCATCTTCCAGCGTGCCGGTGGGCAGAGCCAGAATGTTGGTAGATGTTAAATTAATACCGGCCTCGTGCAGCATTCGGCCCGATTCAATGATGGTTTCGCGGGGCATTTTGCGCTTGAGTAGCTCGTTGCGTAGCCGGTCGTTGCCGGACTCAACGCCCATGCTAACCGTGTTAGCCCCGGCCTTCTTGAGCAACGCCACCTTTTCCGGGGTAATCAGGTTAGAGCGCACATTGCAAAAGAAGGGTAACCCTACCTCTTTAGGGAATTTGTCGGCAAACTCTTCCAGCCAGTCCACAAAGATGATGAATAGATCATCCAAAAAAATCACTTGCTCCAGTGGATAACGCTCCCGAATCCAGTTAACCTCCTCAATGACCGCATCAACCGGCCGTTGGTAGCCCCGTTTTTCACGCTTATAAATTTGATACCAGGCATGGTTAAAGCAGTAGGTGCAGTGGTACGGACAGCCGCGCCCGGCCATAAAGTGCTTGATGGGACTGTTGCGGGTGGGCGCGTGTTTACCGTAGATGATTTCGCGATCCGGTATCGGCAAGTCACCCAGAGTCCTGATAAGCGGGCGCACCGGATTTTTGATAATCTCACCATCAACCTTAAACCACCAGTTGGGGATGTCGGGATGAAAGCCGCCGTTGTTCAGCGTGTTGGCCAAGTCAACAATAGGGCCTTCGCCCTCACCTACACAAACTCCGTCAACGCCCGGCTCTTGAATCATTTCCGGGAAAAAGGTGGGGTGCGGCCCGCCAAAGACCGATAGGACGCCTTTGCCGTTAAGTTTTTCGCGGATGGCATTGTTGAGCCGAAAGTAATAACTTTGTGAGCCGGTCATCACGCTGTAACCGACGATGTCTGGCTGGAATTTTTCGGCTATTTGTACCGGGTCCTCCTGTGCTGCAATAGTCAGCGCTACCTCGTGGCCGGCCTCTTTCAGTACCGCCGACATCGACATGATACCCTGAGGTTCGTAGTCAATCTGCTTTTCTACCCATAGAATTTTAGCCATGTAACCTCCTCTGTTGTAGTCATTAGCGTTATCCATTAGTAGTCAGATATGATGTCAGGCGACGCTGTTGCTACTATAACAAGCGTAGTTACGAGGGTATGTGACTTTTGTCTCAGACTATATACAAGAGGCTTGGTTGTAGGACAGTGTCGACGGTTCGATATCTCTGATCGCCGCCTCATGCGATGGGTCAAGTACAGCAGTCAGCATTAAAGTGCATCGCAATCTAAAGAAAAAATCCCGCCGTATTCATTAATAGCGGGAATCTTGAGATTTCTGGCAAGAAGGGCTATGGCCGAGTAGATATCGATGGGGTATTGAAGCCAGAAAGAGGGCTTCATCATCTCTTCAGGTCAAGTTATCCAACTCATCGTAACGATTGACGACCAGACTTGTGTAGGTTAGCTAATTCACGAGTCTGAAATCCATACGGTTGTGTAATTTATTTTCTGTAAATTCGCCAATCTCTTGGGACTATGAGCAATTTTACAGAAACAGTGGGACACTGTCATCAATACAAGAAAAAGGCTTGACCCATCTCATTTCTTGTCGTAAGATTGAGACAACTGAATAGCGTAAACCCAAGGCGCCACCGGCGAGTGCGCTAACACTCACCGGCGGCTAACCCCGCCAACTGGTACTAGCAGTTGATGAGGCTGGTGTCTATTCTATCATACTTCGTATGGTAGCTCAAAGGCGTCCAGACGGTCACTCTTGCCTGCATGGTGAGGGTGGCCGTTTTTCGTTTGTCGCTATTCAGCCAGGGTAGGGCGCTGATGCGTCCTACCCGCCTCTAAAAAGTAGACCTCTTTGCTATATGCAATGATTTCACCAGTAATTTACCAACCCATTTCTATTGCTAAATTGGAGTTGTGGGGAATTTGTGATTGTAATTCTTTTTGCTGTCCGAGTGTAAGTTTGCTTGATAAATCAACTCGCTGCCACCAATACAAAATCGAAGGAATTGCCTGTTTTTATGTAATGACATTACTCATCCCTCAGTTCTACCCCTTCTAAAAAATGTTATTACATATCAAGGAGATAAAATAATGAATATGACCCATTTAGGTCAAGAACAAGTTCAGTTTGACTTTTGTACGGTACCCCTGGTTTATCAGACGGTTACACTTGTCTTTCCGGGTAAACAACTCATTGTTGACGTCCAAACCGGTATCATCCGCGACCAACCTGTCGATAATCAGGTGAAAATGCCCACGGCGGTTTTGGTTGAAGAATTTAGGAGTCACAAAATGCGGAAGGAGGTTAGTCAGAGTACAATTAATTGCTACCTCCCTGTGCTGACCGCCTTCGTAAAGTCCACCCCAGAGTGGCCCCCCACAGTAGAGCAAGTGAATAAATTCCTGGACATCTATCGAAATGAAGAAGAATACAGTAAAGTCACCCTGGCTGAATATTGGGTCCGGCTTAACGCCTGGTTTAAGTGGGCTCAAAAAGCTGGTTACATTTTCCTCAACCCAATGCAGCAGATAACTCGACCCAAATTGCTTGAGGTTGAGGCCAGCGTCATTTCTCCGCAAGATTTTGTGAAGGTGATCAACGTCCTGCGAGAGGTCACCAGCAATTCGGATCCCCGACAGCGAGGTTTGCCAAATGAACGGGCCATCCGTGATTTGGCCATCCTACGCTTTACTTACGCCACAGGATGCCGTATCGGTGAAGTAGCCGGTTTGCGAATGCGTGACCTTGACTTGGCAGAGGGCAAAGCGATCATCCAGCCCAACACCTCGAAAACAAAGAGACGGCGCACGGTCTATTTTGGTCGGCAGGCACAACATTCGTTGGAGATATGGCTAAAAACCCGACCAGATAGAGGTGGGCAGGTTTTCTTAGGAACGCGGGGCAACGGTTGGTCCAAGAGACCGTTCACCGTCTGTGGTATTTATATTGCCTGGCGAGAGTGGCAAAAGGTAGCCGGAATTGGACCCTATAAGTTTCATGAAATCCGGCATAGCCATGTGACCCACAGCCTGAATAATGGTATTGCGATCCATCATGTCAGTAAACAGGCGGGGCACAGTTCTCCAAACACCACCCTGCGTGTCTATGCCCACAGTGAGGACTCTGAACGTAAGCAGGCCTATAGTGGAAAGAATCCGGATGACAGTTTAGAAGGGTAAATTAAAATAACCGACACGAATGATGCCGGCTAATCGAAGCAAAATGGGGTAGAATTTGACCGGTAGTAGGCAATATGTTATACTACCGGTCGTTAAAATTGAATAGTTGGCACCAAAAAAGCTTTTAGTTTTAATTATAATTATTTTTGCCGAGGTAGCTCAGTTGGTAGAGCATTTGACTGAAAATCAAAGTGCTCCCCAAATAACATTCATAATTTTCAATTGTCCCTTCAGAATAAGAAGTCCGATAAATATTCATCGGATTTCTTTTTTATTTACCTTGATTTTAGTTTTCCAACCAGGCAGCCTGATCCTTCATCTGGATTATTACAGAGACTCGGCTGAAACAACTCGCTACCGAGTAACCCACCCTGATGTTCACCATAAATCGCCCTGAAAATTTTAAGTATGTTAATCGTCAAAATCACTAGACCATTTGTTCTGATTGTGCTATACTATGTCAACAATTGCTGTTTGGGAGAGCAGTAATAGGTTATCACGTCAGTTCAGCCGGTCCGCACAATGTACCAGAAAAATCTAACTGTTTACCTGTTCAGTTGTTTGAGTTGTGGACTGAAATTTGGGAGAAACCACAGTGGGCAGAAAAAGGAAGAAAGATTTTCTTTGGAGCCAAATGTATGATCTTGACCAGGATGAGGAAACGCTCATTGAACAGTTAAAACGATATTGGATCCCGCTGCTGGAACAAGCCCTCAACCAGGCCAGACGTCTTCTGGAAAAACTAGAAAGAGATCGCTGAAACAGATAGGGTCAAGCGGCTTCCTGACTCTTCAGGAATTCTTCTCCTGGTTGCGCTCCCTGGCTTCCTGTACCGCCACCCTGACAAAGGTCCGCACCAACCCTTTCACCTCATCCGGTGTAATTCGATACAGTTCCAACCATTCCATTTCTTCAGCCGTCAGATTTTCAGTTTCTACACCGAGAAAATAGGTGACCGGCTTTTGCAGAACCTGTGGCAGCCGGAGTAAATGATCAATCGTGGCCAAACTGTGGCCGTTCTCAATATTAGAGTAAGCAGCGCGGCCAATTTTCAACGGCACCGCCACCTCTTCCTGAGTCAGACCGGCCGAACGCCGGGCCGCCTTTATTCGATTGCCAATGGTTTTCGCCAGAGTCGTCATATCCCTATTATAGCTTAAGCCGGGCAAAACCAAAAACCGGCTGACACCTGAAGTTAACACGATGTGTAAAACAGGTTATCAACAAATGTGAATTACACCCTCTTTTTTTAAACTGAAACGATGGTGAAATGCGTTCAAAATGTAAATATGGGTGTCATTAATCTTAAGGAGTGAAAAATGTCTATGGTAAATCAGCAACCCACCTGGCCGGATGTTCAAAGACTGACCAGGTTACAGGACCTTGGTCTGACCGACGCGGAGATCGGTCATTATTACCGGGTATCGAACCGAGCCGGGCGGACCAAGTTGGAACACCCCGAGTCGTTCAGCGCTAATCCGGGTTCAGATTTTACCCCCCGTTTCTGGCAGCGAGCCAGCACCACTTTGGCCCTCATCCGCTGTGGTTATGTCACGTATGAAGCCCTGCGCCAGGGGCTGGGTTATCGGTCGAGAAGTTCGGCCTATGTTCTGGTTAAGAAAATGATGGGGCTGGGTTGGGTCACCCAAACTTCCGACAAAGCCGCCACCTTGCGCTTGACTTCGCAGGGACAGCAGATGGGTGGGTTGATTATTCCGATGAAACGGCATCCGGATGGCCGCCTGGCGGTGTGTCACGGTCCTCATCCTCGGCCACACGGCCAGACCAGTCGGAAGGGCTCGTCCGGCAATGGGAGGCCAGAATGTTAACCCACTGGCGTCAGCAGCAGGCCATTGCCGATCTGGTTCATGGCTTGACCCCGGTTCTCAACCCGCAAGCCTTGCAAGAACCGTATGATTTTCTATGGAGCTTGGTCGCCGATCGGACGGCGCAGGAAGCCTACCAGCAATTGATCAGGGCCAAGATGAGTGAGTCTGATCTGGCCGGCATTATTGACGACATTTTGGCCTTGGAACCTGGTTACAAACCGCGGCATCGCTCCCTGGCCGAAATTGGACCGCTCTTGCCTCAGACCACCTGGTTCTGGCGCGAGTGGATTCCGCGCGGCTCATTAACTCTGCTGGCGGCCTGGCCCGGAATCGGCAAAACCTACCTGGCTCTGGATTTGGCCTACCGGGTCATCGCCAAGGCACCGGCTCCGGACGGGACAGAGTTTTCGCTGAAAACAGGGCAGGTCATTTACGTTGATGCCGAGGATTTTCTGCCCGATATTTTTGAACGGGCCGCGGTGTGGGGGATGGATATGGATAAGTTCTACCCTATTCGTCGTCCACCTCGTGATTTAATTGATATGTCCCGACCAACCTATCAAGATCCCTTGATCGATATGTGCGTTGATCTCGAACCCGACCTGATCATTGTCGACTCATTGTCATCAGTCAATGCCCGGGGCGAGAACAACATCGAGGATTTGCGCGATGTCCTCGGCTTTTTTATTGAACTGGCCGGGGCCTTCAATGTGGCGTTGTTACTTATTCATCATTTGCGCAAGCCCGGTAAGGGGACGAACCAACCAGTCACTATGCACGATTTGCGTGGCACCGGCCATCTGGTGGCGATGGCTCGCAGTATTTTGGGGCTTGACATCATCAGAACCGGGCCAGAGGAGGATTGGAACGGCCCTCGCCAGCTCAAGGTTCTCAAAAAGAACCGGGGTAAATATCCCAAGCCTTTATCCGTTCAATACAAATCCTCGCCCGCTCACCCGGATGTAGCCCTTCTATCATTTGGCCCCCTGGCAATGTTTGAGCGCTATCCCGAAACGCTGGCTGAGAAATGCGCCGCCTGGTTGGTCGATCTCCTGGAAGAGCGAGGGCCGTTGGCTTTCAGCGAGATCCAACAATACGCTATCGAGCAGGATTTCAGACGCGGGGTTTTGCTTGAAGCGCGGCAATTGCTGGCAGATAAAGTCATCGATACCCGCGGCCCTAAGCGGCTTGGCAACAAATGGGCGCTGGCCGGTCAGCCCATTGATGAGGCTGAGGCTGCCCCCGACTTAAGCGACGGTAATCCGGATGACGAATCGGGGGTGTTGGTTGACCGCTGTGCGGCCTGGCTGGTGCAAACCCTGGCCGGGGGGCCAATGGGGTATGCCGACCTCAAGCAGCGGGCGGCCCAGGCGGGTTTCAAAGAAAATATGCTGCAAAAAGCCCGCAAGCGTTGTCCCGAAATAGTTGACACGCTGGGGGCGCGTCGAAAAGGGAATCAATGGAAATTGGTAGAAACATCACATGCTTCTTAACACATGAGTCCGGGAGTTCGGCATGTCGGTCACTTTTGTGACCCCCTGTTCTACCCTCCCAAAAGTGACCGACATGCCGACATGGTGGACTCGTGGCATGTGATATTGAAAAAGTAGCCGTACGAGGAGCGGTCAAATGGCCAAAGATTTCACCGTATCGATAAACAATCCCCAACGCCGGTTGGAGTGGCTGGACATGTTGGGTACCGCCTGTCTGCATGTAAAATCAGTTATCCCTGAATTGGCAATGATGCCGGGCTTCGATGAACCGCAGCCAGTCTATTACGTTGACCTGGATTGTTTAACTCCGCAACAGCGACAGCGCCTGATCCGGCATCTGTCTGTCAGGTTCAGCTTGTCGGTTGAACAGGTGGAACGACAACTGGAGGCAGAGAACATTCCTATTCTGGCCCCGGATTGTATCCTGATGGTCAGAAATCCGCATAAGTGGTTGGGGTGAAAAAATTGAAGGGACGATAAACCCTTGATATCAATTGAGTTTAGAGGGTTTATCCGCCACAAACTCGTAGAGGAGGTTAGAGGATGAATAGATGAGATACAAAATCGTAATGCGTAAAACTATAACGGACCCAAATGAACGTAGGTTGCACTTAAAACGGCTTTACGAAATTCTCACAAGGAAATCTGACTTCGCCCAGCCTACCGACCAAAACACGGTGTCAGATTTGGACAATGTAACCAGCTACAAGGACCGGAATCCATCCGAACAAGAAGCAGATACTGCCCACCCTTAACCATCCGAACCAGTTTAGTGTAGATCACATATCCCTCTTTTCTTATCACATCCGTAAAGTCCTGCCCTGTAGGGGTTTTATTAATCATTACTCCTGAGCCGGGTATCAACCCCAAAGTCACAGTAAGCAACATTATGGAATTGGCCGAGTCTATGGTTGCTCAAAATTTTATCGAGACATTGGTCGAAGCATTGCATACACTGGTACCATTGCTTGATGCAAGTCTTGAACCGGAATTTCAAAGTGGTGTGCCCAAGTCCGATATTGCCAAAGGTTTGCTGTCATTGCCATACGCAGCGCAATAAAATCCTTATTGGACACACTAAAGCGACAACGCCAGCCTTTACTATCCAATATATCTCCTCTATGCCGAGGTGATGGATTTTGTCGCCCCAGAAGAAAATTTTTACAGTCCATGCCAAATTTCATTGAAGTGGCACTACCCCGCCGTAACGGATACCGGTCAGGTAGGCCATATCGCGGTTGTAAGTGGTCAGGTCATCAATGCAGAACTGGTTCAGGTGACTGTGACCGCAAGCTCGCGCCAGTACCTGCATCAGGTGAACTGTGGCTTCAAAATAGTTCATCAATTGTTCCGCCGATTTCTCCACAATCAGTCGTGCCCGCAAATTGGGCTTTTGCGTCGCAATCCCGACAGGACAATTGTTGCTTGAACAAGCCCTCATACCCAAACAGCCGATGGCTTGAATGGCAGCATTCGACACAGCCACGCCATCCGCGCCCAGAGCCAGGGCCTTAACAAAATCTGACTCGGTACGCAGCCCGCCAGTAGTGATAAGCGTCACGTCACGGCGGCCCCGCTTATCCAGATGGCGGCGGGCGCGGGCCAGCGCCGGAATCGTTGGCACGGAGATATTTTTCTTGAAAATCTCCGGAGCGGCCCCAGTTCCGCCGCCACGTCCGTCCAAAATAATATAATCAACGCCAATAGCCAGAGCAAAATCAATATCTTCTTCTATGTGCTGGGCAGACAACTTAAACCCAATGGGAATACCGCCCGATACATCGCGTACCTCATCGGCCACGCGCTGAAAATCTTGCACCGAGACTAAATCGGGGAAGGTAGCGGGGCTGATGGCTGGGGTTCCTTCTTCCAACTCTCGAACTTGGGCAATTTTGCCGACAACTTTACTGCCCGGCAGATGGCCGCCCGTGCCGGTCTTGGCTCCCTGCCCGCCTTTGAAATGAAAAGCCTGTACTTTTTTGACGAGCTCAAGATGCCAGCCAAACTTGGCCGAGGCTAGTTCGTAAAAGTAGCGAGAGTTGGCCGCTTGCTCCTCCGGTAGCATGCCACCCTCGCCGGAGCAGATACCGGTCCCGGCTAGTTCGGCCCCCATTGCTAGAGCGGTTTTGGCCTCTTCGCTTAATGCGCCAAAGCTCATGTCGGAGACAAATAGTGGGATTTCAAGCCGGAGCGGTTTTTTTGCATTAGGGCCAATCACCAGGTCGGTACCTACGGGCGCATCGTCTAATAGCGGACGGCGGGCCAACTGCGCCGCTAAAATATTGATGTCTTCCCAACGCGGTAATTCCGTCATCGAGACCCCCATCGCGCTAACTGGCCCATGATGTCCCGTATTCTTCAGCCCGTTTTTCGCCAGATTACGGATGTATGAATTGTGAGGTTCATCTGGTGTGCCGTGAATATCGGCGTACAATCCCAAGTATTCGTCACGATGATAGGGTTGAGGATGGTTGATACGCCAGGCAACAATTTCATTTTCATCAACGTAGACAGCATCATCATCAGCGTCAATCCAGGCGTTGAATTTGTACAGAAATTCGTCGTTCTGATATTCACTGACGCCTGTATCATAGCGATAGTCCCAATTGTGAACGCCGCAAACGAGGTTTGGTCCAATAATAGTGCCATCGGCCATCAGCGCCCCTCGGTGCTGGCAGCGTCCGTACAGTACCGAAACGTTGTCGTCGTAGCGTATCACCACCAAGTCAACATCGGCCACCAGCGCGTATTGGGGCTCACGGTCGGGCAGAGTACTCCATTGGGCTACGCTGACTTCTTTTGTTTTCTGCGGTTGTGTGGTTGACATTATTCACTCCTTAAGATTGATGCCCGAAAGCCGGACATTGAAAATACTAAACGTCTTCAAATGGACATGATATGGCTAAACTAAAACGTCAAGCTGACGGCATTCGCTGTTCAGCAATTGTAGCATAAAGCGAATTGGGGCAATGTTTTTTTGTAGGTTAGTTGTTGGTATGACAGGCTCGCATGCCGATACAACCGATAGCTTGCATCGCGGCATTTGAGACAGCCACTCCATTTGCGCCTAGAGCCAGAGCCTTAACAAAATCCGACTCGGTACGGAGGCCCCCGGTGATAATGAGCGTAATATCCTGCCGCCCCCGCTTATCCAGGTGGCGTCTGGCCCGGGCCAGAGCCGGAATGGTTGGGACAGAGATGTTTTTCTTGAAAATTTCGGGGGCAGCGCCGGTTCCGCCACCCCGACCATCAAGGATAATATAATCAACTCCAACGGCCAGGGCAAAATCGATGTCTTCCTCGATATGCTGGGCCGACATTTTGAATCCCACAGGAATACCCCCAGATACATCTCGCACTTCGTCGGCAACCCGTTGGAAATCCTGAATCGAGATGAGGTCGGGAAAGGTGGGCGGGCTAATGGCAGGTGTACCCTCCGGCAGCTCGCGGACCTGGGCAATCTTGCCCATGACTTTACTGCCGGGCAGGTGTCCTCCGGTCCCGGTTTTGGCTCCTTGCCCACCTTTGAAATGGAAAGCTTGGACGTTTTTAACATTTTCTATATGCCAGCCAAAGCGTGCCGAAGCCAGTTCATAGAAGTAGCGAGAGTTGGCTGCCTGCTCCTCCGGCAGCATTCCGCCCTCGCCGGAGCAGATGCCGGTTCCGACCATCTCTGCCCCTGTTGCCAGAGCCACCTTGGCCTCTTCGCTCAGGGCTCCAAAGCTCATGTCGCTGACAAAAAGTGGGATTTCAAGGCGCAGAGGCTTTTTTGCGTTGGGGCCGATGATAAGTTCTGTGCCAACTTCGGCATCATCCATCAGGGGACGGCGGGCAAGTTGAGCGGTCAGTATATTGATATCATCCCAACTAGGCAATTCGGTCAGTGAGACGCCCATCGCCGAAACCTGGCCGTGGTGTCCCCAGGCTTTTAATCCCTTCCGGGCCAGATTTTGAATATATTTGTTGCGAGGCTCGTCGGGTGTACCGTGAATGTCGGCATAAATGCCCAGATATTCGTCGCGGTGGTAGGGCTGCGGGTGATTAATACGCCAGGCAATGATTTCCTGCTCATCAACATAGACCGCATCATCGTTAGTATCAATCCAGGCATTGAATTTATGCAGGTGTTCGTCATTCTGGTATTCACTCACGCCCGTATCGTAGCGATAATCCCAATTAGGAACCCCACAAATGAGGTTAGGCCCTTGGATAGAACCATCGGCCATGAGTGCCCCGCGATGCTGGCAACGGCCATAAAGGACAGATACGTTGTCATCGTAACGGATGACAACCAGATCAACATCAGCGACAAAGGCATAGGTCGGGACACGATCCTCCTCCAGGTAGCGACACTGACTTGCTTGGCTGCTTGCGTCTTTACAGTTGACATTTATGCCTCCTCTTAGGTTTCTATTTCAATGATTTTGTCGGCAACCTCACTCAAATCCTTACCGATGATATCCGGCTTTTCCGAGAGTGGGCCGAGAACCATACCTGGTCGAGCCACAAATGCCCCGGAAGCGCCAGCCCTTATTGCCCCTGTCACGTCCCAATCGTGGGCGGCTACCATTCGCATATTGCTTATATCGATATTGAGTTTTTCGGCGGCCATCTGGTAGACCTCGGCGGCAGGCTTGAATCGACGCACCGCATCTACCGAAAGTGCCTGTTCAAAGTAATCCATCAGCCCGGCGTTGGTCAGTTGGGCATCAACCGCCGTTGCGGATGAGTTGGTTAAGGCGGCCAGACGTAATCCGGCATCGCGCAGCCGTTCCAGGCTCTCCGGCACTTCCGGGTGGGGCGGTAAGGTAAGCATGCTCCCCACAATTTGAGAGCGATCATCATCCGAGAGTTCAATTCCATGCCGGGCTGCGGTCATCTCGAGTGCATTGCGACCAACCGTGCCAAAATCGGTATAATTATCTGTTATTGTCACCACCAAAGCCGACTGTAGCACCTGGGAAAACCATTGCTTCAAAACGTTGGCATCTCCAAAGACTCGCTGAAAATGGGGTCTGAGCTTGCTTAAATCGAGTAGTGTTTCATTGACGTCAAATACTATAACTTTAGACATAATCGCTCCTTTCGTTTACTTTGATGGCTACTTCATCAACCTTGCCCCGGTTTGCTGAACGGTTCGTAAAAAGTCCAGTAATTTTTCTTCTGGATCATCAGCTGAGACCAGCGACTCATACATCAGTAAGGCTCCGGTGAAGCCTTCTGTCGTCCAGATAGCGCCGTCAGGTAAAGGGGTATCTGTTAAACCATCTGGCAGAGGATAGGCGGTGATATAGAAGTAGGGGTTGGGGATGGCTGCATCGCCGGGAGAAAAGCCAAAGTTCATCTGTTCATCGGCGCTTTCTTCATCTTCGGGGTCAACGCCGGGAATGAGACGCCCTGTGAACCATAGAACCGCCAGGTCGATGTGATGGGGCCAGAGTTGTACCGGACTGGTCTCGCCCCGCAGTTTTCCTTTGAACTGTTTGAAAATGGCATCAATCTGCGATAGGATTTGCCAATATTGGGCAGCAGCAGCCGGGTCATAATTACGGGGCGTGGTATCGCTAAACAAGGTGCGGTCTATCTCAAGGTGAATCCCCAGACTATCTAAAGCAGCCAAAGTTTCTTCACAAAACGTCGCGGCGGATTGCCCCTCGAACGGCTTATGCCACTGCTCACCCCGGCTGGTTGTAATGACCAACTTATGAGCAGCAAAGTCCAACAGCATCTCAAAAGTGATCGATTCGGCGAGGATTGGGGTTGTGGTTAAGCCGGTTGTCGCGGCCTGCAAACTGATGTGTGCCCAATGCCTTTGGGCTGGGGTTAAGGCTCGTCGGATTTTGCCAAGGACCTGGGCATAAACCTGTATCGTGTCACGCGTAGATTGCCAATTTGCCAAAGTTAGGGTTGGAAAGTTATTTTTAGACATGAGATACCTCCTTCATGTTTGGGTTGGGTCGGTTAAAACTTCTACAATAGCCGGGCCGTCGGCCTTGAGGCTCGCTTCAATGGCGTCGGCCATCTCATCCGGTTTGGTAACTCTGAACCCATGACCGCCGCACAATTTGGCGAATTCAGCAAAGTTGGGATTATGCAGGCTTGTCTGCCAAACCTAAAAATGACCGACTCGCTGCTCTTTAGAGATTTTGCCGAGTTCCTCATTATTGAGCAGAAAGGGATTCAGCCTCTATCCAGTGGCCGAGTAACCCTCGATAATGAGCAATATAATGGTCGTGTTCATGCTGTAGAAAGGTGGTACGGACGGTTTGGACGAGAATATCACCAAATTCAGGACTCCGAGCGAATTCCCACATGGTCGCGTCTAAATCGTGAAGTTGTGTGGCCCGGAACTCCTCGAACCTTTCTGTTTCAAAATGTTTGTCGGCCAGCTTTTCATATTCGATCAGCTTTTCATCATAACTCCGGTCAGAGTCGGCAATCTTGAAATACTTCTCGATATCCATCGTGATACGCATAGGCCGGTCCGTAACTGTACAGAAAATGCTCCAGGCTAATAACGATTTAATGGCCCAGGGAAAATAGTAGTGCAGGCTGGTCAAGGCAATGTCCGGGCAAGCATTGGCAAAGTCGATGGGCCAGAGAATGCCGTTTTTGAGGATAGCTTCGCAAGAATTGAAATCCCAACGGAAAAAGGCGTTAATAACCTTGGTAATCGTCCGGGCTTCGTAGCCCTTCTCGGCGCTTAAAAAGTTGTGGTCAATAATGTATCTGGCATACATCGGTTGAGACGGGTCATAACTCAGGCTGATGACCTGCGGCCCAATGGCCAGAGAGCGGACAAAAACATCGTAATTTTCAAGCCCAGCTTGAAGATGCATAAGCATTTGACCTGAATCGTCATAGACCCGCATCAATTCTTGCTCATCGTTAATTTGGCTCACACCCCGCCAGCCGCCACCATCAAAGGGCTTCATAAACAACGGGTAATCAAGCTCATTGGCGATTTTGGGCAAGTTGAACATATCATGATATTTGGCGGCGGTAACCCGATATTTTTCGGTATCGGGCCCAGATTTAGATGGAATCAGCCATGTATCGGGAATATTGAGGCCCAGACGGAGCATCGCACAGTAAGCCGAATGTTTTTCCATGCTTTGAAAGGTAAAGGGGTTATTCAGTAAATAGACATTGTTCAGAAGCGCTGCCTTCTTGAGCCACTCACGGGGATTGTAGTGCCAGTAGGCCAGGCGGTCGATGACGAGATTATAGGCGGTTGAAGCGTTTAGTTTGAAGGGGTGAATACGGATACGCTCAACTTTGATTTGGTACGATTTATGCCGGTACTTAATGGTCGGATTAAAACGCCGGGCCAGGGCTTCAAGAGTGCTGGGCCAATCTTCTTCATCGCCAAGCAGCAAGCCAATTTTTTTGACAATCATATGTTACTCCCTCCAAACAAGATTTCTAAAGATACTAACGTTGGTTCATAAAAAAGAGATTTGGAGACTGGAGATTAGAGATAATAACGCTCCATATTCTAATCTCCAATCTCCAATTACCAATCTCCCAATCCTTCAGTTATCCTAAGGCTTTTCCAAAATGGTGGGCAATCTGCTTTCGCCACCAGTACCAGTGATGCTCGACATCGTGGCCCCAAATATCACGCTCATGGCTGATACTTTTTTCTACAAAAAGGTCGGCCAACCGGTGCGTCTCGTGTAGGCACTTTTCTTCCCAGGCTCCTTGCCCGCAAACCAACGTAATATGAGTATTGCGGCGAACGTGTTCCAGGGCGTCACCGTGCAAATTGTACACGTAGGCCAAAGGGTTATTAAAATAGATTTCCTCGGACCCGCTGTGACCGCCAGAAGCACCTTCAATGTCGTAACGCCCGCTCATGCATAGTGCATAGTGGAAAATGTACGGAAATTTAAGGGCGAAATTGACCGCATGATAAGCCCCCAGACTGCATCCAGCCAGGCCGATCTTGATATCGGGCGTCCGGCAATCATAGCGGATGGTAGGTACAAGGTTGCTTAGGACAAAATCTTGGTAGGCATTATGGCGAACGGCTCGCCAATGAGGGTCTACCCCATGGTTGAGCCACGATTCGTGGTCGAGACCCTCCGGGCAGTAGAGCTTAACTTTTCCGGCATCAATCAGATGAGCTATTGCCCCAATCATGCCGTTATTTTCAAAGTCGTAAAATTGTCCACCACCGGAAGGGAAGGCAACCACCGGCGCGCCGTAATTTCCAAAAGCCAGAACTTGCATGTCGCGGCCAATGGCCGGACTATAGATTTTTTCGTATCGTCTGAGCATAGTTATTATTCGTTGAAGATTAGAGATTAAAAATCAAACCTCATTTTTACAGTAGATATTCATCCAAGTCAAATTATCAACTGGCTCAAGTGTTATAAGATGTAAGGTTTTGTGGTAGAATGGTGTCTACTGTATATAGGATTTTGGAGGACACCTTTGATGGCCCCTGATTTGCTGACCCTTTACAATTATGATGAATTCATTCCGGCAAAGTTTGAGCCGTGGATGCGCTTTGACCAGAGTCCCCCCCTTGGCGAAAAAGGACCGGATTTTCCTCTAACCTGCCTGGATGGAACCGAAACCCGGTTAAGCGAAGTACTAGCGAAAAACACCTACACCATTGTAGAGTTCGGCAGCTTTACCTGACCCTACTGTGGGATGGCGGCGTCATCCATGAATGCTCTGGCCGATAGGGTGGCAGATCAAGGAGTTGGTTCTATCTTTCTCTATACTCACGAGGCGCATCCGGGCGAGCATTATCCTCATCTTACCTCAATGGAGCAGAAATTCAAACATGCTCATGATTTGCGTGATGTGCTGGGCGTAACAAGGCCGATTTTACTAGACTCGCTGGATGGCGTTTGCCATCGCGCTTACGGGTCGATGCCAAACATGACCTGGATTTTCAATCGCTCGGGGACTCCGCTATACAAATCGGATTGGACGGATAGTAACAGTGTAGCCAATGCGATTGACTATTTTCTCGATGTTATACAGCGCCGGCGCGGCAAAGAACGGCTGGCCCCCTTCCGGGTAGAGCGTCTTGATTTCCGCAATCAGGATCGTGAGGCATTCTATAAGGGGCTGGAGCGAAACGGTCCTAAAGCAGTTAGAGAATTCCAAGAAGCGTTCGACTAGGAGGTTCTTGTGACCCAAGCAAAGTATACAACTCTAACTGAGTATAGCGAGTATCCAGCAGAAGAAATGAAACGGCGAGCCGTCGATTTCTATGCAAATATCCGGCGTCGCCGTACCGTGCGGGATTTTTCTGACCGGCCGGTACCGCGAGAAATTATTGACAACTGTTTGCTGGCCGCCGGAACAGCGCCCAGTGGCGCTAACCAACAACCCTGGCATTTTGTGGTGGTCAGTGACCGGGCAATTAAAAAGCAGATTCGAGAAGCTGCCGAAGAGGAAGAACGGGCTTTTTATGGGGGACGGGCCTCGGATGAATGGCTGGAGGCGCTGGCCCATTTAGGAACCGATGAACACAAACCTTTTTTAGAGATTGCCCCTTATCTCATTGTGATTTTTGCCCAAAATTACGGTATAGACGATGATGGAAGCAGGATAAAACATTACTATGTATCGGAATCTGTTGGCATTGCCACAGGGATGCTGATTGCGGCAGTGCATAATGCTGGTCTTGTTTCCCTAACTCATACGCCCAGCCCTATGGGATTTTTGGGCAAGATTCTCAACCGTCCGCCAAATGAACGAGCCTTTCTCATTCTTGTGGTTGGATACCCTGCCGAAGATGCCCAAGTGCCAGTGATTACCAAAAAATCACTGGATGATATCGCTACTTTTGTTTAATTCTTCCCATTCCTCAATGAGCTCGTGGTGTGCAGAAACATTTTTCAAAAAAGAGTATCGTAGGGCTTCATCGCTGATTTTACCGGCTTGCTCATGCAATAATTTATAAGCATGATTCAAAATGGTCTGGGCGCGGGGGTCTTGGTTAGCATTTAGGATACGATAGCAAACCAGACATACTTTGAAGGGTTCTTCAGCGCCTTCTAGGCCGTGCCAAAGTGAAGATGAGTGAGAATTGCCTTCCAGGTGACTGAAAATTTCCTCGGCTTGGGTCTGGGCGCGGGAGAGATCGTTCCGAAGCAATGACACCTGAGCAGAACCGGCTAGAGCCTCTATGGCCAGGTTTGGTTGGCTCAACTCACGCCACAGTTTTAGGGTTTGCTGGTAGGTATTATCAGCTTCGACTAAGTAGCCTAAGGTGGCTTGAGAATGACCTAAGGAGAACAAGGCTTGTGCTTGAATGCGGTGGCTGTTAAGTTTCTGGGCCATCCGCCAGGCTTGCTGACTATATTTGCGGGCATTCTCACTATCACCCAGATTGTGAGCGAGCAAACTCAGACGGGTTAAGGCTTCGCTTTCGCCTCGCCGGTCATCAATCGCGTGGTAGATAGATATGGCTCGTTCGACGTGATTTTTGGCCTGTTCATAACGGCCCAAGTCTATAAAAAGTTTGCCCAGATTAGTGAGTACTTGGGCCTCCCCCTTGCGAAAGCTGATTTCGTGAAAGACCTGGAGAGCCTGTTCGTAGTAAGTCATTGCCTTTGTATAGAAGCTCTGTTCTTGCGTAATAACCCCAAGATTGTTCAATGACCAACTTTCGCCAATCCGGTCATTCCGCTCCTGGTAGGTGTGTAAAGCTTCCATGAAGTACTTGCCAGCTTCAATATGTTTGGCTTGTAACCAGGCGATTATGCCCTGCCTACGCAAGCAATCTGCTTCCACCTGATATAAATTAAGGGTTCGGGCCTGGCTCAAAGCTTGTTGAAATTGGGTTTGAGCCGCCTCATACTGCTCCTGGTGGAGGAGCGCTTGTCCCCATTGTAGGTGGCCTTCGGCTTCAAGGCTGGCGAGTTGCCCTTGTTGTGCCACATGAATCGCCTCTTGAGCGGCCAGGCTGGCTGCCGAATAATTGCCTATTGCCTGGGCGTAGTTGGCCTGGCGGAGACACAACTCGGCCTGGCTCCGCTTGTCGGCTAGAGTCTCGACCAGCTCTTGTAATGCTGCTAAATCTTGGGCTTGATTTTCCCGCTCACCTTGCACATCATAAATTCGCTCGCGGGCCAACAATAGAGCATAACACTCCGCATGATTATTTTCAGGGGTTAAATGAAGCGCACGGCTAAAGTAACGCAATGCCTCAACATTAGCAAATTGTGCTGCAGCCCTCTCTCCAGCTAATTTACTATAATGCCGCTCTTGCTCAATGTCCTCGGCCCGTTGATAGTGAAATGCCAACAAAGGAAAAACAGAGGTAGAAACCTCCCGTGGTCTTTTTTTAATACTTTTCCCTTTTTGTTCCTTTTTTAGGTCATATAACTGTTCGTACCATATTGCCACAGCAGAATGGAGGCGTCGCCGCTGGTCAAAGAGAAGCATTTCATAAGCCACTTCTTGAATAACCTGATGCTTGAATAGATACGCAGACCCTGATAGGGTCGTCTCTGGATAGATTAAATCGAGTGTTTCTAGTTCCGTCAACTGCTTTTGCAATGTATCGTGGTCAGGCTGAGCCGGATGTACATGAGCCAGTAGGTCTGGCAGGAAAATTTGTCCAATAACACTTGCTACCTTCAAGATGAGTTTGTACCTCTCCGGAAGGGTGTCAATTCGGGCCTGTATCAGACCATGGATCGAATTGGGGATACCCAAATCAGCGGCGTTCAAGGGGGCATTATCGGCCAACTGCCACTCACCGTTATTTTTAGTCAGGCAATTGGCCTGATGTAACCTGTTTATCAAGGTCTCAGATAGGGTCCATTTGCCATCACTTGGACGGCGATAAAGTGTGTTGGATTCACGTAGAGCCTCAATTAATTCCTCGGTGAAAAGCGGATTGCCCTCGGCACGGGCTTGGATCAAAGATAAGAGTAATGGCGCAGGTTTACCTGGCAAATGGTCGGCCACGAGCATAGAAAGCCCAGATGGTGACAGTTCGCGTAGATATAGATGATGATAATACAAGAGATTATTCAACTCTGGTAATAATAACAAACCTTCATAACTGGGTGGTCGATGAACCAAAACAAGTAAGATTGGAACCTCGGTAATCATTCTTCCTATGGCCAAGGCTAGTAATCGAGAGGCCTCATCCATCCAATGCGCATTCTCGAAAAAGATGAGCAACGGTTTGATTTTGGCTTGTGTTCGGATAATCTCTATGGCTAATGCGAAGAGGGTATCATATCGTACTTGAACATCAAATTGTGCCGTCGTAGAGTTGTCGGGAATTGGTACCCCAAGAAGGTCACCAAATAAAGGCAAATAAGAGTGCCATTCTGGATTTACTTTCCTAACCATCGCTTCCAAATGAAATATCTGTCGGGCCTTCGATGTTTCTGGGTCTTCTTTACTAAAGGACTCGTCCACGAAATTAAATAAGGTTCTAAAAATTTGCCGCCACGGATAATATGAAATACTGGGGCCGCTACCTTGACATATCCCAATAGCCACCTGAATATCATAGTTTCGGGTTCGCTTAATAAATTCGGTCGATAAATGGCTTTTGCCAATACCGGCTATACCTTCCAAACGGAGGATTTGCCCCTGACCAGACCGAGCCGTCTCGAGGATATATATCATTTGAGTTAGCTCGTTGGTGCGTCCGACCAAAGCATTAACGGAGATGGCATTTGTTTCTAATCTCGATGGCTTCCGTCGTTCCAACACTTCGAATACACGCATAGGCTTTTGCTTGCCCTTGAGAGCCACCGTGCCTAAATCTTCAAATTGATAAGTTTTATTTGCAGCTACAGCAATACGCTTGCTGACCAAGGTCTGCCCTGATTTGGCTTGGCTCATGAGTCGGGCAGCCAAGATGGCCTGATCGCCAATGACACCATAGGTGCGTCGCCTGGGGCTACCGTAGGCTCCGGTTCTCATTTGTCCTTGAGTTATGCCAATTTGCACCCCTTTTACATCAAAACCCTGATTAGCCCAGGCAAAGGTCTCAGGTGGTGATTGTAATTCAAGGGCCGCTGATACAGCCCGGACAGAGTCATCATCATGAGCTATTGGAGCGCCAAAGGCAGCATATAAAAAACTCCCCTTATCGCCGATTGTTAGCTGTATCAGATGACCGCCATATTTCTCTAATACTTGTTGGACCCAGCGAATATACTCGTCTAGTTTGCGACCAGCAGTTTCATCCTGGTCGTAGTCCAGGCTGCTAAATTTCATAAAAAGGGCCACCACCGGACGTAATTCGGCCAGAAATTGATCCTGTCCGGTACTCAGGCGTTCGTAGAACGGAGCAAGGAGCCAGGGCTTAACCTGGGCTTCGGGCAGGGCACCTAAAGAAAGAGAAGGCCAAGGTTTGGGGCTGACTGGCACCGTTACGCCATCGACAACAGCAAAGCGATGACCCGCTTCGGAAATGATACGCCAGTCAATGATTGTTATTTGATCTCCAAGCTGAGAGGCCGTTTCGGCATCCAGAACGACTTCCCCTTGTTGCGCTTGCTCGTAAGCAGCGGCCATTCTCTGTAATGTCCGACCGGTGAGGGTGTCTATGTATTGAATTTTTGGGTCTCCAACCCGATAGCGGTAGGCTGGGCCTGTAGCAATGCCGATTTTGATAATCAAGGAAATAGTATCACCAGAAGGGAGCTTAATGGCGATAAAGGGTTCCATTGTTTGTTGCATTGCCAGCCCGCAGGCCGTAGCTCGCAGGGCAGGTTGTTCTAAACTGGGTTCGAGATTGGCGTCAAACCAGCAGGTAATAGCATCACCGACAAAACCAATAACACTGCCTCCATAGCGATGGATTTCGGTGATGAGGACATCATAGACGTGGTTTAATTGGTGGGTGAGTTCCTCTACGGCCCGTCGATGACCATATGCTTCGACCAAAGCATCTGTGAGGGGGGTGAAACCAGAAATATCGGCAAAGAGGGCCGTTCCATTGGTTCGGTCTGGTAAATCTTCACCTCTGGTCATCACTTGGCGACGGTCTATAGGGATATAAACATCTAACGCCTTGATCTCCTGATTGCTTTGTGATATCACGAAGTTAACCACCCATGCGTCAAAAAAATTTATTGGCTACTAGACAGCATATCCCAATTCGCCCGTTCATTCAATAGTACAATTTGACTTGACTCGCTGTGGTATAATATTTCAAGACTTTAAGGATTTGGATTGAATTTCAGCTAAATCTTGTCTATTATTGCAGCCGGATTAGCGTACATCTAACCTCAATACTCCAAAATTTGTGATTTCACCCTAAAATTTGATATTCACCCAAGTACCAAATTCTCGTAGCAAATAAGGAATTGATATGATATACTTATAGTCATGATGGAATATTTTAGCCATCTACAGTTAAGGGGGGTACTTTAAAACGGTGAAAGTGAAAATTTGGGGGACACGCGGCTCGATCCCCTCACCACTCAAACCTACGGAAGTTCGAAAAAAGATTCGCCGAGCCATATTGGGGTTGCCAGATATTGATACTACAGACCCGGTTGCGGTTGATGCTTATCTTGACCAATTGTCACCTCTGGTAAGCGGTACTGCCGGAGGAAATACAACCTGCGTCGAGATTCAAGCGGGTCACGTCACCTTCATTATAGATGCTGGCTCCGGTTTACGGGAATTAGGGCAAGAACTGATAAAAGGAGCCTGTGGTCGCGGCCAGGGTATCTTGCATTTTCTTTTCACCCACCCTCATTGGGACCATCTTCAAGGGTTCCCCTTCTTTGTTCCGGCCTTTATTCCCGGCAATCAGCTTTTTATTCATAGTATTCACGATATAAAGTTCGCCCTTGAGAATCAGCAAAACTCACTCAATTTTCCCGTCCCCCTCTCTGTCGCACGGGCCACTATCGAGTTTATTTCGCATGAGGTAGGGGAACCATTTTCCATAGGCGGTGTCAACCTTAATACAATTCGCAATGCCCACCCCGGCGATGCTTATGCCTATCGCTTTGAAGATGGTCATAATATCTTTGTCTTTGCCAGTGATGCTGAATATAAGCATTTGTCAGATGAAGCCAGCCTGCGGCCCTATATCGAATTTTTTAAAGATGCCGACGCCTTGATTTTTGATGCCCAGTATACCTTGAAAGAGGGCTTCCAGAAGGAAGATTGGGGCCATAGTTCAGCTATGATTGGGGTTGATTTGGCCCGAAAAGCCGGAGCCAAGCGGTTACTACTCTTTCATCACGACCCTACCTATTCAGATGAACAATTGTTGGATATTCAGCAAAGGGCTATTGAGTATCAGGCTCAAAACCCCTCAGGTCCTTCTTGCGAAATAATTGTGGCCTACGAAGGATTGACCCTCGATCTGACCCCACCAGGAGATATCAGCCTTCAGCAATTGTCCGACGACGAGGAGGCTGTCCTCACGCCTGTTGGTAGCTTTGATGAAAAAGGTCTTGCCAGCCTGGAGAGACAATTGAGCTACTGGGAAGAGGAAGGCTGGCCGTCGCGGTTGGTAATAGATTTGTCTGAAACGGAGTCGCTAACGATAGCCGGGCTTAAATTGCTCATTTCGCTTCGTAAGGAGCGCGTTGATACTGTAATCGCTCTGGCCGGGTTATCTGAATCTGCCCAACAAGTTATAGAATTGGCTGGTTTTTTAGATTACTTTGCTATATATCCTACGGTTGAGGCTGCCCTGGCGGCGTTACAAGCTGCTGAAACCTTGAATCTGCCCGGTCAATTGATTAAAGATCGTTATCGCATTGAAAGCAGATTGAGGGATGATAGTTGGCAAGGGGCGGTCTTCAAGGCCACCGATATCCATACGAATCGCATTGTGGCCCTGACTATACTTTCTGCCTCTTTTGGCGAATCGGCCATCAATGAAATTATCCGCCAGACTCAACAGGTCGTGGCCCTCAAACACCCCAATATTACTAATGTTCTTGATTTTGGCATAGATCAGGGCTTTTCTTACATTGTTGAAGAGTTTATCGAAGGACAAAGCCTATTGGAAGTGCTGAAATATTATTCTGGCGAACCTCTTCCTATTGACCGGGCGCGGGATATTAGCTTGGGCATTTTAAGCGCCCTGGAATACGCTCATAGTCGTGGAATAATTCATTATAATCTGACGCCTCGGAATATTTACCTGGCTGATGAGCTTAAGCTTACAAATTTTGGGTTAGGCGACTTGGAAAAAGGCCGCCAGTTGCTTGAAAGACCTTTAGTATTGTTGGAGGCTCCCTATTTAGCTCCAGAGCAGATTTTGGGTCAGAGTCCTGATGCTCGTACAGACCTCTATGCTTTAGGGGCAATCATGTACGAACTATTTACCGGTCGGCCTCTATTTACAGGAACAGATTTAGAGGTAATGCAGGCCCATCTCAACCAACCTCCCGACCCGCCCAGCCTCCTAAACCCCCAGCTATCCGGCTCGTTGGAATATCTCATTCTCAAATTGTTGGCGAAAGACCCGGATGAACGCTACGCTACGGTGCATCAAACCCGCCAGATTTTAAGTAGCTTGGTTGTCGGCGATGAAGGTGAAACGGGTTTATCGGCCCTATTTTATGGTGAACGAACGCCTTTGGTTAATCGAGCTAGCGAACTTGAGCGAATGGAAGCCGTCAGAGCGACGGTTCAGAAGACTGGCACACCTCACCTAGTTGTTGTACGGGGTGAGATGGGAGTTGGCAAGAGTAGATTGGTGGCCGAATTTTTACTTCGTAGTATTGAGGAACAGGATTTTACCGTTTTGATGGGCCGGTGTGATGAGTTTGGCGCTCCCTACGCCCCTTATGCTGAAATATTGACCACGATTTTCAATAGAGGGTTTGTCAACCCTCAAACAATCGTCGATCAGGCCAAGCACCTTAGGCTTCAGATTCCTAGTTTGGCTTCTGTGCTGAGTCCGTATGAGGACGGCACCAGCAGCGTTTTAACTGATGCCAAGGGGGCACAGTGGCACTTTTTTGAGGCCATCCTCCTGATTTTGTCCAAACTTGGCCCTACGGCACTTGTTTTAGAAGATGCCGCCCTACTAGATGAGGCCAGTATCGCCCTAACCCGCTTCCTGATTCGACGGGCCCAATTACCGTTATTGATTATCGTTTCTGGCCGAGACGATGAAGAGGCTAACCCCTGGCTAAATGCCTTCCAGAGTGGGCAAAACGAGATAATCTCTCTACAACCCTTGCCCGTACCTGAAGTTGAGGAATATTTAACGAGTTTAATGGGGGGGACAATCTCTAAAGAGGTGGCGATGACTGTGCAAAGACGGACGCATGGCAACCCATATTTTATTGAAGAGATAACCAACTATTTGATTGACCAGGGAACATTCTATCAAAATGAAGCTGGCGAATGGGCCTTCAACCCGGAAAATGGGGTCAGTAACCTGCCTCCGACGCTGATGAAGCGTTTTGCTGAACGGGCTGAAAAGCTAACAGAAAGTAGACGCATAGAAGACCTGACCGAAAGTTCACGTGAGGCTCTGGCCATGGCTGCGGTTATTGGCTCAGAGTTTGATTTTAGGCTATGGGTAGATATTCTGGAAGCGGAGATGGGGGGTGAATCTCAAGAGGCTTTAGCTCTGGATACGTTAGATGAGGCTTTAGCCTTACGAATACTCCATCAAGCAGACGATGAACGGTATATTTTCGACTCGGTGGATATTGCCGATATCCTGGTTTCATCCCTGTTCCAATCTCACCAACGCAGCTTGCACCAGCGAATTGCCGAACTGCTGAGTCAACAAGATGAAGACCCGCTCATCATCAGCCAACATTACCAAGAGGCTGAGTTAACAACAGAGGCGGCTCATTATTTGGAGGTTGCCGGAGCTAAAGCAATGGCTGACCATGCCATCAATGATGCGATTACCTATTATGACCGGGCCATGGTCTTGGAGGAGTCACAAGCAGGTTATGAAACTCTGGGGAATCTTTATCGCCAGAAGGGAGCCTCAACAGAGGCAATCTGGGCCTTTGAACGTGCTCTGAAACTGGCTCAAGAGGCAAAAGATTCGTTGGGCCAGGCTCGTATTCTTAATGGATTATCCTTTGTTTATTGGTGGATGTTAGATCGTTATGAGGAGGCTCATCAGGCTGCGATACAAGTGTTAAACTTGTCCGATGTTCCAGAGATTGAACGAGCCACGGCCCAATCTCATCTGGGCATGATTTCCTGGACAGTAGGGCGATTGGACGAAGCCGAGGATTGGTGTCGAAAGTCGTTGGATACCTTTATAGGCAGTGAAGATGAGGACCGTTTAGCCGCGGTCTATAGCCGGCTGGGCTTGGTCTATTTTTCCAAAGGTAAATTTGCCGAAGCAACCGAAGCTGCCGAGCAGGCTTTAGAAATTCGACGTAGCTTGGATGACCGTTGGGGCCAGGCGATGTGTTTGAACAATCTGGCTAGAATTGCTGCTGACCAAGGAGATTTCGAGTTGGCACAGGCCCATTTTGCCTCGGCTCGACAACTTTTGGAAGACATGGATAGCCCCGGCGGGTTAATGTTGATTTATACCCATCAAGGTCATACAAGGCTGCTCCAAAAACAGGCGGATAACGCTGTTTCGAGCTTGCTCAAAGCTCTTGACCAGACCGAAGAGTTGCGCCAGCCCAGTGCCCACGCTTTAGGATTGATTTATCTTCTGCTTGCCCAAGCCCGCCTCCAGCGTGATGACCTTAGCCAGGCTAGAGAAGCGATTGATGCGGCGCTCAAACTGGTTGAACCCGTTCAAAGCCAAGAGCAAATCGCCACGGCTCGGGCCACTTTAGCCCAAATCCACGCTGCTGAAGGGGATCACACCACAGCCGACGTATTATTCCAAAAATCTTTAGATTTGTTTGAAGAGGTTGGGAGTCCGGCTGGGTTGTTGCGTACCCAGATGAACTATGCTCAGTTTCTATCGGAACAGGGTCGAACCGATGAAGCCAATGCTCTTGAGCAAGCGGCCCGAGATGAAGCCCACCGTCTTGGATTATACTTATAACGAGTTGGTCAATTAACCAGCTAATGTAATATTGGCCTGGGTCAGATGTTCTTGTATCAAAGACAAGAGCTTTGGGCGTAAGTCCGCGGCCTGACCAAAGCGGGCTTTGATAGCTAGCGTTAGCTCTACATGTTGTTCAAGCATACCTGTCTCACTGATGATGTGCCACGGCTCACGCAATTCGGGTAAAGCATTGACGGCCTCGCGTCCCAAATCTTTTAGTAGTGTTAATGTTTTATCCAAATCTGTTGCAGCTATCTTAATTTTGATATCCGCTGCCGAGTGTATCCCCCGGCTGTAGTTGCAGATGAAACGCATCTCGCCATTAGCAATGATATAAAGCTCGCCAGAGCGAGAGCGTAACCACGTTGCCGTGAGGCTGACGTGTTCTACGACCCCCTCAATCGATTCCATTTGAGGCTTAACCAATATCATCTCTCCAACCCCGTACTGGTCTTGGAAGATAATGCTGATACCGGCCAAAAAATCACCGATATAGGTACGCCCGGCAAAAGCAAGTGCCGTCCCAAACAGCCCGGCTATCCATACGATGGTCTCTTCGCTAGCAAACTCACTTAAGCTGGCTAATATAGCGATGATAAAGCTTAGGATACCGATAGCGCTGGCAAGCAGTTCTTGAAGGGTTTGCTCGCGCTCGTATCGTGTATGGGGCGCGGCCATTAGTTCGTCTGGTAGAGACCGTCTGAATCGTAACCATCTTTTTGAGGTGGCGGTGTGGGGAAAGAGCCGGTCAAACATATGATTGATACGCAACCCTACCCCTGCAATACGCCAAGACATACGGTAGATAATCCAGGCTACAACAAATATGATTGCAATATTAACCAGTTTGTAGAGCGCGGACTCGATGATGAATTGTTCTATATTAAACATGGCTTGATTATTCGGAAACCCCCAATTGGTCAATGGCCGATTTGATAACTTGAGCACTGGCTTGCAGGGCCGCTTTCTCGGTGTCATTGAGCGGAAGAGGTAGTGTGCCCAAAATGCCTTGCGCTCCCACCAGATGGGGTAGGGCAATGGTTACATCAGACACACCGGCAACCTCGGCTATAGGGGTGCAGACGGTGAGGATGGCTCGTTGATCGCTCAAAATAGCCTTTACAATTCGGGCTAGGGCGCTGCCGATACCGTAATAGGTGGCCCCTTTGCCATCAATAATAGTATACGCCGCCCGTCTGACCTTTTGGTCGATATCCTTCCGTACCGAATCATCGAGTATCTTCCCTTGATGGTGGCAATATTCTTTCAGGGGAATGGTTCCAATAGTTACCCGTGACCAGGCTAATACCTCCGAA
>Ga0210124_1000106_pt1 | contig 49026 bp, 44 predicted proteins | sample Muzzi_PWC_D2_FD_185554 | JGI IMG/M metagenome (GOLD analysis project Ga0210124, IMG submission 185554) | Wetland microbial communities from San Francisco Bay, California, USA, that impact long-term carbon sequestration - Muzzi_PWC_D2 (SPAdes) | ecosystem: Environmental > Aquatic > Marine >...
GTCATGCGCGCGCACCCGGTGACGATCTTTTTTCTTGATCTTCGGCGGAGAATTCACCGAAAGAAAAAGAATCCAAACGGAGGTTTGATGTCATCGCAGCACGGCCAATTCCGGCCAGTCCAAAGAGGAGGGACCTCATGGCAATGGAAGTGACCCGTGTCAACGTCTGGGCAGGGCCGATTGCAGATCAGCCGGGAGGCCTAGCGTCCGCATTGTCGGTGCTCGTCCAAGCCGGTGTCGATCTGGAGTTCATCATCGCGCGTCGCGACACGGCGGGTAGGGGTGTGGTCTTCGTAGCACCGATCAGTGGGCCCAAGCAGATTCGCGCCGCGAAGAAGGCCGGTCTGACCCGCGCGGATTCACTCGGCTCTCTGCGCGTGAGCGCGCCCAACAAGCTCGGTCTGTGTGCGGAGATCACCCAGCAGCTCGCCGCGGCGGGCATCAACCTGCGCGGCTACTCGGCCGCGGCTATTGGCAGGCAGGCAGTCGTCTACCTTGCCTTCGATAACCCTGCGGATTCCGCCAAGGCGGCGCGTCTGTTGAAGGCGGCCGCTAACAAGAGGACCCTTGCAAAGGAGAGGACCATGAAAACCCCCGTGAAGAAGAAGGCTGCGCCGAAGAAGAAGGCTGCTCCGAAGAAGAAGGCCGCCCCGAAGAAGAAGGCTGCGCCGAAGAAGAAGGCCGCCCCGAAGAAGAAGGCTGCGCCGAAGAAGAAGGCCGCCCCGAAGAAGAAGGCTGCGCCGAAGAAGAAGGCTGCGCCGAAGAAGAAGGCTGCGCCGAAGAAGAAGGCCGCTGCGAAGAAGAGGGCCTGATCTCGCGCGCCGCGCGAGTCCACGCCGGGGTCTCCCAACCTGGGGGCCCCGGCGTTTTTTATTGGAGGCGGTTCACCACCTCGCCGTGTTTGGCGACGAGCAGGGTGCCGGATGGGAGTGCCTCCCACGCGGATTCGTCCGTCAGTGGGACGGACGCGACGAGGACCACGTCCTGGTCGCCGTGAAAGCCGCCGAAGGTGACACCGCCCAGGTCGTGGACATCCTCCTCGGCCATGCGCGGGCAGTGACGGCGCAGGAGGTGCATGTCCTTGTCCGCGTACGCGATGAGCTGGCGCCCGTCACTGATCACGATGTTCGCCACCCCGCGGCCACGCAGGGCGTCGAGTTGCGGCTTCAGGCGTGGGGCATCGAGCCGACCTGCGGCGCGGATGTCGCGCAACAGAGAACAGAATGCGTGCTCGCTATCGGTCTGACCGATGGGACGATCGATTCCGACGGGAAACGCCGGGTCATCGTGGATGCCATCGAATTGCCCGCGATGGGCGAAGACGATGCGCGAGCCGCCCACCTCGCGCTCGAACGGGTGGGTGTTGGCCAGGGATACGGGGAGGCCACCGGTAGCCTTGCGAATGTGCGAGATCACCAGATTGGAGCGGATATGATGAACGGCGAGGTGTCTGGCGCAGATACTCTCGGCCGCCGGCCTCGGCTCGCGCAGCAGCCAGCAGTCGAGCCCATCGAAGAAGGCGACCCCCCAGCCGTCGGTGTGGTCGCCGGTATCGCCCCCACGGCGGGCGAAGGTCTCGAACGAGAAACGCACCCGGGTGGGAATCAGGGCGCTCATGGCGAATAGCTCACACATGGTTCGGGAATTCGGGAGCCAGAGTCAGAAAGCCGGGATTCTCATCGCCATATTGCCCGTCCCCGTGGGACTGGGAACCGCAAGACACCGGTGCTCGTGCGACTGCCGCCATCGGTCATCGGGCGGTCGGTGTTCTCTCCCTTGATTCATCATGGCGCGGTCGGCGCGGCCCTACTTGGGCAACCGCGCGGCGAGACTATCGCACACGATGCGTAGCGCCTGGACCCGTGCGTGGCGCTTGTCATTGCCCTCGATCAGGTGCCAGGGGGCATAGTCGGTGCTGGTGCGCTCGACCATGTCATTGACCGCGGCCGCGTAGTCATCCCAGCGCTCGCGATTGCGATAGTCCTCGGCGGTGATCTTGTACTGCTTGTAGGGGGTCTGTTCCCGCTGCTGGAAGCGGGCGAGCTGCTCGTCCTTATCGATGTGGACCCAGAGCTTCACGATCACCGTGCCGTGGGCCGCGAGCTGCTCCTCGAAGTCGTTGATCTCGCCGTACGCTCGCGACCACTCGGCCTCGCCGGCGAATCCCTCCACCCGTTCGACCAGTACCCGGCCGTACCAGCTCCGGTCGAACAGGGTCAAGTGGCCGGCACGCGGCAGTTGGCGCCAGAAGCGCCACAGGTAATGGTGGCGGCGCTCTTCTTCAGTTGGGGCACCGAACGGGATGACCCGGTAGTGGCGGGCATCGATCGCCGGGGTGATTCGGCGGATGATTCCCCCCTTGCCCGCCGCATCCCACCCCTCCATCACGATCGCCGTAGAGACCCCGTCGCGATACGCCTGGCGATGAAGGATGTTGAGCCTCCCCTGGACGCTCTCCAGCCGGCGGCGGTAGCGGTTCTTGGCCAGGTGCTTGGAAAGGTCGACGGTGCTGAGGATGGTGGGGAGGTCTGGGTCGTCGCGCACCGCCGGCGTCGCCGCCATCGCCGGTGGCGGTGATGGTGCTGGCGCCGGCTGGTCGTTGGCGAGACGCCTTTCGAGGGCCGCGAGGATGGTCTGGCCGCAGGTGAGGCTGCGATAGCGCGGGTCCTTGGCCTCGACAAGATGCCATGGTGCGTCACCGCTCCCCGTGGCGCGCAATGCCCGTTCCGCCGTGGCGCGGAAGTGGTCGTAGCGCTTCAGATGCTTCTTGTCCTTCGCAGTGACCCGCCAGCGCGTCTCCGGGTCGCGCTCGAGGGTGCGTATCCGCTCCCTCTGTGCCGCCTTGTTGAGGTGCAGCCAGAACTTGAGGATCACGGAGCCGTCGGCCACCAACTCGGCCTCGAAGTTGCGGATCCGGACCAGCTCGGACTCGAGGTCGTGGTCGCTGATCTTGCCGTAGACGTGATCGAGGATTGGACGGCTATACCAGGAGGAGCCACAGTAGATTCCAATCCGCCCGGTGGGCGGCAAGGTGCGCCAGAAACGCCAGAAATAGGGGCGTTCCCGCTCCTCGTCCGTGGGCTCGCCGAAGGCATGGTTCTCGAGGTGGCGCGGGTCCATCCACTCGTTGAGGAGATTCATGGTCTCGCTCTTGCCGCCCTTGTCCACACCGGCGATCAGCACGATGGCCCGGAAACTCCGCCTCGTCCGTAGCTCCTGCTGCGCGCACAGGAGGGCCTCGCGAAGGGGTAAGACCTCCTCGTGGTAGACCTTCTTCGACACCTTGCGATCAAGCTCGGCCGCTTCGAACACTTGGCGTTCCTCTACCGCTCGCGGAGGCGGGCGGGTAAGGGTGGGAATTACGGACTACGGTACATCCTGCCGGTCGCTTCTGGGGCGTGAATGCGACCGACGCTGCCATGCTGTGAGTCGTATGCCACCTCGTCGCGGATCCCGTCTGCAAGCCCGGTTACCCGGTGCTCATCGGCCCACGCCACCTCGGGGACGATCAGCCCTGGGTGCGCGCGAAAGCCGCTGCCCACGTCCCACACCCATCCCCCGTGCTCGATCTCGCGCCGCACGCTCACCTGGTGGGCACCTCCGGGCCCGGCGATTCGCTGTTGGCAACGCCGTTCGGCGAAAACTAAATGTAACAATTTGTTGGCGGCGTAGCACTTCGGCGACGAAGCCCGTAGTTTGGAGATCCACAGAAGATAAGGAATCGCCGATGGTCTTCTCTCCGTGGCTCGGAGCCACCGCGTTGGGCCGCATGCCGCGGCGATCCAGACCGATCACGGCGTCGACTCGCCGTAGGCACTACCCGAAGCACCGCTCGTCTAGATCGCTGTGGGTGGGGGATCCGGCCCGCCTGTGCCGCGCGGGTGGCGGTGGGTGGCACGCACCGAGGACATGAGACACGGCGGCGCCCTTCGCCCCTTCCCGGCCTGCACCGCGACCGATGGATACCTACACCCGTACCTACTTCGTCGACCCGCCGGCGTCCGCCTGGCAGGCCATGCAAGCGAGGTTCTCGTGTCGATCGGGGCGGCGCGAGCGGGTACGGCAGACCTACTACGACACCTTCGACTGGCGCCTGTACCGTGTCGGCGCCACCCTCTGCGTCGTGCCAGAGGGTCGGCGCTATCGGTTGTTGTGGCAACCGGTGGACGGTCGCCAAGGCTCGTTCGTGATCTCGGAGGCGGTGCCGGGATTCGTCTGGGATCTGCCGCTCGGTCTGGTGCGCGATGCCCTTGCGCCGATCGTCGAGATGCGCCGTCTCCAGCCGGTGGTGCAGGTGGATCTCCGGCGGGCGGCGCTGCGTGTGCTCGATCACCAGGAGAAGACCATCGTGCGCCTGGTACAGGAGACGGGTACCGCCGCTCGGCCGACCGCGGACACGCCGCGCCATGCGATGGCCCCGGTCCTGCTTGTCATCCCCATCAAGGGGTACGACGCGGCCCTCGCCGAGGTGGTGACCTTCGCCGAGTCAGAGCTGGGCCTACGGCCCGTGCCGGCCGGGGTGCTGGAGCGTGGTCTGGCGGCGATCGGGCAGCGTCCCGACGACCCCGCCGGGGCGGAGAGCCCCGTCGTTCCCCACGGCCGGGCCGATCAGGCGGTGCGGCAGATCTTGGCGGCGCTCCTGGAGACCCTGCGTAGGAACGAGCCCGGCGTACGGCAGGACATCGACACCGAGTTCCTGCACGATCTCCGCGTCGCGGCACGGCGCGGCCGGGCGCTCTTGGGGCAGGTGAAGCAGGTGCTGCCCGCGACCGCGGCGGCGACCCTGCGCCAGGAGCTCTCCTGGCTTGGTCAGGTGACCGGCCCGACCCGCGACCTGGACGTCCATCTCCTGAAGATGCCGGACTACGCGGCCAGTCTGCCCGCGCACCTGGCCGCCGATCTCGCGCCCCTGGGCGAGTTCCTCCGCGCTCATCGTCGCCAGGAGCGAGCCACGCTGATCGCCGCCCTCGACTCGCCACGCTACCATGCGTTGCTCGTCGCCTGGCAGGCACTCGCCGACCCATCGCCTCCGGCGGACACCGCCCTGGCGAATGCGGGACGCCCGATCGTGGTCGTGGCGTCCGAGCACGTCTGGCGCGCTTACCGTCGGGTGCGGCGGCGGGAACGGGACCTTGGGGCGACGCCCAAGGCGACCGCGCTGCACCGCCTGCGCATCGATTGCAAGAAGCTGCGGTATCTGATGCAGTTCTTCCACGATCTCTATCCGCGGGAGGAGATCACCGCTGTCATCCAGCCCCTCAAACGGCTTCAGGACAACCTCGGAGAGATCAACGACCTGCAGGTACAACGGGCCCGGCTGCAGGAGATGGCCGGGCAGATGGTGGCAGAGCAGCGGGCGTCCGCCGCCACCCTCATGGCGATGGGCCGATTGGTGGACCACCTGGAGCTACGCCAGATGGCGGCGCGCCGGCGTCTTTCCAAATGCCTCGATGGTTTCACTACGGCGGGGAACCGGGCCCGCTTCCGCCGGCTTCTCAAGGACGGTGGGCGGGCGATCGCATGAAGATCCTGGCCACCTACAACATCAAGGGCGGCGTGGGGAAGACGGCGACCGCCGTCAACCTCGCCTATCTCGCGGCGTTGGAGGGGGCTCGCACCCTGGTGTGGGATCTCGATCCCCAGGGTGCCGCGACCTTCTACTTCCGCATCAAGGCCAAGGTGAAGGGTGGCGGTGGGCGCCTGATCCGCGGCAAACGGGACCTCGACTCCCTGATTCGCGGCACCGATTTCGCCGGGCTCGACTTGCTACCCGCCGACTTCTCCTATCGCCACATGGATCTCGCCCTCGATCGGACGAAGAGGCCGGAGAAGCGGCTTGCCCGTCTCCTCCGCCCCCTGGCCCATGATTACGACTTCATCTTCCTCGACTCCGCACCGAGCATCTCCCTGGCCTCCGAGAGTATCTTCGCGGCGTCCGACGCCTTGCTGGTGCCCACCATACCCACACCCCTCGCCATGCGCACCCTCGCTCAGCTCAGGCGCCACCTGGAGAAGGAGGGACCGGCGGGGATTCAGGTGTTACCCTTCTTTTGTATGACGGATCGACGCAAGGCCCTACACCGGCAGATCTGCGATGCGGTGGACGGACGCCCCTTCCCCTTCCTGGCCACCGAGGTCCCGTACTCCAGCCTGGTCGAACAGATGGGTATCCGCCGTGCGCCGCTCCCGACATTCGCCCGCCGCAGCGCGCCGGCGGATGCCTATCGTGCCCTGTGGCGTGAGGTGCGGCAGCATGTCGACCCGGGACCGGATATCGTCGGCGGTGTCGGCAGCGGAGGCTACCCGGAGGAGGTGACGCCATGAGCAGACAGACCGCACGTAACGGCGCCGGCAACGGCAAAGGCGAGTCCGCCGCAGGCAGCACGCCCATCGTCGTGGCGGTCGGCGGTGCGCCTTCCGCCGCGGCCCCCACGGACAGTCCCGCGACGCTGCCCACCGCGCCGTCGACGGCCGGTGAACGGCCGCTGGAGCGCCCGCTCTGTGCGCCGGAGCTGTTTCTCAACCGCGAGCTGACCTGGTTGGAGTTCAACCGCCGCGTCCTCGCCGAGGCGCAGGACGAACGCACGCCGCTGCTGGAGCGCATCAAGTTCGTCGCCATCCTCGGCTCTAACCTCGATGAGTTCTTTATGAAGCGCATCGGCGGTCTGAAGCGGCAGGTCGGCGCCGGTGTGCCCTTCCTCACCCCGGATGGTCGCACCCCTCAGCAACAGATCGAGGAGTGTTACGCCGTGGTACGGGATATCGAGGCGCAGCGCGACGCCCTGCTCCCGGTGTTGTTGAAGGAGTTGCAGGCCCACGGCATTAGCGTCCTCCCCTATGCGAGCCTCACCGCGGAGGAGCAACGGCTGCTGCGTGATCATTACGTGGAGAACATTTATCCCCTGGTCACCCCGCAGGCGGTCGACCCGGCCCATCCCTTCCCGTTCATCTCCAGCCTGTCGCTGAATCTCCTGATCACCCTGCACTACACGGATGAGGAGGAGATCCACCTCGCCCGGGTCAAGCTGCCGGTGGGCTCCGGTATCCCACGCTTCCTCCGGATCGGTGCGGAGCAGCGCTTTGTTCTGCTTGAGGAGGTGGTCTCCAATAATCTCGACCTCCTCTTTCCGCAGATGGTGATCGATCGCTGCGAGCTGTTTCACATCACACGCAACGCCAACGTGCAACGCAGCGAGGATCAGGCCGACGATCTCCTGGCGATGATCGAGTCCGAGCTGCGCGACCGCATGTTCACGCCCATCGTGCGTGCGGTCGTGGCGGAAGATATGGAGCCGGTCCATCGTGGAATGATGGCCGCCGAGCTCGGCTTGGATGAGGCGCGTGACGTCTTCGTGACCCGCGGCTTGATGGCCACCCGTGACCTGTTCGAGCTCGCCGCCCTCAACGAGCCGGCCCTCCACGATCCGCCCCACCAGCCGGTGGACCACGCCAAGTTGACCGGTACGCGCAATATCTTCCACACCATTCGCGATGCCGGCTCGATCTTTCTGCAACACCCCTATGAATCGTTCTCCACCTCGGTGGAGCGGTTCCTGCGCGAGGCCTCCGAGGACCCCAAGGTGCGGGCGATCAAGATGTGCCTCTACCGTACCTCGGCCGACACCAAGGTGATCGACTACCTGATCGATGCGGCCCTCAACGGCAAGCGCGTGGCGGTGGTGGTGGAGCTCAAGGCGCGCTTCGACGAGGCCGCCAACATCCGCTGGGCGAGTCGCATGGAGGAGGTGGGCATCCACGTGACCTACGGGGTGGTGGGGCTCAAGACCCACGCCAAGGTGGTGCTCGTGGTGCGCCAGGACTATAGCGGCCTGCGCCGCTACGCCCACATCGGCACCGGCAACTACCACGTGGGGACGTCGCGCCTGTACTGCGACCTGGGGCTGCTCACCTGCGACGATGCAATCGGCCGCGACCTCACGGAGCTGTTCAACTACCTCACCACGGGTTACACACCGAAGCGCAACTACCAGAAGATCCTGCCGGCCCCCAAGCTTCTGAAGAAGTCCCTGCTGGACAAGATCGATCGGGAGATCGCCGGCCACTCACCGGACAACCCGGGACTCATCCAGATCAAGGTGAACGCGCTGGAGGATGCAGACCTGACCTGTGCCCTGTACAAGGCCTCCCAGGCCGGGATCCGCGTCGATCTGATCGTGCGCGACACCTGCCGCCTGCGGCCCGGCATTCCCGCGGTGTCGGAGAACATCCGGGTGGTCAGCATCGTCGGCCGATTTCTGGAACACAGCCGGGTCTACTTTTTCCGCAATGGCGGCAGGTCCGAGTACTACATCGGTTCCGCCGACGCCATGCAGCGCAGTTTCGAGCACCGAGTGGAGGTGCTGGTGCCGGTGGAGGACCCGAACCACCAGGCCGAGTTGCGGACCATCCTGGACGCCCAACTCGCCGACCAGCGCAATGGTTGGGACATGCAGCCGGACGGGACCTACGTCCAGCGCCAACCCGCCGACCCGACCGCCAAGGGGAGCCAACGCCTCTTGATGGAGCTCGCCGACGGACGGCTGAAGGCCGCGAAGCGCCTAAAGCGCCGCAAGCCCAAGGGGATCACGGGGCGGAACCTGCGTAGTTAGACGGGCGTGCAGACGGTCCAGCCGGACCGTCCGTGGCCTCCCTCATGGGCGCAGATCGCGCGGCCTCGTCAGGGAGCGGAGGGTGGCCGAGCCGCGGGGTAGGTCATGCCACTCTTCCGGCATTTCCAGCCACGCGAGGGCCGTCGTGGGCAGGAACTTGCCGTCGGCTGGCCGTGTCACCGTCTCGCCAGCCAGGTGCAGGAGGAGCTGCTCGAGCCCGGGATTGTGGCCGACGAGCATCACCCGTGGATGGCCGCCAGCGTCGCTGGCAAGAAGGTGGAGGAGGGTGGAGAGGCTCGCCTCGTAGATGGCCGGTGCCCAGACGATGGTCGTCTCGGGGATGCGCGCCGCACGGCATAGCCGCAGGGCCGTCTGCTGCGCCCGCCGCGCCGGTGAGGCGAGAATCAGACCTGGAATCAGCGCCTGGTGGCGTAGCCACCGTCCCATGGCCTTGGCATCCTTGCGGCCCCGCAGGGCCAGGGAACGATCGAAGTCGGTGGGCGCGCCGCTCCCCCAGTCGGACTTGGCGTGGCGCAGGATGAGGAGCTCACGTGGCACGGAAGGGATCTCGTGGGCGTGCGGTGGATTACCCCGCCTGGGCGGTCTCACCGCGTTCCCGGCCGAGGACGAGACAGAGTGCGGCGGCGACCAGGTAGCCGGCGACAAAGGGCCAGGTGGCGGCAGGCCCGTAGGCGTTGACGATGGCCGCCTCGGTCACCCGGTAGCCGTGGATGATACCGGTGGCGGCGAGGGCCGCGGTGATGCACAGCCACGTGGCGGCCACCCGGAACCGCCCATCCACCAGGGCGACGGTGGTCGCGGCCAGGGCCATGGAAGTGAAGATGAAGCCCCGCTCCAGGGCGATCATGCCGGCGATCGGGAGCTGCCCTGCGAGGGCCGGCAATCCGACGGCTCCCACGGTGGTGCCGGCGCCGCGTAGACCGGTTTCCAGCATCAACAGCCCCCACGCGGCCAGGGCCGGGAAGAAGCCCACCACCACGGCCGGGGCGTGCGCCCGGGGCGTAGCCTGGAAGGCCTGGGCCGCGATGGTGATGCCGATCCACAGGAGGATGGCGGCTCCGGCCTCGATGGGGATCAACGCGGTGGCCGCCCCGACCAGCCCGAGGCAGCACAGCAGGGTGATGACCACCCCGTTGGCCACCGAATACCCGGCGCCGGCGCCCATGCCCTTCCACCCCGGATGGCCGATGTAGATGGTGGTGGGAAAACAGCTCCCGAAACAGGCGGCGGCGATGGTGCCGATGCCGTTGGCCGCGAGGGAGCTGCGCACCGGGTAGACGTCCCCTGCGGCCTCCGCCGACTCCAGGTTTTGCAGGGAGCCGATCAGATTGAACAACCCCATGGGCACGACCACCGGCAGAAATGCCAGGAGGTAGGGAGAGACCAGGGTGGAGGTCAGCTCCCCCACATAGGGGTGCGGCGCGCGGAGCTCCACGTGCAGGGCCGCGGCCAGAGCCGCCCCATCCATGCGCCCCAGCCCCCAGGCGAGTCCCGTCCCGACGACGATCGCCACCAGCCCCGCCGGTACGCCGGCCGGCAGCCGTACCCGGCCGATGTACTGGAGGAGGATGAGGGCCAGGGGCGCCAGCCCCACCAGGGGATCGGCGAAGATGCGAAAGCAGAAGTCCATCGAGATGAAGGTGATGGCGATCCCGGCGAGGGTGGCCAGGAGGGCCGCCCGTGGAGTGATCGCCTTCACCCAGCCGGCCACGAAGGCCCCCGCGAGCTCGATCACCCCGCTCCCCAGGCAGGCCATCAGCCCCACCCGCCACGCCAGCTCGCCATCCCCGGTCTCGCGCACCACGGGCAGCATCACGAACAGGATGTAGGCAAAGAGGGAGACGGTATTCACTCCATAGGGGAGCGCCGTGACCTCGGCCTGCCCGGTGCGCCGGGCGAGGGCCCGCGCCTGAAAGGCGTAGAACAGGTTGCCGGCCAGGAGGCTCACCGCGACCCCGGGGAGGATGCGGCCATAGACCAGCTCGCCTGCCATCCCCAACACGTGGCTGCACAGGGTGACGATGAGCAGCAGCTGGATAAGGTTGTCGACGAACAGGCCGAAAAAGCCGTCCAGGTCACCGGGGCGCCACCAGCGGAAGGGATCGGAGGTGTGCATGACTGGGTCGTGGACAGGGAGGGCCGGTGGCGCGAGTGGCGCTGGCCGCGGCAGGATAGCGACACGTCGCGTTGGAGGGAAAACCGTTCCCGGACGGTGCGCCGCGCCGCCCGGAATTGCCGACAGTGCCGGGGATCCCGACGCGTCGGAGCGTCGCCCACCCTCGCGCAGATGGCGTGGCGCCGGTCGCCGGTTCTTGCACTGCCAGCCACTTGCCGATCCCCGGCCGCGATGCGCCCAGGTGGCACTCGACGTGCTACGCCTCGCTGGAGGCGGGGCATGGCCAGCGGAGCACACCGGATTCGATTCAGGGGAGAGCGGCGTGGAATCCTTGCCATTGATCGTCGACTCTTTGCAGGAGGGCGGCTGTTTCCGTTCCCGGATCGTCGCTGTCCCGTTGGTGCCCATGTCCGCCTACCATCAGGCACCGGCCGACCATGGCATCGCGCGCCTGAGACCCTTCGCCGTGGGTCGTCTGCCTGACGTCTTGCCGGTCCCTGACACGGCGGGGCAGGGGGAGGCCGCGTGATCCGGCTGGATCGTCATCGTCGCCAGTGGCGGCCGGAGGAGAAGCCGATGGCCATCATCACCGGTAGGAAATGGTGGGTGCTCGTGGTCCCCTGCCTGCTGATCACCGCGGTCTTCTCTCCCACGGCGCTGCCGGTGGTCGAGCTTCCGGCCCGCGGCAGCGCGGGTAACGCCAGCGGCCAGGTGGCGTTGCCGCCGCTCTCCGTGGAGATCCACGATGACGGCGTCACCGTGCACCAGGGGGATAACCTCATCGAGACCTTGCCATGGGTGGATGATCCGGGCCTCGACGACCTCTCCACGGTCTTGCAGCAGGTCGAGGCGAGCGATCCGGAGGGCCGGGTCGCTGCCGGTAGCGGGCGGCGGCGGCAATGGGGGCCGCCAGGCTCCCGGATCACCCTGCGGGAGACGCCGCGCGTCGCCCGCGCATGATCGCCGGCCGGGCCGCCGTGGCTGACGGACAGGAGGCTGATCGCCGGTAGCTAGGTCACCAGGGCCAGGCCGCGGGACACTCTTCGCGATCGCTCTTCTTGAACAGTGCCGCCAGCGGCATCGCGCCGATGGCGATCGCCGTCACCGGGGATGGCGGCGAAGAACAGGCAGGCGACGGAAGATGGTGGCGACCGCCATTCCGCCGGGGAGCGCGCCGGTGAGGGCACGGGCGACGCGGGCAGATAAGGAAACGGCGAAAACGCCCGAAATGGATGGAGGTGGACCTCCCTCGTGGGGAGGACCTTCGGAGAAGGAGAGAACGATGTCCGATCACAGTGCCTGTGCCGCCGGAGTCGCCGAGATCGAGCGGGAAAAGACGCGCACCCAGCCCGAGCCCCTCGACGGGGGGGAACGGGAGACCGACAGCATCTTCGACATCATCAATTTCTCGGCCCAGGGGGCGTCGCGCCAGTATCTGACGTTCAACCTGGGGGAGGAGCGTTACGGCCTGGAGATCTTGAAGGTGCAGGAGATCATCGGGCTGACGGAGTTCACGCCGTTGCCGAACATGCCGCCCCACGTGCGTGGGGTGATCAACCTGCGTGGCACGGTGGTCCCGGTGGTCGATCTGCGCTCGCGGTTTGCCATGGCGGCGCGGGCCTACGACAAGCTGACGGCGATCGTCGTCGTGAATGTGGCGCACAAGACCATGGGCATCGTGGTGGACACGGTGGCGGACGTGATGGGGATTCCGGAGGAGTCGATCGAGGACACGCCGTCGTTCTCGGCCAGCCGGAAGATCTCCAGCGACTACATCGCCCACATCGGCAAGGTCGGCGACACCATGGTCATCCTCCTCGATACCGAGAAGGTCATGGACATCGAGGACCTGACGCGGGTAGCCGGGGGCCGGCCGGCGTAGCTCGCACCCTAGGTGATGCGCGGCGTGGCCGGGGCGCTGGTCACGTTTGCCGATCCGAGTGACGCGGCGGGTAGCAAGCTCGCTACCTCCTTGGCCCACGCGATCCCCCGGCCCAGGCGCTCCCGGCCGAGGAAGTCACCGCAGATCATCGCTGCCATCGCGATCCACGCCGGTGGCGAGAAACCGCCGCTCGACCGCGAGCCATGCGCGATCGACGCGCCGCAGGAGCTCAGCGAAGCTCAAGAAATAGGCCGACTCGGCCCCCGTGGGGAAACCACGAAGGACACGAAGATCACGAAGGGGTCGAAGCGGAGCCGACGCCGGTCAGCGTCGGCTCCGCCGCTCCGCGGCTTGATCCGACCTACACCGTCCTGCGTTCCTGAGTTTCCTGCATTCCTCAGATGTGCGGCGGCACACGGTTGGAAGAGCGCGCCACTCCCCCCCCACCCGGCTAGATCTTGATCTCCACGTAGGCCTTGGCGCGCAGCTCCTCCATCCACTGGTTGTAATGGTCGGCCATGCGCTCCGACTGGAGTTGCAGGATGATCTCGTCCTGTACGTCGACGAACGGCTGTGCCTCACCGTGCTCGATCTTGCTGACATAGAGGAGGTTGTATCCGTCCGCGGTGCGGATCAGCTCCGACACCTCGTGCTCCTTCAGGCCGAAGGCGTAGCGATCGAGCTCCGGCTGAAGCTCTCCCTGGCGGAAGCAGCCGAGCCGCCCGCCCTGGCCGGCGGTGGGGCCGTCGGAGTAGGCCTTGGCCACGTCCTCGAACGGCACGCCGCGCTTGATCCGGTCGATCGCCGCCGCGATCCGCTCCTTCACCCGGTCCTTGCGCGCCGCATCCCACGCCGGGTCGTAGGCAAAGGCGATGCGGCAGATGTCGCGCTTCTCGGCCGCACCAAATAACTCCGGATGGCCGTTGTAGTAGGCCAGGGCATCCTGATCGTTGACCACGATGCGGGAGCGGACCTCGCGGTGCACGAGGCGGGCGATGGTGATCTGCTCGCGGATCTGCTGGCGGTAGTCGGCCATGGTCAGCCCCTGCTCGCGTAGGGAGTCCACCAGCTCCTGCGGGTTCATGTGGTTCTTGGCCTGGACGTCGGCGATGGCGCCGTCCACGTCCGCCTCCGAGACGATGATGCCGAGGGAATGGGCCTCCTGGATCTGGAGTTTCTTCTCGATCAGCTTGTCGAGCAGCTTGCGGCGCACCTCCGGATCGTCGGTCTCGGCGTAGTTGATGAACCCCTGGCGGCCGACCGGCATCTTCAGCTCCTGGAGCTGGCTGAGGGTGATGACCTCGTCGTTGACGATGGCGGCGATGCCGTCGACGTGCGCGGCATGCGCCGGGAGCACGAACAGGAGGGGAAGGAGTACGGCGGCGGCGGTGAGGGGAATGCGCATCATGGTGGGTCTCTACGGGTTGCTACGGAGCGTCTCCAGCAGGGTGAGGCAGTCATGCACCCGGCGGGAGACATCGTCTTGGTGGTGTTTCTCGGCGGCCAGACGCAGGCTGTACTCGCCACTCAACTGGACGCGGTCGCCATGGCTCTCTTTGAGCCGCAGCACCGCCAGAGGGTCCAGGCCACTGCGGGCCGAGAAGTGGACGATCAGCCCGTCGGCGGTAAGCTTCACCTCCTCCGCCCGCACGGCGGTCGCGGTGATCTTGATCTCGGTCTGCAAGAACAGGGCGTGGACCTCCACCGGTGGCCGGCCGTAGCGATCCACCAGGGCGGTGAACGCCTCCTCCAGGCTGTGCGCATCGGTGAGGGTGGCGAGCTCCTGGTAGAGGTGGAGCCGCTCGTGGGCGTCGCGGACGTAATCGCTCGGCAGGTAGGCCGACAGGTCGAGGGTCACCTTGGGTAGGAAGACCTCCTCCACCTCCCGGCCCATGAGGCCGGCGACCGCCTCCTCCACCAGCTTCACGTAGAGATCGTAGCCCACTGCCGCGATCTTGCCGGATTGCTGCGCGCCTAACAGGTTGCCCCCGCCGCGGATTTCCAGGTCGTGGGCGGCGATGTGAAAACCGGAGCCGAGCTGGGTGTGCTCCGCCAGGGCGCCGAGCCGTTCCTGGGCCTCGTCGCTCATCGCCGACTCCACCGGGGTGATGAGGTAGGCGTACGCCTGGTGGATGCCGCGGCCGACCCGGCCGCGGAGTTGGTAGAGCTGGGCCAGGCCGAAGGTGTCGGCGCGCTCCACGACGATGGTGTTCACCCTGGGCAAGTCGATGCCGGACTCGATGATCGAGGTGCACACGAGGATGTCGTGCTCCCGGTCGCGGAACGCGGTCATCACGTGGGACAGCTCCTGCTTGTCCATCTGGCCGTGGGCCACGGCGACCCGCGCGTGCGGGGCGAGGCGGGCGACCTGCTCGGCGGCGCGACCGATCGACTGCACCCGGTTGTGCACCCAGTAGACTTGCCCGCCGCGTGCCAGCTCCCGTGCGAGGGCATCGGCGATAACCGTCTCGTCGCGCCGGATCACCCGGGTGGTGATCGGCAGTCGGTCGTGGGGCGGGGTATTGATGATCGAGATCGGGCGGATGCCGGTCAGGGCCATGTGCAGGGTACGCGGGATCGGCGTGGCGGTGAGGGTGAGGCAGTCGACCCGGGTCTTGAGCTCCTTGAGCCGCTCCTTCTGGCGTACGCCGAAGCGTTGCTCCTCGTCGATGATGATCAGGCCGAGATCGTGCAGCCGTAGGTCGCGGGACAGGAGGCGGTGGGTGCCGATCAGGATGTCGATCCGACCGTCCCCCGCCTGCTCCACCACCTGGCGCTGCTCCTTGGGCGACAGCAGGCGCGAGAGGTGGCCGATGCGCACCGGCAGGGCGGAGAACCGCTCGGTGAAGGTGTGGTAGTGCTGCTGGGAGAGCAGGGTGGTGGGGGCGAGAATCACCACTTGCTTGCCGTCGAGGACGCAGCGGCACGCGGCGCGCAGGGCGACCTCGGTCTTGCCGAAACCCACGTCGCCGCACACCAGGCGGTCCATGGGCTGAGGGGCGGCCATGTCCTCCAGCACCTGGCGGATCACCACGTCCTGGTCCGGGGTCTCCTCGAAGGGGAAGGCCGCCTCGAAGGCGAGGTACTCGCCATCGTGCGGCGGGGAGAACTGAAAGCCGGTGGTGGCGTGGCGGGCGGCGTACAGCTCCACCAGCTCCCGGGCCACCAGCTCCACCCCCTTGCGGGTCTGTGCCTTGATTCGCTCCCAGGTGGCGGTGCCGAGGGTGGACAGGGCCGGGGCGCGGCCCTCCTCGCCGACGTAGCGGCCCACCCGGTCGAGCTCGGCGATCGGCACGAAGATCTTGTCGCCCTTGGCGTAAACGATCTCCAGGCACTCGGTGGTGAGGCCGGCGGCCGTCACCGTGGTCAGGCCGCTGTACTGGCCGATGCCGTGTTGCAGGTGCACCACGTAGTCGTCGCGCTTCAGGGCGCGGAAGTCCTGGAGCACCTCGTCGACGGTGGTCGGCTTCTTCACCCGCAGATGGACCTTGGCCCCGGACAGGTCCGATTCCGCCAGGTAGACCGGACCGTCCCCGCCGACGGAGAAGCTGCGCGAGATCTCCCCCACCACCGCATACAGGCTGGGCGGCGCCTCCGCCGGCGGTGGTCCGGCGCCCGCCAGCAGCTCGGCCGGCAGGTCGAGGTCGGCGAGCAGCCGCTGCATCCGGTCGGCCTGCCCGGCGGAGTGGCACGGGAGGAACACCGGGCGGTGGGTCGCCCACTCGGCGAGGGTCGGTCGTAGATTGCGCAGCCGTGCCTTGAGCCCCTCGCCGACCAGGGTCACGGAGTGGGAGTCGTCCTCGATCAGGGGGAGCGCGGGATCGGGCTCGGCAAGGGGGGAGAGGGCGTCGATGCAGTCGAGCAGCGCGAAGCGCTCCTCCAGGTCCGCCGGCGCCATTACCGGTGGCGCTAGCTCCATGAGGACCGGCCGCTCGCCTGCCGCCACCTCGCGCCGTGCCGCCACCAGGTCGGTGAATGCCTCGGCCTCCGCCGCCAGTAGCGTCGGGGAGTCGCGGAAGCAGATGGGATCGGTGGCGAGGTAGTCGAACAGGGTGTGGTGGCCGTCGTGGAAGAGGCTGAAGAGCTGCTCGACGCCCGACGGGAGGGCGCCCGTACGCAGGCTCTCGGCGAGCCGCGGGCTGCGTTCGGCGATGCGCTCCGCCGCGGCCAGACGGCGTTCCTCGGTGAGTAGCAGCTCGCGGGTGGGCCCCACGTGGCAGGCGTCGAGCTGCCCCGCGGAACGCTGGCTGATCGGATCGAAGGGGCGGATCGACTCCACCTCATCGTCGAAGAACTCCAGCCGCACCGGTTGTTCGTGGCGCGGCGAGAAGAGGTCGACGATGCCGCCGCGGTGGGCGAACTCCCCGGCCACTTCCACGAAGCCGGTCTGGCGGTAGCCCGCCTCCAGCAGACGCGCGATGAGCGTCTCCATGGGCCATTGCTCGCCGACCGCGACGGCGAACTGCATGCGGTCGAAATCCGCTACCTTGGGCAGCTTCTGCAGCAGCGCCCGCGGCGTGGTCACGATACAGCACGGGCTCGCGCCGCGCGCCGTGTGCAGGGTGTCGACCCGCGCGCGGATCAGGGTCGGATTGAGCTCGGCCTGCTCGTACGGGAGGATCTCCCACTGGGGAAAGAGCTTCACGTCGCGCGGGGTGAGGGGCCCCGTCGCGGGCAGGAAGAACCGCAGGTCGGATGCCAGGGCGTCGGCGGCGTCCGGCGTCTGCGCGATGCACACCAGGCTGCGGCCGAGGCGACTGGCGAGCTGGGCCAGGAGCTGGGCGCGGCGACCGTGGCGCGCGCCGCGGAGCTGGACCCGCGCAGGGCTGTCGTGGAGGGCGGCGGCGAGACGATCGGTCGGGACGTCGAGGGCCGGGGTGAGGCTCATAACGGGAAGGCGGAAGGGTAGCGACCCGCTGCGCGGAACACGACCGTTTTCCCGAGTGGCCCATCATATCCGACCAAAGAGGGCACAGAGGAAGGCACGCGAAGGTGCGCAATGGTTGGCGGGTCCTCCCTGGGCCTTCCTCCATTTCATGCCTTCGTGATCCGGTCTTTGGGCGTCGCCGTTTCGGCGTTTCTGAGGCGCCGGGACGGGTAGCTTTTCCGATCGCGCCACGACCCACTGTACCCTTTTGACACACCGCAGTGAACGTGATAGAAGCGATCACGTTAGCATTCCTTTGATTGCAGAGGGTTGGCACTGTTTTCCCCGGCAAGCCCACAGAGACTTCACGAGGTTTTCCACAGGTGCCTTCCCTGGTCGCCCCGCCCCGGCCGCTGACCATCCTCCACGTGGAGGATAGCGTCGAGAATCGCATCCTCGTGCGGAAGATTCTCGAGTCGGTCGGTCATCACGTCACCGAAGCCCATAACGGCGACGAGGGGGTGCGTCTCGCCCACGAGTTGCGGCCGGACCTGGTGCTCATGGACCTCTACCTGCCGGGCATGGACGGCTATGCGGCCACCGCCCGGCTGAAAGAGAGTCCGTTGCTGGCGGCGATCCCGGTGATTGCCCTCACCGCGTCGGTGCTCAGCGGCGACCGCGAGCGCTGCCTGCGTGCCGGCTGTGTCGGATACATCAAAAAGCCCCTCGATGTGCACACCTTCGCGGATGAGATCTGGCAGTACTACACGGGAAAGCGAGACACCATGGAAACGATCGCGGTGCGAGAGATGACGCCGACCTGGTCGACGGGCCACACGCCGGTGGCGCCGATCGTCCCCGGCCACGAGACGGTTGGGCTGCCCCTGGAGGTGCTGGTCAACTGGCTCGACGCGGTAGAGATGAGCGAGGCCGCGGTGTTCGGTTACGACGAGGGACACGGCCATCGTACGGCGCGCTATGCGCGGCAGGTGGGCGAGCGGCTGGGTCTGAACCGGCCTACCCTCGATGCCCTGGAGCGCGGCTGCCGTCTGCACGACCTCGGCAAGGTGCAGGCTGAGGTGCGCCACCGCTCCGAGGGGGGCTACCTCACCACCGAGGCATGGAACGCCTTCGCCGCCCATCCGCGCCACGGTGCCGATCTCCTCGCCGGGGTGCCCGGCCTGGGGGAGGAGGTGAGCATCATCCTCCACCACCACGAACGCTGGGACGGCAAGGGGTATCCTGATGGCCTGCGCCGCGACGAGATCCCCCTGCTCGCGCAGATCTGCTGCGTGGTCGAGTCATTCGACGCCATGGTCACCCGCAAGGTGTACCGGCCGGAGCCCATGACCATGGACATGGCCGCCATGGAGCTCAAACGGTGCTCCGGGTCGCAATTCTCGCCGCCGGTGGTGGACGCCTTCCTCTCCCTCATCGACGAGGGGCGGGTGAGCGTGCCGAGCCCGGGCAAGCTCTAGAGCTCCGCCGCGTCGGTGGCGCTTGATCCCGTGAACCACCTTCCCGTAGGTGCGAATTCATTCGCACGACGCCGGAGGGTCCGGGAGGACGGTGCCGGCCGAATGAATTCGGCCCGAGGACCCGGCTGCTCGCCGTAGTGCCCGACCACGCCTGTGCGCCCACCACCGTGTGGCGGTGGCCCGCCCTGCCTATTTCTCCAGCACGCCCGTGCCGTAGGCCAGGGCAAGCCCCACGGCCTCAAGGTCGAACTCGTGCCAGGCGGCCATTGACGCGGTCACCGCCTCCATCACCGCCTCGCGGTCCGCGCCCTTTAGCTGGTGACCGGGCTCGGGGAAGACGAGGGCCATGCGCACGCGGCGGGTGTACTCCAGGAGGGTCTGCGCCACCTCGACCGTGTTTCCGGGCTTGTCGTCGTGGTGACAGCGGCGGCAGGTGGCGGTGATCGTCTCCGCGTTGAGGACCTGCCCGCCCACGGCGCCGTGACAGGTGGTGCAGTCGGCCGCCTCCTTCCCCGCTGCCAGGGCACGAAAGTGGGCGCTGGCCCGTGCCCCGGCAATCTGGTTGGGGTGGCATTGGCCGCACCCCTGGGAGAGGACCAGGCGATCACCCGCACGGACCTTCCCCTCCGCCCACACGAAGTGGATGCCACGATGGGCTTGCTCCGCCGTCGTTGCCTCCACGTCGCCGCCATGGCAGGTCACGCACGACACGTCGTTGTAGGCGTGCATCGAGTCCTCCCAGTCCTGGTAGGTGTGGGCCCAGGCGGGATTCTGCTCCAATTTCTGGTGACACGTGGTGCAGTCGGCCGCCGCCGGGCTGGCCGCGACAAGGACCGCCGCCGCGACGAGCAGTAGCGACGTGGCGAAGGGGGGTAAGGGAGGCACCGGGGCTCTCCTAGCCTGAGACAAAGCGCACCACACGACCGTCTGGGGCGTCCTCTTAAAAAAACTGACCTCGGGTATCACGACCACAGGCGTACCTTATTGGAGCCAAACCACCCCGTGGAGGGTGCAGATCGACCGGGGGCTCCCGTAGTGCCGCGGCCGCGAGCCGGGATCGGGCGCGTAACCGCGTTGCCTCGCGCCTACCGGGGGTAGCCGACCGCGGCGCTGCTCCGCGGTTCCGCCGGTGGCTCCGGCCAGGAGAGATGTGCCCCCTACTTGCTCCGCGCCGGCCCCCAGCACGGGGCGGTCGCCGCCACGTCCGGCGGGGTGATGCGCCGGCGCTCGCCGGTGGTCACGTTCTGGATGTAGAGGGCGGGCTGGGCGTGGCGGGTGGTCTGGTAGACCAGGTAGGCGCCGTTCGGAGACCAGCTCGGGCTCTCGTGGGAGCCCGGCGCCTCGGTGATCAGCCGCACATCCTTGCCATCCGGCCGCAGGGTGTAGATGTCGAACCCGACGCCGTTGGCCTTGGCGTAGGCGATGCGCTGGCCATCCGGGGACCATTCCGGATTGGCGAAATAGGCGCCGTCGAAGGTCATGCGGCGGGTGTCGCGGCCGTCGGCGTTCATGACGTAGAGCTGCGGGGTGCCGGTGCGGTCGGAGATGAAGGCGATGCGCTTGCCATCGGGCGACCAGTTCGGCCCGACGGCTACCCCCCGCTCCCGGGTGAGCTGGCGGCGGCCAGAGCCGTTACGGTTCATGACGTAGATCGCGGTGCTCCCCTGGTGGGTCATGGTGAGGGCGAGCTCACTGCCGTCCGGCGACCAGTCCGGGGACATGTTCACCCCGATGCGGCGCGACGTGCGCTTGATCATGGCGCGCTCCACGTCGAGAACGTAGAGGTCCGGGTTGCCCTTGAGATACGACGTGAAGGCGATGTAGCGGCCGTCCGGCGACCAGTCGGGCATCAAGTTGAGGCTGCTGTTGGCGACCACCCGGCGGGGATTCTGGCCGTCATAGTCCATGACCATGATCTCCTTCCCCGTGGGGCTCTTCACCTCGCAGGCGATCAGGGTGTCGAACACCCCTTCCTCCCCGGTCACCTCCTTCAGGACCAGGTTGGCAAACCGGTGCATGAGCAGGCGGCGATCGTCGAGCGAGCCGGAGAGGCGCTTGCCGAGGACCTGACGGCGGCCAAAGAGGTCGTAGAGCCGCGCCTCGATGGTGAGCTGATTGCCGAATAGCTCCGCGCCGGTCTTGAGCAGGTACTCGGCGCCGATGACGGTCCAGTCGTCGTAGTTGAAGGTCCCGGCCTCCAGCCCCGCCGTCCGGTAGTCCTCCAGGTAGGCAACCGGGTCGAGGCGCTTGAAGTAGCCGGAGAACTCCAGGTCGTCGGTCAGCACCTGGGCGAGCTCCGCCTCCAGTGCCCCGGGCAGGGGCGCCACCAACCCGCGGCAACGGGGCACGGCCAGGCGGATCTGCCCCACCGCCGAGGGATTGATGGTCGTGTAATCCGCCGCGTGGGCCGCGGCCGACAGCAAGAGGCCCGCGAGGAGCGCGAGCAGCAGGGGGAGGGTAGGTCGAGGGGGAGTAAGCACGGATCAATCTTCGCGGCGGAGTTCATCCCCGCCCGTCATTCTGGGTTCGTGGCGCGGGCGGGGATCGACCGCGCCCCTACGGGGTTGGTGGTGCGGCGTGGTCGCTAGAGCAGGTCGGACTCGAAGGAGAAACGCAGCTCGACGGCGTTGCCATCGAAGTCGTCGAGGACGGTGAGGTCGTTCGGGGGGGAGGGGAGGGGATCGGACTTCTTGATGGCGCGGCTGACCGCCTCATCAAAATAGCGGTTGCCCGACGGCGACTCCACCACAAAGGAGACGATCTCGCCTGCCAGGTTGACCCGCACCCGCACCTTGCACTCGAGGCCGGCGTCGGGATCGACGTTGGGGGGGAGGGTGTAGTTGCCGCGAATGCGCCCTGCGATCATTCTCTTGTAGAAGTCGTAGCGGCGTACCGCGCCCTCGTGGGCGGCCGCCTCGGCGGCCGCGCGCTCCCCGGCGAGGCGTACCTGGCGGGCGGTCTCGGCCTGTTCCGCGGCGATGCGCGCCTCCTCTGCCGCGCGCGCCGCTGCAACGCGGGCCTGCTCCTCGGCCTTGATGCGCTCGATCCGCTCGGCCAGCTCTTGCCGCTCCTTCTCCACGCGGGCCTCCTCGGCCGCCTTTTGCGTCTCCACCTGCCGCTCCCGCAGGCGGGCGCGAATGCGATCGAGGCTGTCCTTCTCCCACTCGGTCTCGTTGACCAGGGGCTTCGCCGGCGGCTTGGGCTTGGGCTTGACCGGGGCGGGCTTCGGTTTGGCAGGCGGCGGTGGTTTCGGGGCCGGCGGTGGCGGCTTGGGCGGCGCCACCTTTTTCGGCGGCTCCGGTGGTTTGGGCGGCGGCTCGGGGGCGGGCGGCGGTGGCGGCGCAGGCTTGGCCACCTCCTGTTCCACGGCGGGCTTTTCTACCGCCGCGGGAGCCGCTTTCGGGGCCGGCCCCTCGTCCATCAGCCGTACTGCCACGCTGGTGGGTAGCGGGGGACGGCGCGGGGGCGCCAGATGGCCGGCGGTGAGCACCACCGCCGCCGCCAACAGGTGGGCGACGACGCTACGGCGCAGGAAGGTGCCGAGACGATCGTCTCGGCGCGGGTGAGCTCTTCTCGTCCCGGCCATCGCCGCTCACCGCGTTCCCTCTCCCGGGTTCGGGAGCCGATGCTGGGGAGAATGGGGCCAGGCAGACACAGTCAACCGCATCCGCAGCTCCGGCGAGGGCTGCGCTACTCGTCCGACGGGCGGGTGATCATACCGAGGCTGTCGACGCCGGCGAGCTGCAGCGCCGCCATCACCTGGGCGACGACGCCGTACGGCACGTCCCGGTCGGCGCGCAGGAAGACGTCCCGGTGGCGCTGCTCGCGGGCGCGGAAGATCGCATCGACCTTGCGGTCGAGCCCGTCCAGCGGCACCACCTGCTCCGCGATGTGGACCTGGCCCGCGTGGTCGACGGTGATCGTGAGCCCCTCCATATCGGGCTTCACGGAGGTGGACACCGTCTCCGGCAGGTCGACGTCGACCCCCTGGGTGAGCATCGGCGTGGTGACCATGAAGATGATCAGCAACACCAGCATCACGTCCACCAGCGGCGTGACGTTGATGTCGGCGATCGGGCCGCCCTTGCGGTGGCTAGTCATGGCCATCGGAGTCTTCCACGAAGTGGCGCTTGACGATGTTCAAGAACTCCGAATGGAAGTTCTCCATGTCCATGGCCAGGCCGTCGATCTTGCTGTTGAAGAAGTTGTAGGCCACCACCGCCGGGATGGCCGCTGCGAGGCCGGCCGCGGTGGCGACCAGGGCCTCGGAGATCCCCGGCGCCACCACCGCCAGGGTGGCGTTACCGCGCGCGCCGATCTCCCGGAAGGCGTCCATGATCCCCCACACCGTCCCGAACAGGCCGATGAACGGCGCCGTCGAGCCGGTGGTGGCGAGGAACGTGAGGTAGCGCCGGAGCTGGCCGATCTCCTCGTTGATCGCGCGGGTCATGGCGCGGCCGATGTTCGCGACGCCGCCGAGGTCGGTGCTCATGCGCCCCGGGTCGTGGCCCTCGTCCTGATGCAGGCGATCGGAGGGGCGCCGCTGCGAGAGGCGCACCAGCTCCGCATAGCCCGCCTCGAAGAGCTCCGCCAGGGGCGCGCCCTTCATCTGTTTGGCGGCGTCGAAGATCGCGCTCAACCGGTCGTTCTTCCAGAAGATCTCCAGGAATTGCCGCGAGCGGCTGCGGGCCGATTTCACCATCTGCCACTTCAGGGCGATGATCCCCCACGACACCACGGAGAAGACCAGCAGCAGACACAGGACGAACTGGACCATCCAGCCCGCGTGGACCACCAGGGCGAGGACCGAGTGGCTCGTGGTCCCGCTAGACAGCGCCCAGGCGGGTGCCGCGATGAGGAGGAGGGCCAGGATCGGGAGGCGCACGACGGGAGGGGGAGGGGGGAGAGACCACGCGGGGCGACGGGCGAGCGCCGCACCCTGAGGCGGCGATCTTGGGTTGGTGTCGCGCACCAAGTCAAGCCGACCCCACACCCCGCCTGCGGCGCGAAACCCTTGACCTACAACGCCTGTGCCGGTAGCGTCCCCGCCCCGGTTCCGGGCTGCGCGGCGGTGTAGCTCAGCTGGTTAGAGCATGCGGCTCATATCCGCAGTGTCCGGGGTTCGATTCCCTGCACCGCCACCATTTTCACCCTGATCCGCCCCTCGGTGTGGCCTGGGTCTGGAGGGCTAACCGGCGCGGGAGTGGGGCGCTGGCCCGCGCCCGGTAGGCAGAGGGCAGATGGTTGGGCGACGGCGGTTGGCGCTCCACCCGTAGGTGCGAGCTCGCCCGCGAACCTCAAACCGCCCAGCAGGGCCTTGAGGTCTGGAGCGCCCGTGGCGGGCTCGCGCCCGCATCCACGGCGCCCTGCCGTCCGCTCGCGGCCGATCTTCATCGGTAGGCTGCATCGTCGACGATCACGCGGAAGAACTCGCCGTCCGACGCGAAGCGGCCGGCGTGCAGATGCCAGCCGACGCGCAGGTGGCTCGGAATGGTGTGGCCGGCGAAGGTCCGCTCCGCCTCCACGAGCCCGCCGAAGTCCGCCTCGTGAAACTCGCCCCCCTCGGGACTACCCCAGCGTCGCAGGCGGACGGCCGCCAGTCGGCCGTCCTCCTCCACGGTGAGCTCGATGTCGGCCGTCTCGCCCTGGATCGCCAGCCGCGCGCAGAGGCGCGCCGGCTCCGGCACTGTCCACGAGACGTCGCCGCCGCACAGCACCGATGGCAGCCACACCAGCTCCGCCGCCAGGCGCCCGATCGCGGAGCGGGTGATGTCCGGCCCCGCGGCCGTCATGACCGGCACGATCCCCCACAGCCGCCAGCGCATGGCCCCGGCGCCGTCCACGAGACGGTCGGAGCCGCGAATCCAGAGACCGCGCCGCCGCACCGTGGCCCGCCAGATCATCCCGCGCCCCCGGTGGATGACCTCCTCCGCGGTGAAGGGCAGCCAGCCACGCAGCTTGATCTCGCCATGCATACGCAGGCGCACCGCGGCGGCGGCGGGGGTGCCGGGGGCGATCGCGTGCTCCCGATAGCGCCGCACCGGGTCCGGGAGGCCCGCTACGTCGGCCGGGCCGTGCCCACCGGGCAGCGCGGAGCGCCACAGCTCATCCAGGGAGGGATGCCGGGCCAACCCGTCAATCCCGGATCGTGCCGGACAGGTCGCAGAAGACGCGGATCTGGTCCGGGGTCGGGGGCCAGTAGCCGTCGAAGGTCTTCTCGAAGGCGCCGAGCGCCGCGTGGATCTCCTCCACGAGGTCGTATCGCTGGCGGCTGCGCAGGGTATCCGGGTCGGCCTCATCGGCGTGGGTGTCGCACTCGTGTTCGCACGTAGAGAGACTCAGGCCGATGACCTCATCGACGCCGTGATCCCCGTCACGGGACGCTTGCTTGAGGATCTCGGCGTCGACCCCCGCAATTGCGCCCAGGGCGACGAGGGTCGGTTCCGGGATGTCGACCTCCTCGGGCTGCCCCTCCTCGGTGCGCACCCGGTGGCCGAGGCGGCCGAACAGGCGGTCGATCCAGTCCGGCGGGCGGTCGTCGCCGCGGCTGCGCATGGCGAAGTAGCGCAGGCGGTTCTCGAACCGTTTCACCCCGCGCGGGGTCGGGCTGGCGGCGAAGATCGCCTTGTTGAAGATGCGCAGGGCCTCGCGGAAGTCGGCGGAGTCCTCCACCACCGCCTCCCGGACCGCAAGCAGCCGCCCCGCCACCCAGAATCCCACCAGGACCAGGGCCATCGCCGGCAGGAGGAACGGGGCGTAGGGGAGGAGGGGGTGGGCGGTGATCTCCGCGGCGGTGACTGTGGGGGCCGCGGCGGCGGCGAGGGTGGCCCCCTCACCGGGAAGCTCCGCAGCCTGGCCGCCCGGGGCGGCGGTCGCGGCGCCGGGCCGGGCCGCCGGTTGCGCCGCAGCGGTCGCGGGGGCCGCATGCGCCGTGGTCTCGGCCGGTATCACCGGCCACTGCTCGCCCACGACCTGGACCATGCCGCCGGCGGCCAGGCAGATCACCAGGGCGAGGGCGGCCAGGCCGGTGCCGATGTCGTAGGCGTCGTGGACCATGCGCCGCACCCGGGCCGGCCACGGCGACAGGGGGGCCGTGTCGCCCTTGGTACCCGCGGTCTGTGGTCGGTCGACCGCACCGCTGGCCTCCTCCTGGCCCGCCGCGGCGTCGTCCTGCCACGCCACGTCGAGGAGGACCGCGCTGGTCCTGTCCGTGGCGGTCGGGACCGGGACCGTGATGTTGATCAGCTTCTCCAGGTAGGCGCGGGCGAAGGTCGCGAGCGCCACGGCATCGGGTTTCAGGGCGTGCTCGGCCCCAGCCTGGGTGTGGCTGTTGGGCAGGACGAGGATGGAGTCCTTGAAGCCGTGGGCGACGCTGGAGGTCACCTTCTCCGTGTCGATCCCCAGGAAGATGAAGCACGGCCCTGCCGTGGCAAGGAAATTGACCGCCTCCAGGATGTCGAGGACGTTGTCCGGCTGACACCGGTCGAGGTCGTCGATCATGATCACCATGCCCGCGGTGTGGTGGGTGCGCAGGGCGTGGCACACGGAATTGAACTCGCCGTCGAACCGGTGGCGGAAGCCAAGCTGGTCGCGCAGGTCGGAGGGCCGGGCGCGCTCGCGTAGGGAGGCCATGAGCTGGGCCGGGTTGAGGGTGATCACCCGCAGCTTGAGCAGGGCCAGGGCCACGGCGTAGAGGCCGGCGCCGAACGTGCCGAGGGCGGTCAGCTGGCCGAGCAGCGCGCCGGTGAGCCACTCCCCGAAGGTCGAGTCGTCCAGCGCCGCCAGGAGCCGTTGGACCTCCTCCATCTCCAGCACGAGCTGGAACGCCACCACCGCGACGACCACGAGGAACCCCACCGCCAGGGCGCTCTGCAGGTCGTTGCGCACGCGCCGCCACAGCAGGCGCAGGCGGAAGGTGAGACCGGACCACCGCCACCAGGTGGGGATCGCCTGGGAGCGGATCGCCTCCAGCAAGGCGGCCAGAAGGTGCTCTTCCTTCTGGTGGTGCCAGGCGTTGAACCACACCGGCCGGGTGCCGAAGGTGCGCAGGTCCTCGGCCACCAGGTTCATCAGGGAGGACTTGCCGGTCCCCCACGGCCCGGACACGGCGAAGGTGAGCGGCGGCTTGGTGTTGCGGTTGCGCACGAACTTGGACAGGGCGCGGGCGATCGCCTGGAGGCCGAGGGCGTCCTTGTCCTCCCAGCCGATCGGCGCGTCCGAGGCCGCCTCGTCCGCCACGGACGCGCGTCGCGGCGGGGCGGCGCGCAGGTCGAGCCCCGCGGTCACGGTGCGGTAGCCGGTGAGGACGAAGGCCGGCAGGGCGAGGAACACCCACGGCGCCGGCAGGTGGCGATAGGGGAGGCGCTGCCAGGTGGCGCCGCCGTCGATGGTCTGCAGGACCACGGGCCGGTCTGCCTCCTCGTTGCCGTCGTTCCATCCGGAAGAGGCCCAGCCGATCCGGCCGTCGGCCTGGAAATAGAGGGAGCGGAGGTTCGCCTTGGTGGGTGTCTCCCGGGAGCTCCATGCATCGCCGGCATTCGACCGGTCCTCGGGTGTTCCGGTGAGGCGAACCAGGGTGCCGCCGTCGCCGGCGGCCCAGGCGGTGGTCCCACCCTCGTCGGACTGGAAGAAGACGGCGTGGAAGCGCCCCGGTTCTGTCCCCATCTGCCGGGCCTGCGTGGTCGCCTGCGCGGCGACCGCCGCGGCATCGTTATCTCGCGCGTTGGGCACCTCGAAGACCTCGCCCGTGGCCGTGGTGAACAAGTCGCCGCCGGCAACCGGGATCGGGGCCGCCGTGCCGGTTGTTGCGGGAGTCACCCGCAGGTAAAGGGATCCGATGCCGGTCCAGTAGCCGTCGTTGAAAGACCAGACCATGCCGCTGTTGGACCATTCGAGGTTGGGGAACGTTGGCGTCCATCCCTTGCCTCCGTCTTTCGTAGTCAATAACCCGACGGTGGTGAACGCCCAGGCGGCGTTCCCCGCCGCGTCGATGGAGAAGGCGCGAACCCTTCCCAGCGAGGTCGCCCCGAGGTTCCTCCAGGTCTCGCCGCCGTCCTCCGTGGCCAGGATCCCCGGTGCCTCCCCGGCCACCCAGCCACGGCGGCCGTCCGGGAGGAACTGGGCGTGGAGGATGCGGGGTGGGCCGTCCGGGGTGTCGACGATGGCCAGCTCCGGCGCGGGTTCCTGCGCCTGGACGGGCGGCTGCGTCGCCTGCTCCGCGGTCTGCTGAGCCGGTGCGTTGTAGGTCGGCGGTTCCTTGGCGACGCGCTGGGACACGCTCTTCTTCAGCAGGTCGGGATCGAGGACCGGGGCGTTCGGCGGCGCCAACTTGGTCGGGGCCTTTGGCTGCGGAGCGTCGGCAGCGTAAGCGGTGCTGATCAGGCCCATTGTCACCGGCGCCGGGGCGCGGGGCGCGTCACCCGTGGTGGCTGCCGCTTTGGACCCCGGCAGGTACGGCGTGTTGATCCACCCGGTCTCCGCCGGTCGGAAGGTGAGGGTGCCGTTGGCGCCGATCGGCACCACCGGGATCCGCGCCAGGGCCGGGTGGGGCTGGGGGTGGAGGAGCCAGTCGCCCAGGGAGAGGGAGCGGGCGAACGGGTCCGAGCGTAGCGAGCGATCGAGGAACAGCCCGTAGACGCTCGCGGCAGCGAGGACGAGGCTCGCGACGAGCCACAGGGCCAGGCGTCGCCGGCCTGCGCCGGGGGAGGCGTTGTGCCCCTCTCCCCCGTGCCCCGGCGGCATGGCGCCGCCGCCCTTGGTGGTGGCGGGCTCCGGGAAGACGTTGCGCTCGCTCATGGTCCTAGCCCGCGGTGGTGGCCGCCAACGGCATGGCCGGGTCGGGACGGCGCCGCCGGTCTAGCCGACGTCGGGTTGCTGGTGCAACTCGTGCAGGAGGTCCATCACCCGGTTGACCGTGAATTGCTCGAAGTCCAGGGGCGAGCCGCTCGCCTCCCACAGGAGGCGGCTGGCGGTGAGGTAGTCGGGGCAGGTGAGCGGCGCCCCGACCCGGAACACCACCCGGTCCTGGACCGGCACCTCCTGCTCCATCGGTCCCACCGTGGCCGGCAGGGTGTTGCCCTTCATGGAGATCGGGTAGGCGAAGTCGAAGGCCTTGAGATACGACGTCGTCTCCTTCACCGGCACGTCGTACTCCCGCCCCTTGCTGCGGCCACCGAGGGGGAAGAGGCAGAAGATATGCCCCTCGCGTTTGAGCAGCGTCATCTTGCGGAAGGCGGCACGGTTGATCGCCGCCGCCTCCTTCTCCTTGGCCACATGCGCCGCGCGCTCCGCGGCGGTCTCGTCGAGCGGCACCGGGGGCAGCTCGCGCCGCGGCACGATTACCAGGCGCGAGAAGATCTCCGTGTACATCTTCACTACCTCCGACTCCTCGTTCAGCTTGCGCCCGGCGATGTAGATCAGCCGGTCGAGGATCGGGTGGTAGCGCGGGGCCTGCCGCCGCAAGAGGGCGAAGAAGGCGGGCACGTCGAAGTTGCCGGCGTGCTCCAGCAGGAAGAGGATGTTCCGGCCGGCGTCGATCTGGGTCAGGCAATGGTCGAGGTTCTCCAGCCCCAGGACGGCGGAGCCCGGTAGCAACAGCCGGTCTAGATAGTCGAGGATGACCGGAAGGTTGGCCCGGTTCCCCGTCTGGTAGACGTTGTCCGGGGTGATGTGGCGGTCCAGGCCGGGGGTATGATTACGTGCCAGGGCACGGGTGGTCTCCGCCAGGAGACGCAGCAGTTCCTCTTGGGGCAGTCGTTCGGGGGCCATGGTCGCGGGCGCGCGGGTGGAGCCATAAAGCGTGTTCTTTCCGGGAAAAAAAGGGAAGCCGGATCGGGCCTTTCTCCGCGCCCAGCTCGCCGCCGACCTGGTGCCGGACGACGAAAAGGTCGCCTTCCTGCGCCGGCTGCGTAGCCTCCCCGACAAGGCGGCCAAGGAGGCCTTCCTCGACGCGGTCCTCGCCGGCCGCCGGCCGTGGCGGGAGGACGAGGCGCCCTCGGGCGGGTAACGTGTATTCGCTGCCGGACCCCGTGTAGGGGCGAGCTCGATCGCGAACCCGGAACACCGCGCGGCTCCAGACCGTCGATTCGGTTCGCTTTTCCGCCCCGCCGCCGTCGGTCACACTCCGCCGTCGAAAGGGAGGTCGTGCGTCATGGCAAGAATGGGGATCACCTGGCAGGGCATCCTCGCCCGCTTTTTCATGGCGGTCGTCCTGGTCTTCGCGACCTACAACCCGGAGGGCTACTCGTACTTCCACTGGGCGATCAAGCACCTGCCCTAGGTCGATGCCCTGCGCGTCTTCCTCGGGGTGGTGCTGCTGGTCGGCTGGACCGTCTACATCCGGGCGACCCTGCGCTCCCTCGGCCCGTTCGGCCTGTTCCTCGCCGCCGCCTTCTTAGGCGCCCTGCTGTGGCTGGTGGTCGGCTGGGGGATCGTGCCGGCCAACAGCGTCCGTCCCGTCACCTACCTGGTGCTCGTCGCCCTGTGCGGCGTCCTTGCCACCGGCATCTCCTGGTCCCACGTTCGCCGCCGCATCAGCGGCCAGGTCGACGTGGACGAGATTGACGAGGACTGACCACATTCCTCGGCATCGTTGCGCGGCTTGGTGCTGAGCCGGTGAACCGCCCTCTCGTAGGTGCGAATTCATTCGCACGACGCCAGCGGGACCGAAAGTCGGCCGTCGGCCGAATGAATTCGGCCCTACCACTTGGTCGCCTTACCCGCCTACCCGCCGGTGGAGGCACCCGGCGGCATCCCATCGCCTCACCCGGGCGCGGGCCCTTACTCCGCCACCCAGCCGGCCTCCACCAAAGCCTGCCAGAACAGGCGCCGGACCTCGGAGGCGCCGCGCGCGTTGGGCTCGATGGTCTCGGTGAACCAGCCGCTCGGGTCGGCGGCGTCGTGGTGCGGGTTGGCCGGGTCGGCGTGATGGTTGCCGTGGCCGAGGAAGTGACGGTGGACGTCCGCCAGGAACACGCGCTCGCCGTCGGCCATGGCGCGGATCCCGTCGTTCACCCGCTGGAAGAGGCCGAGCTCCCGGAGCAGGGGGAAGCCCGGGTTGACCAGGTCGCCCACCCCGTCCGTCGGGTCGTAGATGGTGGAGACGATGAGCAGCCCATCCTTGTACCGGTTGCGCATCGAGCCAACGATCGAGTCGATGCGGCGGATCGCTCCGTCCGCATCCTCCCCTAGCAGAGTGCCGCGCATCTGGAGGGTGAGCAGGAGGTCGTTGCCGCCGATGGTGAGGGTCATCACCGTGCGACCGCCCTCGTCGGTGGGCACCCGGGTGATCTGCTTCTCCAGCACCGCGCGGGTGGTGGCACCGTCCACCGCCTTGAGGAAGAGCTTGGCCTCCGGGTGACCCGTGACCAGGTCGCGACCGCGAAACTCGGGGAACTCGTCGTCGCGGTTGCGGTGCAGGAGAGAGGCCGCGCCGCGGCCGCGGCCGCCGGCGTACTCGTCGATGGAGATGGAATCGCCGAGGGCGAGGTAACGGGCGATGGGGGCGGGAGAGCTATCGTTCATGGCGCCAAGCCTCCGGAACGCCCGCCTCTTGTCAAGCCGCGGCTACGTCGGAGACGGCGAAAAGCTCGATGCGGAGTTGAGAAGGCACGGGGAACTGCTTAACACAGAGGCGCTGAGGCGGAGAGACGCTGAGGGGAAGGGCCGAGCACTCACGGACGGCGAGCTCCTATCCGGGTCTGCGGCATTACGTGGTCTACAGCGCAACGGCGGGAAGGCCACGCACGCACAACAGGGACAGGTTCGCTCCCGCCCGCGTGGGCGCGGGACGGCGTGAGCGGGGCGGTTACCACCGCCCGCTCCGGGGGGGCCGCGGCGCTCCCCTGGTCTTCGCGTCACTTCGCGTGGGATTTATAGGCTCCCGCCAAGGTAGAGTATTCAACCCGATACCACGCCAGACCTCTGTCTCCATCAACCGGGACGACGACCATGATCAAACGACTTGGGTGGATTCTGTTGGCCATCGCCATCCTCGGGAGCCATGTCGCGCAGGCCGCCTCCCCAGGCGTGGAAGGGAATTGGACGTTCCAGCGTGACCTCGACAGGCTCACCGGGCGCGATCGCTGTCTGCTCCAATCCAGGGTGGAGACCATTCACGATGGCCACGACGACGTCTCGATCCAGCTGGTCTTGACCGCCGACGCATTGCTGGTCGTGACCGAGTCGAACATCGACCTCACCTACCCGGGGATCGGCTTGCAGGTCGATCAGCTCGCCCCGATCCCGATCGACCGGCTGTTCAAGAAGACCATGGTGGTCTTCGATCGCGACATCGCGACCCTCATCGAGGAATTCATCAAGGGGTATCGGGCGACGGTCTCTCTCGGCTTCTGGCCGACCTGGCCGAAGGGCGAGACCCAGTCCGCGACGTTCAGCCTCCTCGGCTTCACCCAGGCCTATCACGCGTTCCGCGCGTGCGAGGACAACACGCCCTTATGAGCCCGTTCCTGGGACTCACGCGGGGACCGCGCCCCTCTCTGAAAGGACGACCGTCATGGGTCTGCGCCTGAAATTCAACCTCATCCTGGGGTCGGCATGCCTCGTTGGCCTGGTGATCGCGGCCGCCCTCGCGTACCGGACCCTGCAACAGAACGCGCGCGACGAAGTCCTGCACAGCGCCGGCATCATGATGGCGAGCGCCAAGGCGATCCGCAGCTATACCGTGAACGAGGTCCGACCGCTCCTCGCCCTGCAGATGAAGCGCGCCTTCATGCCCCAGACGGTCCCCGCCTATGCGGCCACCCAGAACATCCTGGGCCTGAGGGAGACCTATCCCGACTACACCTACAAGGAGGCCACCCTCAACCCGACGAACCCCACCAATCGCGCGGTGGACTGGGAGGCCGACCTCATCGACTGGTTTCGCAATCACCCGGACGACACGGAGCTCGTGGGGGAGCGCGACACGCCCACCGGGCGATCGCTCTATCTCAGCCGCCCGATCAAGGTCGGAAACGAGGGCTGCCTGGTGTGCCACAGCACTCCCGACGCGGCGCCGGCGACCATGGTTAGCCAATACGGAACGGCGAACGGCTTTGGCTGGCAGCTCAACGAGATCATCGGTGCCCAGATCGTGTCGGTCCCCATGTCCGTGTCGCTGCAACGAGCGCAGAAGACCTTTTTCGCCTTCGTGGGCTACCTGGCCGGGGTGTTCGTGTTCATCGGGATCCTGGCCAACGTCCTGCTGAACACCGTCGTCATCAAACGCATCGTCGCGATGTCGAAGGTCGCCAACGACGTGAGCATGGGCGCCACCGATATCCCGGAGCTCACGGTCACCGGTACGGACGAGATCGCCTCCCTGGCCACGTCCTTCAACCGCATGCGCCGCAGCTTGGGCAATGCCATGAAGATGCTCGACGAGACGATGTCCGGAGACAGCCGCTAGCATGCCTGCGGACCGCGGGGATCCTTCCGCGGAACCCGACCCCCCCTTGAATGAGTCACCCTGAGTCCCTAGGCAAGTACCGGATCGACGGCGTCCTCGGTCACGGCGCGATGGGCACCGTCTACAAGGGCTACGACGCGAGCATCGACCGCGCGGTGGCCATCAAGACCGTCCACCCGCACCTCCTGACCGGCACCCACGGCGAGGAGCTCCGGCAGCGCTTCGCCCGCGAGGCACGCGCGGCGGCACGCTGCTCGCACCCGAATATCGTCAGCATCTTCGAGCTCGGGGACGACGGTGAGACCCCGTTCATCGTCATGGAGCTGATCGAGGGGCGAGAGCTGAGTGAGCACCTCGCCGGGCCGGCACGGTTCGCGATCGAGCAGGCGGTGGAGACCATCCTCCAGGTCCTGACCGCCCTGCAATTCGCCCATTCCTGTGGCGTCGTCCACCGCGACATCAAACCGGCCAACATCATCCTCCTCGCGGACGGGAGGGTGAAGGTGGCGGACTTCGGTGTCGCCCACATCGTCGCCCACCAGATGACCCAGCCCGGCCTGGTGATCGGCACCCCCGGCTACATGTCCCCGGAGCAACTGGCCAGCGGTCCGTGTGACGCGCGCTCCGATCTCTACTCCGTGGGGGTCGTGCTGTGCGAGCTGCTCACGGGATGCAGACCGCCGCCGGTCCTGGCGCCGGCGCCCGGGAGTGGCGATGCGGCTCTCGATCCCCCGGCGGGTCTCCTCAACCAGGTCCCGGATCCCTTCCGACCGGTGGTCCGCAGGGCGATGGCCGTTCACCCCGACGATCGCTTCCGGACCGGTGAGGAGTTCGCGGCGGCGCTGCAGGCGGCCCTGCGCGGATACTGTGGGGCTGCGCCACCGCCAGAGGGGCATGGGACGGTGGTCCTCTCCCCGGCCAGGGCCGACTCGGCCCTGTCCACCGCGCCGCCGACCGGCCGCTGGAAGCCGGCCGACCTGGAGGCGGTCGAGAAGGCGCTGGTCGTCCACCTCGGACCCATGGCGCGCTTGGTGGTCCGCAAGGCCGCGCAACAGGCGGCGAGCCTCGCGGAGCTGGTTCGCTCCGTGGCCAGCCATATTCCGACCGACGCGGAACGCGCCCTCTTCCTGAACAAGGTCCAGGGCCTCGGCACCGGCGATGCCGCCTCCCCCACCGGGGCAGAACCGAGCGTCTCGGACATACCGCCGGCGGCAAAGCCGGCCACCGATCGCCGCCCGCGTGCGAGCCTGAGCCGCGAGGAGCTGCAATCGGCGTCCGACAGCCTGATCACCTACGTCGGGCCCCTCGCCACGGTCCTGGTGAACAAGACCGCGCAGCAGGCCACCAGCGTCGAGGAGTTCTACCGCCTGCTGGCGGAGTACATCCCCAACGCGGAGGAGCGGGCGAGCTTCCTACAGAGAAAGGGCCTCTCTGGGTAGGCGTCCCGCCTGGGCTTCAACGCAAAGGCGCGAAGGGGGCTGAGGGCCGGGAACCGCTTAACGCAAAGGCGCAAAGACGCCAAGGCGCAAAGGGGGTTGAACCCGGGGAACTGCTTAACGCAGAGGCGCAGAGGCGCAGAGGGGTAAGGTGCGCTTCGCGCGCGATCTGGAGAGGCTCACCGCGAATGGACGGCGTCGCAGGCGGCCCTGAGCGGGAATCGCGAGTGGTGGCGCCGCGCCGTGGAATGGGCTGGCCGCCATAGGATCCGTCCGCCGATAGGCGCTCGCGCGCGGGTCGCCTCGGTGTCATCCATGCAAATCCGGACGGTTGTGCCGTAAATGCAAGGATGATTGCCGTTCGCCGAGGGCATCGCGCGGCCGGGGCCTGCAACGCTCCTGTGCAGCGATTCAACGGCGAGGAAAGCGTCGGGAACCACAGATGAACACAGATCCCCCCTTCGGACCGCGGGCGCCGGTCCGGGCACTGCGACGCCAAGCGGCTCACCGCGGCCGGTCGGGAGGCAGGCCCTCTCTCCCTTCGCCTGCGTTGCGGTGGATGTTTTCGTCGTGAGGCCAAAGACGCCCAGGAAGATCTCGTGTTCAAAGACCTGGCGTCTTCGCGAGAACCCCCTTGCCCTCCAGGGCACGGCGACTCAACCGGCGAGCTTGAGTCGCTTGATGCTTTGCAGCTCCTGACTCTCCACCTGTGCAGCCTGGTACAGATCCCAGCGCTGCTGCAGGTTCATCCAGAAATCGGGCGACGTGCCAAGGAATTTCGCCAGCCGGAGGGCCGTGCTCGGAGTGACCCCTCGGCGCTGGTTCACCAACTCGTTCACACGCTGATAAGGCACGTGAATGCCCTCGGCCAGGTCGCGCTGCGTCACCTCCAGGGGGCGCAGGAACTCCTCCAACAACATTTCGCCCGGATGGGTAGGCGCTCGCTCGGTCGGTACACGGACCATCTCTTCCTCACTTCGGGGGTGGCTGCCAAATGGTAATCGACGATGGCGACTTCGCGGGCATAGAGGGTGTGCGTTACACGGAGAAGCGGTAGCGCACGTGCCGGGAAGATCGGATGAGCTGCTTAACACAGAGGCGCAGAGGGGTAAGGTGCGCTACGCGCGCGATCTGGAGAGGCTTACCGCGAATGGACGCGAATCGGGCTGGGAATGAACGCCGATGGACGGTAACTGCGACAAACGTCGTGCACAAACCAGACGCATCTTCAGTGACGCAGGGGCGCCAGTTAGAGCCCCGTCCGGTTAGCCGCTACGAGCGATGACGCCAGTAGCCGGGTTTGCGACGCGCGTGAGCAAAGGCAACGACGTAGATCGCGTCCTCGCGCTTGCGGTACATCACGAAGTATGGAAATCGTCGAAGGGGCACCCTTCGGGTGCCGTACTCAGCGCGAACGCGAGGAACAGGGGAGCCCATGGCAGGGTTACGGAGAATCAAACTGAGCACCCGCCCGACCTCCGCGAAGAACTCCTTGCCTAGCCCTGGGCGTTGCTCCTCGTACCATGCCACTGCCGCTTGGAGCTCTTCCTCCGCCGCGGCGCTGACTCGCAGCCGACTCACGCCTTCCGGAGCTCGGCTTCGATTCGGCGGCGAACGTCCTCCCAGTCTGACGTCACCGCCTCACCCGCGTCGATCGCTTTGCAGCGACGTTCGACCTCTGCGGCCCACGCCGCATCGATGTCTGGGTCCCTCGCCTCCTCCAGGCTCTCGATAAGCCTCGCCGCGACCTCCGCTCTTTCTTCGGTGGGAAGATTTAGCGCGTCCTGCAGGATTTTCTCGCCAACCGTGGACATGTCGTCATCCTAGCCCCAGTTGTGGGGAAGTGGTAGTCGCTGCCCCGTCCGAGCGGCGCTGTCGAGGTGATGGGGAACGACAGATGAACGTAGATGGATACAGATCTCCGGCCGTGACCGCGGGCGCGGGTCCGGGTGTTTCGACGCCACGGCAGTCGCCACCAGCGACCCGGCAACAAGCCCCATCTCCCACCGGGAGAGGGACGGGGTGAGGGCGCGCGGGTCCCGCACTGCGCTCGACCTGGCGTTGCTGCGGATGATCGATCGGGCTATCGTCTTACCGTGAGGGGGTCGACAGGAGTGACCATGATCACGACAACCGTTTCTTCCAAGTTCCAGGTGGTCATCCCCCTGGCCGTGCGTAAGCTGCTGAAGATCGAACCGGGGGAGCAGTTGCAGGTCTTGCCCTACGAAGGGCGAATCGAGTTGGTGCCGATCCGGTCGGTGAAGGAGATGCGCGGCTTTCTCGTCGGCATCGACACTGATGTCCCCAGGGATGACGACCGGGTATGAACCTGGTGGACTCGTGCGGGTGGCTGGAGTACCTCGCCGCCGGTCCCAACGCGGACTTCTTCGCGGCGCCACTCCAAGAGGTGGACAGCCTGCTGGTCCCCTCCATCTGCATCCTGGAGGTCTTCAAACGGGTGCTGCAGCAACGCGGCGAAGATGCGGCCCTGCAGGTCGCCGCGTTGATGCAGCAAGGCCAGGTGGTCGACCTGGATACCGCCACTGCCTTGCAGTCGGCGAGGATCAGCCACGACCACCATCTCCCCCTCGCCGACAGCGTCATCCTCGCCACCGCCCGCCGCTTCACCGCGACCCTCTGGACCCAGGACGGCGACTTCGCGGAGATCGAGGGTGTGCGTTATACGGAGAAGGGGTAATCCACGCGCCGAGGAGATCGCGTGAACTGCTTAGCGCCGAGGCGCCGACACACTGAGGTACAACAGGAGGGGGCGGACAACGGAGGCTTACCGGCGTGATCATCTCAGCCAGAAAGGCGCTACAGAAGAAGGCCAAGAAGGGTTTCCGGGGCTACCCCATGGCGACCGTCGCCTTCTACGGCCCGACCGATCAGCAGGCGACGAAGCTCGTCGTGAGTATCCTCGTCCGAGAGGACGCCGAGCCGGAACCGATGCGCAAGTGGTTCAGCGAGGCCGATCTGAGGAAGGATCCCGAGATCCTGGGTGAGGCCGTGGCGTTCATCCGCGGCCACGAGGCGAGATCGGTGGCGATGCTGGAACGGATCATCGGCTGCCCGCACGAGGAGGGCGTCGACTACCCGGACGGAGAGGCCTGCCCGGAGTGCCCGTTCTGGAAGAGCCTTGATCGCTGGACGGGTGACGTCATCCAGTAGTGAAGATACAGGCGTGGCCGACCGCCCTCCCCCGTGCAGGGATTCAACGCAGAGGCCCACAGGGAGTTGAACCCGGGGAACTGCTTAACGCAGAGGCGCAGAGGCGCGGAGACGCAGAGGAGTAAGGTGCGCTGCGCGCGCAATCTGGAGAGGCTCACCGCGAATAGACGCGAATCGGCCTGGGAATGAACGCCCGATGAACGGTATCTTCGACCGAGCCCCATAGAAGCCAGGAGCGCCGCCAGTAACGAAATAACGCAAGCCAGACCCCGGCAAGACCCGCCACGAAGGCAGCAGAATCCGAATGGCGAACACACGTCTCCCGAAAGCTCTTTGTGCCGCGGTAACTAAGGTTCTCACTGGCTCACATTCAGCGCTCGAGTTGCTATTTGAGTCGGCAGGCGCACCTGGGCCTCCGCCGGATCTGGCGCACCATTCAAAATGGAAGGAATGGCTATTTCGTGCAGGAAAAGATCCCAACGTCGATAGTCTAGAGGTGCTTGGCGGTGTGCTGGAGGAGTTCATGGACCTACCTCCAAATGAACTCAGCGAAGAATACCCAAAATGGCAGTCGGATAGAGACTCCGTCGTCTCTGCGCTTGAGCAGCATGGGTTTCGTTACTATCAAGGCGGGAGGGTTCTACCCATTGGAGTCTCTGCGACACAGACGGAGACAAGGTCTAAAGGTTCCCAGGCTGCTGGAGCTATCTACCCAGCCTCCGTCGATGAGCTCCTGGGCGTTCTTGTACGAGGACTGCCACGTGCAATGTATCCGCTTAGCCATCGAAGGAAGGGCGCACAGCAGCTCACCTTTACGTCCGAGTACGACATCCAGGACTTACTCCACGCTCTGCTTCGGCCTTGGGTCGCTGATATCAGACCGGAGGAGTTTACCCCAAGCTACGCTGGCACAAGTACACGAATGGATTTCTTCTTGCCGGAGCATTCCCTGGTCATCGAACTGAAAGTCGCGAGAGACCGGGCACATGCTAGAAAGTTGGGCGACGAGTTGATTATCGACATAGAGCACTACCGACGTCACCCAAAGTGCGAAATCCTTTGGTGTGTGATTTATGACCCCAGGAACGTCATCCTAAATCCTGAAGGACTTCGTAGTGATCTCGATGGTAACCGCACCACACCAGACGGCTCGCTCATGGTCAAAACGGTCGTGGTTTCGTTATGAGCTCGTCGCCTGATAAGCCAGTCAACGCTGACCGGGGAAACCGCTGGGCATAGTCGCCCGCAGGGCATTGGCAGATCTGAGGCCACGCCCTTCCGCGGTGGCGTCTCCACGCGAGTCTCGACCCGCCATCAGCAGTGAGACTCCAGCGCCCTCACCCTGGCCCTCTCCCGGCGGGAGAGGGGACTGCGATCCCCCAGCCCATCGCCGTTCCCGCTCTGCGTCTCTGCGCCTCTGCGTCTCTGCGTTAAGTAGTTAAGCGGAAGATCGCGCTTCGTCGGATGACCCTGCGAGCCCGTGTAACCCGCCAGGTGTGGTGGGGCGTCTAAAGGGGTACAACGGGGACGAACGGCGATGATCGACGCAGGGGTGATCTCATTGGACATGGTCGGAGGGGCGACAGACCGGGAGGAGCGGTTTCGGGCCCTGGTGGAGAGCCACCGGGAGCGGGCCGTGCGTCTGGCGTGGCGGCTGCTGGGCGGTGACCGGAGCGCGGCGGAGGATGTGGCGCAGGACGCCTTTCTCCGGGCGTACCGCGGGCTGGCGCGGTTCCGCGACGAGGCGCGTCTCGATACCTGGTTCTACCGGATCCTGGTGCGCCAGGCGGAGAGTCATCGCCGCTGGCGGGCGGTGCGGGCGTTGTGGAGCGGGCCGTCCGAGGACGAGCCGGCCGATCCGTCGCCCGCAGCGGTGCCCGATCCCGTGGTGCAGCAACGCATCGCCGTGGCCCTGGACCGCTTGCCGGCCGGGCAGCGGCGGGCCTTCGTCTTGGTGCATATGGAGGGGTTCACGGTGGAGGAGAGCGCGGTCCTGATGGGCAAGGCCGCCGGCACGGTGAAGAGCCACCTGCACCGGGCGCTCAAGGCCCTGCGCGCCGACCTCGCCGACCTGCGGGAGCTGACCGGAGGGAATCGAACATGAACGAACGACAGCGAATGGATCTCGACCCCGAAGAGCAGGCCTTCGTGGCGCGGCTCGCCGACCACTATGCGCCGCCGGCCATGACCCCGGCGCGGCGCGCCGCCTTCGACCGGCGCCTCGCCACCCGCGTGGCGCGGCGCGCGCCGTGGCGCGTGGCCATGCCGGCGATGGCCGCGGTGGCCGCGGCCGCCCTGGTGTGGCTTGCGGTGCCGTGGTCGCACGGCCCGACCTCTCCCGAGACGCCGGGAATAGTGGCGGCGGGCGGCAGCGGCGACACGGCCACGGTGTTTGCCGCCTACGACTGGTTCACGTCGACCGCCGCGGTGGATGCCGCCGACCTCGGCGAGGACGACGTCCTCCCGGAGGACTACCAGGCCATCTCCGAGTTCTTCCTTTGAGCACACTCAAGAGGCGTGAGGAGAACCGTAGGAGCGGGCTTGCCCGCGAACCCTCCGGGACCATGGAAATCCGTTCGCGGGCAAGCCCGCTCCTACAGGTAATCACGACCGCCATTGGCGGATGAACCGAAATCGCAGCTCTACCCGCACACCCCTTGGCCCCCCCCGCGGAGACGTCCGCGGCCCACTCGACACGCACAAGGAGTCACCCCATGAAACTCAGCAAGCTCCCCTCCCTCTTCCTCCTGGCCGCGATCGTGGCCCTGTTCGCGGCGCCTCTCCCCGGCCTGGCCGAGCCCGACCCGTCGCCGGGGCCGCCGGACGAAATGCTCGACGACGCGCCGGGACCGCCGCTCGGGCCGCCGGAGCGGTTCTTCGAGGAACACGCCCAGGAGCTGGGCATCGATCAGGCGACCCTCGACCAGATCCGCGCCATCGTCGACGCCGCGCGTCCCGAGGGCCATACCCTCCACGAGCAGGTGCGCAGTGAGCGCCGCGCCATGCGCGACCTCCTCGACCAGGCGACCCCGGACGAGGCGGCGGTGATGGCCCAGGCCGACGTCGTCGGTGACGCGATGTCCGCCCTGCGCAAGCATCGCCTGGCCACCATGCTCAAGATCCGCGCCCTCCTCACCCCGGAGCAGCGCGACAAGCTCAAGGAGCTGCACCGCGAGCGCGGACCGTGGAGGCATCACGGTGGGCCTTTCGGCAAGGGACCGCGGTAGTTCACAGTCCTGCGGATGGAGCCATCCCGGCCGCCGCTCGTGATCGACCCGCTCCGGCGTCCCCCGGCTTGCTTTCGGTGGGGCGCCGGGCTCTGCCTGGTCGTGCTGGTGGCTGCCTGCGGCGGCGGTGGCGGTGGTGGGAGTGGCGGCGACACCCCCGCCGCCACCGTGGCCGGAACCTTGCAGGTCTCCACCGTGGGTCAGCCCGGCGAGACGGTGGTGGCCGAGTCGGAGCCCAACGACGACCCGCTCACCGCCAACGCCCTCGGGCCCCTGACCCCGGGACTCGCCTACCGCATCTTTGGGGCGATCCCGCCGCCGCCGGACCCGGACGCGCGGGACTTCTTCTGGCTGGTGGAACCCACGGCTCAGACCGTCACCGTGACCCTCACCCACGGGCCGGAGACGGACCTCGACATCGTCGTCTACGACGTCGGCCCCCAGGGGCGCATCACCACGATCGGCGCCAGCCGTAGCCCCACCAGCCCGGACCAGGTGGTCTACGAGACGCCGCCACCGATCAATGGCGAGTACGTCACGGCGATCGCGGTGGTGTGGTTCTCCGGCGGTGGGGACTACGAGCTGCGCATCGAGGCGGAGGCCCCCGCGGGCACCGCCTCGGCGGCCGCGACGGGCACCGCACGCCGCCTGGTGTCGGTGGCGGGGGAGGCCCGTCCGGCGCCGGCGATGGAGGCCGTGTGGGACGTCTCCGACGTGGCGGCCGTGCCCGGTCAGGTCCTGATCAAGCGGCAGCCCCGCGCCGTAGCCGCCGCGCTCGACGGTGCGGAGGACGACTGGGGCTCCCTAACCCCGTGCGGTGGCGTGACCGGTGTCGCGACCCTGCTGTGCGACCCGGAGGCGGTGGCGGCCAGCTCGCTCTCGGCAGATGACCAGGCCGCGCAGATCCGCCGCACGGTGGGGCGCATCCTGCGCCTGCGGGCCGATCCGCGGGTGGCGGAGGCGATCCCGAACTACCTCGTGGAGCCGGCGGTGATCCCCGACGACCCGCAATACCCCCTGCAATGGCACTACCCGATGATCGGCCTCCCAGAGGCGTGGGCGGTCACCACCGGCAGCCCGGGGGTGGTCGTGGCGGTGGTGGACACGGGGATCACCGCCCACCCGGACCTGGCGGGCAGGGTGATTGCGGGCTTCGACTTCATCAGCGACCTCGCCACGGCGGGGGACGGCGACGGCAGGGACGCCGACCCGACCGACCCGGGGGACGGCCGCGGGTCGGTCCCCAACTCCTGGCACGGCACCCACGTGGCCGGGACGATCGGCGCCGCGACCGACAACGGCAGGGGCGTCGCGGGCGTCGACTGGCATTGCAAGATCATGCCCCTGCGCGCCCTGGGACGGGGCGGCGGCACCCTCGCGGACGTCCTGGAGGCGATCCGGTTCGCCGCCCGTCTCCCCAACGCCTCGGGTACGTTGCCGGCCCGGCGGGCGGACGTCATCAACCTCAGCCTCGCCACCTTCTATCCCGGCGATGCGGCCAGCGCCATCGAGCAGGCGGTGTACGACCAGGCCCGGGCCGCAGGTGTCCTGCTGGTGGCGGCGGCGGGCAACGAGGCCTCCCACCGCCCCGCCTTTCCGGCGGCCGCGGCGGGGGTGGTGTCGGTGAGCGCGGTGGACGCCTCGCGCAAGGTCGCGGTCTACTCCAACGTCGGCCCGACCATCGACATCGCCGCCCCGGGGGGAGACTCGGGACAGGACGTGAATGGCGACGGCCGTTCGGACGGCGTGTTGAGCACCCTGCGCAACGACCAGACCGGCGCCTACGCCTACGGGTTCTACGAGGGGACCTCCATGGCCGTGCCGCACGTGGCCGGGGTGGCCGCCCTCGCCCTCGCCGCGAGCCCCGATCTGACCGTCGGCCAGCTCGAAAACCTCCTCTTCACCACGGCGACCGACCTGGGCACAACCGGGCGGGACGACCTGTACGGCCACGGCCTGGTGAACGCCGCAGAGGTGGTACGGCAGGCCTCCGGGGCGGCGGTCAGCCCGGCCCTGGAGGTGGCGCCGTCGATCCTCAACTTCGGGACCGGCAACACCCGCCTGGAGGTGGCCATCACCAATACCGGCGTGGGGGAGATCGACGTCGACTCCCCCGCGGTCGCCACCACCGACGGCCACCCGTGGCTCGCCGCGGCCCTCACCCCCGGCACCATCACGCCGGTGGTGGTCACGGTGGATCGTGACGGGCTGCTCGCCGGCCGCTATGCGGGCCGGGTGACCATCACCTCCACCGGCGGTACCGCTGTGGTCGAGGTGAGCATGGACGTGGCGTTCGTCAGCGTGCTCCCCGACGTGGGCACGGTAGTGGTCCGGCTGGAGGCCGCCGGGGACGGCACGGTGGTGGCCGAGGTGGAGACCGACCGGGATGCCGCGTACGCCTATGCCTTCACCGACGTGGCCGCGGGCCGCTACACGATCGTCGCCGGCACCGACCACGACGGCGACGGCCGGCTGTGCGAGGCGGACGACGTGTGCGGCGCCTACCCGGTGCTCAACGAGCCGGCGGTGATCGACGTGACCGGCTCGTCCGTCGCCAACCTGAACTTCGCCCTGACCGCCTCGGGCGCGAGCCCGCTGAACGCCGCCGCACCGTAGGTTGGGCGTTGCCAGCGGTCGGGCTGGTATCCCCCTCTTGGTAGGGGCACGGCATGCCGTGCCCCTACGCCGGGAGGTGGGATCGATTCTGCCCGCCGTGTCTGGCGGGGCGCGACCACGGGGTCGATCCGGCGCCGGAGTCTGTGTAACCCGGCGATCCGCGCGGTGCGTCTAAAGGGGTAAGCGCAACACGGTGGGCGGCCTCGGCGGCGAGCATCCGCTTAGTGCCTGACCGGCCGGATACACTGTTAACGAGGCCTGGAGGCAACACCATGGCCAGCAATCCAAGCTCAGCCCTGCGGCAGTGGAAGAAGTTTCTATTGGTCGTGCTGACCGCCGCCCTGGTGGTCACGGGGAGCGCCGTCCCCGGTGAGGCATGGACCCGGGGCCACCATCGCGGTGACCGGTCCCGTATCGAGCACCGGGCCGGGGAGCGTCACGTGGTGGAGCGGCGCGACTCGAGCCCCAGGCACCGCGTGCACGAGAGCCCCAGACACCGTGTGCAGCATCGGTATCCTGGCAAATGGCACCCCGTGGTCCGTGACCGGGTGGTCATCCATCATCGCCACTGGCCGATCGGCCACCGCCTGTGGTGGACACCACGCTGGGAGGCGGCGCTCGTGATCGGTGGACTCTCCTACTACTACCTCGAGGGGGCCTTCTACCGGCCGTGGGGCATCGGCTACGTCACGGTGGCGGCGCCCATCGGGGCATTCGTTGGGGTGTTGCCGCCCGGCTGTTCGCCCGTCTATGTCGATGGCACCCGCTACTACTACGGCGACGACGCCTACTACCTCTGGGATGCCGGCCGCGCGGGGTACGTGGTGGTGCCGCCGCCAACAGGAGCGGCGGCGACACCCCCGGCGAGCGGCGCGCCGACGGTGTTCATCTACCCCAAGGCCGGCCAGAGCGCGGAGCTCCAGGAGCAGGACCGCCGGGAGTGCGAGGAGTGGGCGACCTCCCAGACCGGTTTCGACCCGCGCGACGAGGACGACGAGACCGCCCCGCGGGCCGACTACGTCCGCGCCATGACCGCCTGCCTCGAGGGCCGCGACTACACGGTGAAGTAGGGCTGGATCTGCCCGCCGTCGGCGCGGGGCATTGCTTCCGGTAGGGGCACGGCATGCCGTGCCCCTACGCCGGGAGGCGTCGCCAATCCTGTGCGTCGCTGCCCGACCTACAGGACCAGCGCCGCGACGGCCCCGCCGGCCACCACCACCCACAGGATGTCGACCTTCAGGCGCAGGGCGGTGAAGGCGGCGAGGGTGAGGACGCCGAGTGGCACGCTCCACGCCGTGGCGAGGGCGAAGCGCAGGGTCACGGCGACCAGGAGGCCGACGAACGAGGCGAGGATGCCGTGGACCCCGCGTTGTACCGTCGCGCTCCCCTGGAGCCGGTCGAAGTGGGGCACGGCGGCGATGAGCAGGGTGAGGGAGGGGGCGAAGATGGCGAGGGTGGCGATTATCGCGCCGGCCAGCCCCGCGACCTGGTAGCCGACGAAGGTGGCGGTGATGACGATCGGGCCGGGGGTGACCTGCCCCAGGGCGATGCCGTCCATGAAGGTGCGGGCGTCGAGCCAGCCGCGCACCTCCACCACCTCGTGGAGCATGACCGGCAGCGACGCGTAGCCGCCGCCGAAGGCGAACAGGTCGACCTTGACCATCAGGAGCCCGAGCTCGCCCAGGGGGCGGTGGATCAGGAAGAGCAGGGCGAGGATGGCCACGCTACCGCCCGCGAGGGCCGCAACGGCCCAGGATGGGCGTTGGGCGGCGGTCTCCGGGACGGGTGGCGCGCTGGGGCCGGCCGATCGCCGGATCATCAGCCCCGCGAGGCCCGCACCGCAGATCACGACGATCGGGTGGACCCGCGCCATGAGCAGGGCCGCGGCGAGGATGGCGAGGGCGGCGTCGCGCCGGGCGGTCAGGGTGCGGCGGCCGAAGTCGACGGCGGCGTTCGCCACCAGGGCGATGACGATCCCCTGCAGGCCGTGGAAGGTCGCCACCGCGGCGGGGATCTCCTGCGCCCGCTGGTAGGCGGCGGCCAGCGCGACCATCAGCACGAAGGCCGGGAGGGCGAAGGCGAGGAAGGCGACCACCGCCCCGGCCGGCCCGGCCGCGCGCAGCCCGGCGTAGGCCGCCGCCTGGAGCGCGGTGGCCCCGGGCAGGGTCTGGCACAGGGCCACGCCGTCGGCGAACGACTGCTCCGTCAGCCACCCCCGCTTGCGCACCACCACGTCGCGTATGTACGCCACCATCGCCGGCCCGCCGAAGGCGGTCATCCCGAGGCGCAGGAAGGCGAGGAACAGGGCGGTGAGGGTAGGGCGTGGAGTCGTCACGGGTCGGTAAGCCGGGGGGCAACGCTGGCAGCCGCGGTCGGGCGGAGGATAGACTGCGCGGCTGGTAACCCAGAAAGCCCTGGGATCGCGTCAGCCAGCCATGCGCCTCTACAACTCCCTCACCCGCCAGAAGGAAGCGTTTGTTCCCCGGGAGGCGGGGAAGGTGGGGATCTACGCCTGCGGGGTGACGGTCTACGACGACTCGCACATCGGCCACGCGCGCGGGGCGGTGTTCTTCGACGTGCTGCGCCGTTACCTGGAGTTCCGCGGGCTGGAGGTGACCTACGTCCGCAACTTCACGGACATCGACGACAAGATCATCCGGCGGGCGAACGAGGAGGGCGTCTCCTGCGAGGAGATCGCCGGCCGCTACATCGCCGCCCACCAGCGCGACATGGGGGCCCTCGGGGTGCAGCCGGCGACCATCGAGCCCCTGGCCACGGAGCACATCGCCGAGATCATCGCCCTCGTGCAGGACCTGGAGGCACGTGGCCTGGCCTATGCCGCGGGTGGCGACGTCTTCTACCGTGTGCGGCGGTTCCCCGATTACGGCCGCCTCTCGGGCAAGAACATCGACGAGCTGGAGTCCGGCGCCCGGGTGGAGGTGAACGAGGCCAAGGAGGATCCCCTGGACTTCGCCCTGTGGAAGGGCAGCAAGGCGGGGGAGCCGGCATGGGAGAGCCCGTGGGGGCCGGGGCGGCCCGGCTGGCACATCGAGTGTTCGGCCATGTCCATGAAGATCCTCGGCCGCGAGTTCGACATCCACGGCGGCGGCCGCGACCTCCTCTTCCCCCACCACGAGAACGAGATCGCCCAGAGCTGCGGCGCCGGGGCCGGCTTCGCCCATTGCTGGGTGCACAACGGCTTCGTGAACATCGACAACGAGAAGATGTCCAAGTCCCTGGGCAACTTCTTCACCATCCGCGAGGTCCTGGAGATGTTCCCCGCCGAGGTGGTGCGCGCCTTCCTGCTCCTCACCCACTATCGCTCGCCGGTGGACTTCTCCGACGCGGCCCTGAAGGACGCCCGCGCCGCCGTGGATCGGGTCTATACCTTTCTTAAAGGGGCGGACGGCGTGGCGGTGCCCGCGGGGGCCGACTGGCGCGGGGCCGACGCGGCCCTGGTAACGGCGGTGGACGGCTTCCAGGCGGACTTCGTCGCGGCCATGGACGACGACGTGAATACCGCCGCGGCCCTGGGCCACCTCTTCGAGCGGGTGCGCCTGTTCAACCGGGTGCTGGGGGACGAGGGCGCCAGTCCGGCGGACCGGGCGGCGGTCACGGCGGGGGCCGCGGAGCTGCGCCGCCTCGCCGCGGTCCTCGGCCTCTTCCAGGCCGACCCGATCGCCTGGTTCCAGGGCGGCGCCGGGGAGCTGGACGCCGCGGCGATCGAGGCGCGCATCGCGGAGCGCCTCGCCGCGCGCCAGGCGAAGGACTGGGCCCGGGCCGACGCCATCCGTGACGAACTGGCCGCCGCCGGCGTGGTCCTGGAGGACGGCGCGGGCGGGACCACGTGGAAGCGCGGGTGACGAAGGGGAACCACCAAGGCACGAAGATCACCAAGAGAGCACCAAGGCGCTCCAGGGTGATCTCGGTCCATCGCGGAGATCCGCTTTTCGTGGTGGTCATCGGTGCGCCTCGCTGTGTTCGGCAGCACCCTACGGGTGGACGCTTGTCTTGGTGGACCTTTGTGCCCTTGGTGCCTTGGTGGTGAAAAATGGTTGCGCGCCGACGTTCTGACGACCTCGTCCCGGTCTACGGCCTCCACGCCGTGGAGGCGGCGCTCACCGCCGGGCGGCGCCAGGGGCGGGAGCTGTGGGTGGCGCGCAAGGAGGGGGCGGTGGGGGATCGGCTCGCGGCCCTGGCCACGGAGCGCGGCGTGCGGGTGCGACGGGCCACGGCCGAGGAGCTGCAGCGCTGGGCGCCCCAGGGCGGCGATCAGGGGTTTGTCCTGCTGGCGGACCCCCTGCCGGCCGTCGATCCGCGGCGGTTCATCGAGGGTCTGCACGGCCGGAACGATGCCCTGGTTCTGTTCCTCGACCGGGTCCAGGACCCGCGCAACCTCGGGAGCCTGCTGCGCACCGCCGCCTGCTTCGGGGTGAGCGGGATCGTCACCTCCCTCCACCGCTCCGTTGCCCTGACCCCCGCGGCGGTGAAGGTGGCGAGCGGTGGGGCCGAGCACGTGCCGGTGGTGGCCACCAATAGCCTGTTGGAGGCGGTGGCCGGGTGCAAGGAGGCGGGGTTGTGGCTGTTTGCCGCGGACGAGGGGGCGAGCCAGACCGCCGCCGAGACCGATCTCACCGGTCCCCTCGGCCTGGTGCTGGGGGGGGAGGGGGCGGGGCTGCGCACCAATGTGGTGCGCGCCTGCGACGGGCTGGTCTCCCTCGCCCGGGGGGGCGCCCTGGCGACCCTGAACGTCGCCACCGCCGGGGCGATCCTGCTCTACGAGGTCAGCCGCCAGCGGGATAGCTCTCGGCAATCGGCCCTCAGCGATCAGCGGGGATAGCAACTCGGATCAGGCCCGTAGACACGAGCCGCAGGCTGACCGCGGAGAGCGGATCGCCGACGATTCAGATACCCCGATGGGGCGGCGCCTGGCCCCGATGCAGATTGTGGGCCAGCGGCCGTTGACCTCCCCTAACCCCCCATGTACACTCCCGCGCTCTTCGGCTCAAGGGTGCGGCAGAATGCCCCGCAGTGGGCCTCAATGTATTGAAACTTCAGGAATTTTTGATAGGCGAGCGCTGCTGCCTCGGGGTGCCGGATGGCGCTCCATTGATAGCCAATCGATGGATCGGCGCGGAGGGGAGCTGAGGCGGGCAATGGAATCGGGTCGGCGGCTCACATGCGTACTTGCCGACG
>Ga0210124_1000110_pt1 | contig 48680 bp, 50 predicted proteins | sample Muzzi_PWC_D2_FD_185554 | JGI IMG/M metagenome (GOLD analysis project Ga0210124, IMG submission 185554) | Wetland microbial communities from San Francisco Bay, California, USA, that impact long-term carbon sequestration - Muzzi_PWC_D2 (SPAdes) | ecosystem: Environmental > Aquatic > Marine >...
CCGTGCCGCAGCCCACCGCCCCGCCCTTCGCCCCGGGCCCGGGCGAGCCCGGTGGCCCGCGATGACCGGCTCGCGCGACGACCGTGAGCAGCGCGAGATGCATCGCGCCGTCCGCCTGCGCGAGCGCCGGAAGGCGCAGGGCAAGGAGGCAGGCGAGCGCTCGATCTGGCAGAACCTGTCGATGATCGGGGCCTTGGGGTGGCTCATCGTCACGCCGATCGTGATCGGCGTGTTCCTCGGCCGATGGCTCGACAGGACCTTCGACAGTGGAATATTCTTCAGCGGCGCGCTGATCGTTCTGGGGGCCTCGATCGGTTCCTACCTCGCCTGGCAGAGAGTCCATAAGGAATCGGATCTATGATCTGGCTGTCTGCCGCCTCTTTCGTCGTTGCCGGCCTCGTCGTCGGCGCCGTTCACTTCGTGCTGCTGCATCGCGCCGTGCGACTGCACGCCGGCAACGGCGGCATCGCGCGAATCGCGCCGCTTCATCTGCTCCGCGGCGGGCTGTCCATCGCGGCCTTCTGGATCGTCGCGCAGCAGGGCGCCGTGCCGCTGCTTGCCGCCTTGCTCGGTTTCCTGATCGCGCGGGTCCTGGTTCAGCGCCGCCTGGGCGCGGACTGATCATGGCCGCCGGACCGCTCGCGCCCGAGATCCTGTTTCACCTGGGCCCGGTCCCGATCAGCCGCCCGGTGGTCACGACCTGGGGGATCATGGCGGTTCTGGTTGTCGGCGCCTGGCTCGGACTGCGCCGCGCGCGGGTCCACGGCGGCACCTTCCAGACCGTGCTCGAGATCGTCGTCGAAGCCCTGGCGACGCAGATCCGGGACGTCATACAGCGCGAACCCTGGCCCTACCTGCCGCTGCTCGGCACGTTGTTCATCTTTCTCGTCTTCGCCAATCTTTCGGCGATCGTTCCCGGGATGAAGCCGCCGACGGGCCATATCGAGACCCCGGCGGTCCTCGCGGTCATCGTCTTCCTGTCGGTGCACTACTTCGGGGTTCGCGCGCGCGGCCTGCTTGCCTACCTGCGGCGCTATACGCGGCCCAATCCGTTGCTGCTGCCGCTCAACCTGCTGTCCGAAATCACCCGGACCTTCTCGCTCATGGTGCGCCTCTTCGGCAACATGATGAGCCACGAGCTCGTGATCGCGATCGTCGCGTATATGGCGGGCCTGCTCCTGCCGATCCCCTTCATGGCGCTCGGCATCCTGATCGGCCTCATACAGGCCTACATCTTCACGGTCCTCGCCACGGTTTTCATCGCGGCCGGCATCGGTGGCGGCGAGTCGGAATAAAGGAGATCCCATGGAGTCGAACCTGCAAGTCTGGAGCATCATCGGCGCCGCCGTGGCCGTATCCTTCGGTGCGATCGGCCCGGCGCTCGCCGAGGGACGCGCCATCGCGGCGGCCATGGACGGCATCGCCCGGCAGCCGGAATCGGTCGGCCCCCTATCGCGCACGCTGTTCGTCGGGCTCGCCATGATCGAGACCATGGCGATCTATTGCCTGGTGATCGCGCTGCTGCTGCTTTACGCCAATCCGTTCATCGGCTGACAATGCAAATCGACTGGTGGACCTTCGTCCTTCAGGGGATCAATTTCCTCGTCCTCGTTTGGCTGCTCTGGCGTTTCCTTTACCGCCCCGTCAGAGCGATCATCGAGAAGCGGAAGGAGGTCGCCGAGCAGGCTTTCGCCAAGGCGGACGCCGCGGCGCAGGAGGCGGCCGAGGAGAAGAAGAAGTTCGAGGCGGCCCAGGCGCAGTTGGCGCAGGATCGCCGGGATACGATCAAGACGGCGCACGAGGAAACCGCGGCGGAACGGGAAAAGATCCTCGGCGAAGCGCAGCGGGAGGCGGATCGGATCGTCGAGAAGGCGCGCGCCACGGTCGCGCGCGAACGCGAGGCCGCGCTGAAGGATCTGCGCGAAGAAATCATCGCTCTGGCCGGCGATCTGGCCGGCAAGATCCTGCGCGGCGCCGGCCCGAAGATCGCGGACGAGGCCTTTCTCGATCGGCTCGACGAACGACTGACGAGCCTGCCCGACGAAGAGCGCGAACATCTGTCGAGCGACCTGGCAGCCGACGGCGCGCGCCTCACGGTGACCACGGCCGTGCCGCTGGATGACGCCGCGCAAGACCGCTGGCGCGACCGTCTGGCGGCGTGCCTCGGCCATCGCGACCGGATCGACTTCGCGACCGACGCCGACCTGCTCGGCGGCGCCGAGCTGCGCTTTCCCCATGCCGTTCTGTCCTGCAGCTGGGCGGACCAGCTGAAAGAGGCCGACGAGCTGTTGCAGCGAGATGACGAAGCTTCGTGACGATCTGGCCGGCTGGCTGCCCGCGTCCCGGCAACGGTTGCGCGACCTGAGTCTTGCCCCCGCGCTGGAGCACGTCGGCGTCGTGGAGCACGTGGGCGACGGCGTGGCGCTGGTCTCCGGCCTGCCGCAGACGCGGCTCGACGAGGTGCTGCGCTTCGCCGACGGCACCCTGGGTCTGGCGTTCCGGGTCGACGAGCGCGCCGTGGGCTGCGTTCTGCTCGGCGGCGGCGAGGGGATCGGGGCCGGCACGCGGGTGCACGGGACCGCCGAGGTGATCCGCGTTCCGGTTAGCGAAGCGCTGCTCGGCCGGGTCGTCGACCCGACCGGACGGCCGCTCGACGACGGGCCGGAGATCCGGGCCGATCGCCGGGAACCGATCGAACGCCCGGCCCCGGCCATCGTCGACCGGGATCCCGTCGCCCGTCCGCTGATGACCGGGCTCACGGTGATCGACGCCATGATCCCGCTCGGCCGCGGGCAGCGCGAGCTCATCATCGGCGACCGCAAGACCGGCAAGACGGCGATCGCCGTCGACACCATCGTTAGCCAACGCGACACCGACATGATCTGCGTCTACGCCGCGGTCGGCCAGAAGGCGTCGACCGTCAACCAGGTGGTGAGGGCGGTGCGCGAGTTCGGCGCTTTCGAGCGCTGCATCTTCGTGGTCGGCGAGGCGGATGCGCCGCCGGGCGCGCAATGGATCACGCCCTATGCGGCCTGCACCATGGCCGAATATTTCCGCGACCAGGGGCGCGACGCCCTTCTCGTCATCGACGACCTGACGAAGCACGCGATCATCTACCGCCAGCTCTCGCTCCTGCTGCGCAAGCCACCCGGGCGCGAAGCCTATCCGGGGGACGTCTTCTACATTCACGCCCGTCTGCTCGAACGCGCGGCGCAGCTCTCCGAAGACTTCGGCGGCGGCTCGCTGACCGCGCTGCCCATTGCGGAAACGCAGGCCGGCAACCTGACCGCCTACATTCCGACCAACCTGATCTCGATCACGGACGGGCAGATCTATCTCGAGCCTAAGCTGTTCTACGAAGGACAGAAACCGGCGGTGAACGTCGGCATGAGCGTGTCGCGCGTCGGCGGCAAGACGCAGGCGCCCATCCTGAAGGACTTCGCCGAGACGCTTCGCCTGGAATATGCCCAGTTCCTCGAGCTGGAGGTCTTCACGCGCTTCGGCGCCATGGTCGACGAACGGACCAAGCGCACGATCGAACACGGCCGGCGCATCCGCGCGATCCTGGCCCAGCCGGAGTATCGGCCGCTCGCCCTGGCGGAGCAGGCGGCCCTGCTGCTCGCGGTCGGCGAAGGCAAGCTCGACACGGTCCCGCTCGATCTCATCGAGCGCTTCAAGGCGGAGCTCGGCGCGCGGCTGCAGCAGAGCGCGCCCCATATCCTGTCGCGCATCGAGTCGACCGGGGCGCTGTCGCAGGACGACCGCGACGAGCTTCTGCGCTTGATCGAGTCGTTCGCGCGCGAGCTGTCTCCGGCGGCGGACGGCGGCGGCTGAGATGGAGGATCTGCCCCGCCTCAAGGCGCGCATCGCCAATCTGAAAGAACTCGGCGACCTGATGCGCGCGCTGCGCGCGCTGGCCGCGTCGCACGTGCAGGAGGCCCAGTCCGCCCTGCCCGGCATCCGGCGCTACGCCGAGGTGATCGAAGAGGCCATTGCCGAGGCCGCCACATTGTCGGCCGCGGCGGCGGGCGGCGGCGGCGGGCCGCTCCCGCGCGGCCAGGACGTGCTGATCGTCGTCTGCTCCGAGCACGGCTTCGCCGGCGATTTCAACGACCGCCTGCTCGATCGCGCCGAGACGGCCCTGGGCAACGGCCGGCGGCTCGGCATCGTCGGACGCCGCGGTGCGATTGTCGCCGAGGAGCGCGGTCTCGATGCGCTCTGGCAGGTTCCGATGGCGACGCATGTCGGCGGCGTTCCGGCGGCCGCCAGGCAGGTCGTCGAGGCGCTGGCGTCCGCCGCGACCGCGGAGGTGGTCGCGGCAAGCTACCGCAAGGGCGGCGGCTTCGAGGTCGCGGTCAAGCGCGTGCTGCCGCTCGATCCGGCCCTCTTCGCATCGGCGGGACGCCGCGCGCCGCCGCTGCATCACCTGGCGCCGGCCGAACTGCTCGAGCGCCTGGCCGGCGAGTATCTCTTCGCCGAGGTGACCCATGCCGTCACGGAGTCCCTGGCCAGCGAGAACGGCGCCCGGCTGCGGGTCATGGGAACGGCCGACCGCAATATCGGCGAGAAGCTGGAGAGCCTCGGCCGACGGGCGCATGCGCTCCGGCAAGAGGCCATCACGACGGAACTGCTCGACGTCGTCACCGGTTCGGAAGCGGTCCTCGCGCGGCCCGAATGACCGGCCGACGCGTTGGCCGGCCCGCCGCGACGGGCGCCGGCCTCACGCGGACTTGGCGTCCTCGTTCGCGGCGTTCAGGCGGCGCGGCGAGGGGATGCCGATGATGTTGTAGCCGCCGTCCACGTGCATGATCTCGCCGGTGACGCCGGCCGAGAGCTCGGACAGGAGGTAGAGGCCGGCGGCGCCCACCTCGCCGAGCTGCACGTTGCGCGCCAGCGGCGCGTGGGTCTGGCTCCAGCGGAACACGAAGCGCGCGTCGGCGATCGCGGAGCCGGCCAGCGTCCGCATCGGCCCGGCCGAGATGGCGTTGACCCGCACGCCCTGGTCGCCGAGGTCGACGGCCAGGTAGCGCACGCTGGTCTCCAGCGCCGCCTTGGCCACGCCCATGACGTTGTAGTTCGGGGTGACGCGCTCGGCGCCGAGGTAGCTCAGCGTCAGCAGGCTGCCGCCCTCGCCCATCAGCGGCGCGGCGTGGCGCGCGACCGCCGTGAAGGAGTAGCACGAGATCGCAAGGGTGCGCGCGAAGTTGCGCCGCGAGGTGTTCAGGTAGGCGCCCTTGAGCTCGTCCTTGTCGGAATGGGCCAGCGCGTGGATCACGAAGTCGAGCTTGCCCCAGGCCTCGGCCAGCGCCGCGAAGACCGCCTCGATCTGTCCCTCGGCGTCGACGTCGCAGGGCAGCACCAGGTCCGCGCCGAGCGAATCGGCGAGCGGCCGCACGCGGCGCTCGAAGGAATCGCCCTGGTAGGTGAAGGCCATCTCCGCGCCATGCTGGGCGAGCACCTCGGCCATGCCCCAGGCGATCGAGCGATCGTTGGCGACGCCCATGACGAGGCCGCGCTTGCCCGCCATCAAACCCGATTTGCCGGACACGTCGTTCGCTTCCCCCAGTTGTTGCGGCCCTTGCGGCCTGCGCGGCCGCCGGTGCCGCGATTGGCCGTCCCGTTCGCCCCCGGCCGCACCCGCCGCAGGCCTCAGGCTTCGTAGCGTTTGAAGGCGAGACTGGCGTTCGTGCCGCCGAAGCCGAAGCTGTTGGACAGAACGCAGTTGAGCTTGGCGTCGTCGATGCGCTCGCGCACCAGCGGAATGCCCTCGGCATCGGGGTCGAGGTCGTCGATGTTGGCCGAGACGCTGAGAAAGTCGTGCTCGAGCATGAGCAGCGAATAGATCGCCTCGTGCACGCCGGCGGCGCCCTGGGCGTGCCCGGTCAGCGATTTGGTCGAGCTGATGTGCGGCATGTCCTCGCCGAAGACCGCGCGCACCGCGCCCAGTTCGATGGTGTCGCCGACCGGCGTCGAGGTGCCGTGCGCGTTGATGTAGTCGATGCGCGTATTGCCGAGCCCGGCGAGCGCCTGGCGCATGCAGCGCACCGCGCCCTCGCCCGAGGGGGCGACCATGTCGACGCCGTCCGAGGTCGCGCCGTAGCCGATGATCTCGCCGTAGATCTTGGCGCCGCGGGCCAGCGCGTGGCTCAGCTCCTCGAGCACCACCGCCCCGCCGCCGCCCGAGATCACGAAGCCGTCGCGGTTCCGGTCGTAGGGCCGCGAGGCGCGCTCCGGCGTGTCGTTGTACTTGCTCGAGAGCGCGCCCATGGCGTCGAACAGGACCGAGAGGCTCCAGTGCACCTCCTCGCCGCCGCCGGCGAAGACGATGTCCTGCTTGCCCATCTGGATCTGCTCGTGGCCATTGCCGATGCAGTGCGCGCTGGTCGAGCAGGCGGAGCTGATCGAATAGCTGAGCCCCTTGATCTTGAAGGCGGTCGAGAGGTTGGCGGAGTTGGTGCTCGACATGCAGCGCGGCACCATGTAGGGGCCGACTCGCCGCGGGCCCTTGTTGCGCGCGATGTCGGCGGCGGCGACCTGGTTGGAGGTTGACGGTCCGCCCGAGCCCATGATGAGCCCGGTGCGCTCGTTCGACACCTCGGCCTGGGTCAGGCCGGCATCGGCGATCGCCTCCTGCAGGGCGACGTAGTTGAACGCCGCGCCGTCGCCCATGAAGCGGCGCACCTTGCGGTCGAGCGCCTGCTCCAGGTCGAGCTTGATGTCCCCGTGAACGTGGCTGCGGAAGCCCATCTCGGCATAGGTCTCGCTGAAGGACACGCCGGAGCGTCCCGCGCGCAGCGAGTCCAGGACCTCTTGCTTGTTGTTGCCGATGCTGGAGACGACCCCCAGGCCGGTGACGACGACACGCCGCATCTTCTTTCTTTAGCTCCTGACGCGCTCCGGCCTAGGCGGACTCGGGGGCGGTGAACAGCCCGACCTTGAGGCCGGTCGCCTCGTAGACCGTCTCGCCGTCGACCGACATGGTGCCGTCGGCGATTCCCATGACCAGCTTGCGCTGGATCACCCGCTTGAGGTTGAGGTGGTAGGTGACGAGCCGCGCCGTCGGCACGACCTCGCCGCTGAACTTGACCTCGCCGACGCCGAGCGCCCGGCCGCGGCCCTGCGCGCCGAGCCAGCCGAGGAAGAACCCGACCAGCTGCCACAGGGCGTCCAGGCCGAGGCAGCCCGGCATCACCGGGTCGCTCTCGAAGTGGCACTTGAAGAACCAGAGGTCGGGCTTGATGTCGAACTCCGCGACGACCTCGCCCTTGTCGTGCAGCCCGCCGCTGTCGGCGATCCTGGTGATGCGGTCGAACATCAGCATGGGCGGCAAGGGCAGGCGGGCGTTGTCCGGCCCGAACAGCTTGCCGTGGGCGCACTCGAGAAGCTCCTTGTACCCGAAGCTGGACTTTCGCTCGCTCAATACGGCCTCTTTCGCGCGAAACGGCGTCGGCAAGACGGCGGGCAGGCACACCGAATCCGGGGCGCCAGCCCTGCCGCAGCGCCCTCGGAGCGCGGACTATAACACAGGCTTTGGGCGATGGATCAACCGCATAGCGGCAGGAATCGCGGTTCGGCGGCGGCCGGGGCCGGGCCCGCCGCGCGGCGCCGCGGCACGATCTGAACGCATTCCAAAGAAACAGACAATTAACTGTTTTTGGGGCTTTAATTGACCGCCCACTTGACTATATTAGCAGCATGAAAGCGCCCCGGCCCTACAGCGAGACCATCGAGCGCCTGCGCGCCGCCGGCCTGCGCCCGACGCGCCAGCGCCTGGCCCTGGCGCGCCTGCTGTTCGAGGGCGGCGACCGCCACCTGACGGCGGAGCAGCTGCAGGCCGAAGCCGCCGCGGCGCGGATCCGCGTCTCGCTGGCGACCATCTACAACACCCTGCATCAGTTCACCGAGACCGGCCTGCTGCGCGAGGTCGTGGTCGAGCCGGGCCGCTCCTACTTCGACACCAACGTCGGCGACCACCACCACTTCTTCTTCGAGGACAGCGGCCGGCTGGAGGACATCCCCGGCGACAAGGTCGAGCTCGGGCGCTTGCCCAAGGCCCCGGCCGGCACCCGCGTCTCGCGCGTCGAGGTCGTCATCCGGATCAGCGAAGGCGATTGATAACCCTTCCGTGACGCCGGGTTAAATTTTTCCTTAGAATAGTTCTAAACTATTGACAGCGGCCCGGCGTCCGCCTATCTAAAGAGCTGCAAGGCGTTGCAGCCTTGCGGGCGGAGCACGCCGATTCCCATTTCCGAGCCAAGATCACGAGGGAGAGCACCATGCCTCAACTGAAAGGCTCCAAAACGGAGCAGAATCTGAAAGACGCCTTCTCTGGCGAAAGCCAGGCCAACCGCCGCTACCTCTATTTCGCGCAGAAGGCGGACGTCGAAGGCTACAACGATGTCGCCGCGGTTTTCCGCTCGACCGCCGAGGGCGAGACCGGCCACGCGCACGGCCACCTGCAATTCCTCGAAGAGGTCGGCGACCCGGCCACCGGCGAGCCGATCGGCGACACCGGCCTCAATCTGAAGGCCGCGATCGCGGGCGAGACGCACGAATACACCGACATGTACCCGGGCATGGCCCGCGCGGCGCGCGAGGAAGGCTTCGACGAGATCGCCGACTGGTTCGAGACTCTCGCCAAGGCCGAGAAGAGCCACGCCGGCCGATTCCAGAAGGCGCTCGACACCCTCGGCTGAGCCGCAAGGCGAAGATCCGCCCGCTGGACCGGGGCCAGGGCGCGCTGCCCGCGCTCCGGTCCGCCGGGCGCCGGCGGCCGGGCGGCGGTGCCGCCGGCCGCGCCGAATCGGTTTCGTTCACCCGAACCGCCAAGCCCGCCCGCCGCCGGCACGCAGATTCCGGCACGGACATTCCGGCACGGGGCGGCACCACAGGACGGCAACAAGGGAAAGTCAGCTCATGCGTGAAGGCGGCCTCGACGCGCCGGTCCGGCATCCGCTCGACTGGAACGACCCGGACTTCTACGACGCCGAGAAGATCGACGCGGAAATGCGCCGCGTGTTCGACATCTGTCACACCTGCCGGCGCTGCTTCAATCTCTGCGACTCCTTTCCGACGCTCTTCGACCTGATCGACGAATCGGAAAGCGGCGAGCTCGACAGCGTCGACAGCGCCGGATTCAAGAAGGTCGTCGACGGCTGCACGCTCTGCGACATGTGCTTCATGGTGAAGTGCCCCTACGTGCCGCCGCACGAGTTCGACATCGACTTCCCGCACCTCATGCTGCGCTACCGGGCCGCCGAGGTGCGCGCCGGCAAGGGCGACGGGATGAGCGCGCAGCTGACCAAGACCGACCGCAACGGCAACCTGGCGCGCCATGCGCCGGGCCTGGCGAACTGGGCCAGCGACGAGAAGAACGGGCTCACGCGCCCGCTCATGGAAAAGGTCGTCGGCGTCCACCGCGAGGCGAAGCTGCCCAAGTTCCACGGCCGCACCTTCGCGCTGCGCGCCAAAGAGGCCGCGCCCGAGGTCAACGAGGCGGCGCCGGCGCACGGGCGCAAGGCGCTGCTCTACGCGACCTGCTTCGTGAACTACAACAATCCCGCCACCGGCGAGGCCGCGCGCGCCGTGCTCGCGCGCAACGGCGTCGAGACGGAGGTCTTCTATCCCGGATGCTGCGGCATGCCGCAGCTCGAGCGCGGCGACTTGGCCAAGGTCGCCGAGTATGCCAAGCGGGTCAGCCGGGCCGCTGCGGAGCGCATCGCCGAGGGCTACGAGGTGGTCGCCCTGACGCCGTCCTGCGCGCTGATGCTGAAGTTCGAGTGGCCGCTCCTCCTGCCGGACGATCCGGCGGTCAAGCGCCTCGCCGAGGCGACCTACGACATCACCGAGTACGTCGTCGACATCGCCAAGAAGGAAGGCCTCGCCGAGGGCCTGAAGCCGCTCGACGGCGGCGTCGCCCTGCACCTCGCCTGCCACGCGCGGGCGCAGAACATGGGCGCCAAGGCGAGCGAGCTGCTGCGCCTGATTCCCGAGGCCGATCTCGCGGTGATCGAGCGCTGCTCCGGGCACGGCGGCTCCTGGGGCGTGATGAAGGACCACTTCGAGACGGCCCTCAAGATCGGCCGTCCCGCGGGCCGCCAGGCAGCCGAATCGGGCAAGGCTTACGTCGCCTCCGAATGCCCGCTGGCCGGCGAGCATCTCCTGCAGGTCATGGAGCGGCTCGACGGCGGCACGGCCGTCCCGCCGCAGGCCTACCATCCGATCGAGCTCTTCGCCCGCGCCTACGGACTCGAGGTCTCACAATGACGGCAAAGCACGAAATCACCCGCGACGACATCATCCCGATCGAGCAGTACGCGAGCGAGCGCAAGGAGCGCCGCCGGGCGCTGGTGGAGACCAAGAAGCACCGGCGGCTCGAGGTCGGCCCGGTCTGCACGTTCTATTTCGAGAACTACGAGACCATGTGGAATCAGATCCACGAGATGCTGTTCATCGAAAAGGGCGGCGAGGCGCAGATCGAGGACGAGCTGCGTGCCTACAATCCGCTGGTGCCAAAGGGCCGCGAGTTGGTCGCCACCGTCATGTTCGAGATCGACGATCCGCGCCGGCGCGAGACCTTCCTGGCCAAGCTCGGCGGCATCGAGGAGACCGCGTTCCTGCGGGTCGGCGGCGAAACCATCGTCGGCCAGGCCGAGGCGGACGTCGACCGCACCACCGCGGCCGGCAAGGCCTCCTCGGTGCAGTTCATCCACTTCCCCTTCACCGACGCCCAGGCCGCGGCCTTCCGCGAGGCGGGGGCCGAGGTCGTGGCCGGCTTCACCCACCCGCAGTACGGCCACATGGTGGTCATGCCCGAGGCCGTGCGCGCGGCGCTGGCCGAGGACTTCGACTAGCCACGCGCGCGCGACGCGCGATGGCCGGGCCTCGCTGCGCGGGTCAGGAGATCGAGCCCTCGCCGTAGGCCCCGACCAGGGGTTCGCCGCGGGCGAAGCGGCCGAGGTCGTAGGCGGAAACGTCGACGCTCTGCGGCTGGCCCAGGATCTCCTGCGCCAGCACCAGGCCAACGGCCGGCGCCAGCTTGAATCCGTGCCCCGAGAAGCCGCAGTTGAGCGACAGCCCCTCCAGGCCGTCGACCAGGCCCAGGACCGGGTTCCAGTCGGGGGTGATGTCGTAGGCGCCGGTCCAGCTGGCGGTCAGCCGGGCGGTTTCGAAGCACGGCATCCGCCGGCTGATCTGCCCGCCCTGCAGCAGCACGAAGTCGTCCGACACGATCTCGTCGAGCGCCTCGGGCCCGTCGAGCGGCTTGCCGTAGTCCCCGGTGCCGACCAGCGCCACGCCGCCGCTCGCCGGGCGGAAGTACATCTTGTTGTCGGTGCTCAGGTCTTTGACGATGGGATAGCGGTCGTCGTAGGGCGTGTCGGCGGCGAAGGTCAGCACGGTGTGCTGCGAGACCTCGAGCCTGAGATCGAGGCCGAGCGGATCGGTCAGGCGGCGCGACCAGGGGCCGCAGGCGAGCACGACCAGCGGCGCCGACAGCGGTCCCTCCGCGGTGTCCACGCCGGTGACCCGGCCGCCCGCCACGCGCACCGCGGTCACGGCGCGGTTGGCCCGGACCGCCGCGCCGCGCCGGCGCGCGGCGTTCAGGAAGCTCGTCGTGGTCAGGTAGGGATCGGCGTAGCCCGACTCCGGCTCGTAGGCGGCGATCGCGATGTCGTCCGGGGAGAGCAGCGGATGGACCTTGCGCGCCTCCTCCCGGCTCAGCTCGAAGGTCTTGGCGCCGACCCGCTGCTGGCCGCGCAGCGCTTCGCGCATCGCCGCGGCGCGCGGCCCCTCCGGCGCGACGATCAGGTAGCCGGTGCGGACGAATCCGCTCTCCGCCTCGCCGCTTTCCAGCCAATCCTGGAAGCGGTCGAAGATCTCCAGGCTCTTCAGCGTCAGCGCCGTGTTGGAGACGACCGAGTAGTGGCTGCGCACGATCGCGCAGCTCTTGGCGGTGCCGCCCTCGCACAGGCCGGCCCGGTCGAGCACGCAGACCTTGAGGTTGCCGAGCTTTGCCAGGTGAAAGGCGGTGGAGGCACCGACGACGCCGGTGCCGACCACGATGGCGTCGAAGCTTTCGGTCATGCGGCGGTCTCCTGAAAAAAGCGCATCCCGCCGCCGATGCCGACGACCGAGGCCTGGGACGGAAGGGCGGTCTGCCCCCTCATGGCGTCGAACCCCGTCATGGCATCGAACCGAGTCCGGGTGGACCGGCGCAGCGCCGTGGCGGCACGCCTGTGTGCGACAAGTGTTTCAGAGATATTAGATATTGAAACAAATGAGTCAAGATGGTAGACAAACGAGCATGGAAATGGACGTTCAGGCCAGAATCGAGGCGAGCTTCGCGGACCTGGGGCCGCGCCTGAAACAGGCGGCGCGCTATGTCCTGGACCATCCGGAGGACGTCGCGCTGCACTCCCTGCGGTCGCTGGCGGCGCGCGCGGAGGTCGCCCCGGCCACCTTGTCGCGTCTGGCGCGAGCGGTCGACTGCGAAGACTACGAGGCGTTCCGCAAGACCTTCCAGGACCGGCTGACGGAGCGGAGCTTCACCGCCCGCGCCCGGATCCTGCAGGACGCCGCCGCCGGCGGCGTCGTCCAGGACCAGGCCCGGGCGATGGTCGGGAACCTCGACCGCTTCCTCGCCGGCGGCGCGCAGGGCGCGATCGACGCGGCCGCCGAGGACCTCCTGGCGGCCGACTCGGTGCTCGTCATCGGCATGCTCGGGTCGTTCTCCCTGGCGGTCTACGCGCAGTACGTCGCCGGCATGGCGCTGCCAAACTGGTCGCTGCTGCGCATCCAGGGCGGCAGCCTGGCCGACCGGCTGTACGATCTTTCGGCCGGCGACGCGGTGCTCGCCTTCTCCTCCGCGCCCTATGCGCGTGCCACGGTGCTCGCCTGCCGCGAGGCGCGCGGGCGCGGCGCGCGGGTCGTCGCCGTGACGGACCGCCGGTCGAGCCCGCTGGCCCGCCTGGCCCACGTGCCGCTGGTCGCCGGCGCCGGCTCGCCGAGCTTCTTTCCCTCGCTCGGCGCCCAGTTCGCCGTGCTCGAGGGCCTGCTCGCGACGCTGCTGCGCAAGGCGGGCGCGCCCGCCTTGGACAAGCTGCAGTCGGTCGAGCGCAAGCGCCGCGCCTATCGGGAATTCTGGGACGAGGACGAGGAGAATTCGCCGGTAAATTGACAGGGGGGCGGCCGCTGTTCACCATACGACGATAAGAATGCAATCCCGGCGTTGACGACCGGGCCGCCCAAGACATTCAAAATCAGGGAGGATGACATGAAGAAGGCATTATCCATCGGGTTGGCGTTCGCCATCGCGGCCGCCATGGCGGCGCCTGCGACCGCAGGCCAATGCACCAACGACGTATTCAAGAAGGTCCTCGACCGCGGCAAGCTCGTCGTCGGCGTGAAGGCCGACTACAAGCCGTGGGGCTTCCGGGACACCAGCGGCAACATCGTGGGCATGGAGCCCGACATGGCGCAGGACGTGGCGGACACCATGGGCGTCGGCCTCGAGCTCGTCCCGGTGCAATCGTCCAACCGCATGCAGTTTCTCGAGCAGGGCAAGATCGACCTGATGATCGCGACGATGTCGGACCGCCCGGACCGGCGCAAGATCGTCGGCATCACCCTGCCCAACTACTACACGTCCGGCACCAACGTCTTGGCGCCCAAGGCGCTCCATATCAAGAGCTGGGAAGACCTGCGCGGCAAGCCGGTGTGCGGCAAGCAGGGCGCGTTCTACAACAAGATCGTCGAGGACCGCTACGGTGCCAAGGTGATCGCCTTCACCGGCAACGCGGAAGCCAAGCAGGCGCTGCGCGACAAGAAGTGCGTCGCCTGGGTCTACGACGACTCCTCGATCATGTCCGACATCTCCTCGGGCAACTGGAACGACTACGAGATGCCGCTCAACTCCGAGGACGACAACCCCTGGGGCCTCGCGGTGCCCCCGGCGGAGCGCGACTGCGTCTTCGGCCAGATGATGTCCGGGATGACCTACAACTGGCATCGCACCGGCCGGCTGATCGAGCTCGAAAAGAAGTGGGGCATCCAGCCGACCAAGTATCTCCAGGACCAGCACGCACGCTTCAGCGACTGGCTCGCCGGCAAGATGTAGCTGCCGCCACGCCAGCGGCGGCCGCGCGGGGCGCCCCGGACCGGGGCGCCCCGCCGGTTCCGTCGGGCCGACGGGGGGCTGAGCGATGCTCGAGGAGTTCCAGGCGTTCTTTCGGCATCTCGCCGAGACGCACCCGAAGTGGAACTTCATCTTCTTCTACGATCCGACGCAGACCGAAAGAGTCGTCAGCGGCCTTTGGATGACCGTCCAGCTCTCGGTCGTCTGCGTGGCGCTCAGCGTGGCGATCGGCGTTCTCGGCGCCTGGATGCAGGGCTCTTCCTCCCGGGTCGTGCGCGGGATCGTGCAGGGCTACATCCAGTTCTTCCGCAACACGCCGCCGCTCATTCAGCTCCTCTTCTTCTATTTCGCGCTCGGCCAGTTCACGCCGACCTATTCGCCGGACGGCTGGCTCCAGGTGCCGATCATCTCGAACGTGGGCTGGGCCATCATCTCGCTGTCGTTCTTCGCCGGCTCGTTCAACGTCGAGATCTTTCGCTCCGGCATCGAGGCGGTGCCGACCGCGACCGCGGAGGCGAGCGAGGCCCTGGGCATGAGTCGCCTGCAGACCTATGTCTACGTGGTCCTGCCGCTCGCCTTTCGGATCAGCCTGCCGGCATTGAACAACAATCTCGTCAATCTGGTGAAGACCACGACCCAGGCCCTCGCGATTGCCGTCCCCGAGCTGCTCTATCAGATGGTGAGCATCTACAACGACTACTCGACGGCCCAGAACGCCTGCATGGTCGTGCTGTTCATCGCCTACATCGTGCTCGTCGGCATTCTCGTGTTCGGCATGCACCGCTGGGAGCGCGCCATGCGCATCCCGGGCTACGGAGGCTGAGGCATGCGGCCCGCCAGGCCCATCCCCGGCGTGACCGCGCCGCGGCAGGGCGACCTCCCCGTGCTGCTTCCCTTCCGCGCCTCCGCGCCCGACCGCGCGGACGGCCTGCGATTCTCGCGCTGGCTGGCGGACCTGCCGGCCGCCGTTCCGGTCGTCCTCGGCGCGCTCGCCGCGGCCTGGCCGGCGGTCGCCTATGCGCAGGGCGGCTACGGCATGACGCAGGCGCTGGAAGCGCTCTGGCGCTGGCTGCCGTTCCTCGTCACCAGCGGGTTCGCGCTCAATATCCTGATCAGCTTCTTCACCATGGTGATCGGGACGGCCGCCGGCGTCATCCTGGGGCTGTGGCAGATCTCGGTCCACAAGCCCGTCCGCAACACCGCGTGGTTCGTCACGCAGCTGTTTCGGAACTCGCCCTGGCTGGTCCTGCTGTTCATCGTGATGCTCGCCTTCCCCTTCGAGATCCGCATCGGCGACCAGGTCATTCCCGTGCCGGACTGGATGAAGGCCGTGATCGGGCTGTCGCTGCCGATCATGGCGAACATTTCGGAGATCGTCCGCGGCGCGGTGCAGTCGGTCCCCTCGGGCCAGTGGGAGGCGGCGGAGTCGCTCGCCTTCTCGCGCGCTCAGACGCTGTGGCAGATCATCCTGCCGCAGTGCTTCAAGCGCATGATCCCGCCGTGGATGAACTGGTACGCCATCTTGACCATGGCGACGCCGCTGGTCTCGCTGCTCGGCGTCGAGGAGATCGTGACGCTGTCGCGCCAGGCCATGGAGGCGGAGAACAACATGCCCGAGCTTCTGGTACCGTTCTACGGATTCTGCCTGATCATCTTCTTCGCCTACTGCTACCCGATCGCGCGCCTGACCATGCGCCTGGAACGCAAATTCGCCGTGAAGCAATAGGACACCGCGCCATGACGGAAACAGCCTGGACCCCGGACCAGCCGATCATCTCGATCAGGGACGTGCACAAATCCTTCGGCGCGCTGGAAGTCTTGAAGGGCGTCACCTTCGACGTCATGAAGGGCGAGGTGATCTGCATCATCGGGCCCTCGGGCTCGGGCAAGTCGACCCTGATCCGCTGCATCAACGCGCTGAACGACATCCAGGCGGGCTCGATCACCGTCGAGGGCCTGGAGGTGCACGCCCCGAAGCTCGACAAGCTGGCGCTGCGCAAGAAGGTCGGCATGGTGTTCCAGCAGTACAATCTGTTCCCGCACAAGACCGCGCTCGAGAACGTCATGATGGCGCCGCTCAAGGTGCTCAAGGAGCCCAAGGCGGACGTCGAGGCGCGCGCCCGGGCGCTGATCAGGAAGGTGCGCCTGGACGGCAAGGAGGACAGCTATCCCGGCGAGCTGTCGGGCGGCCAGCAGCAGCGCGTCGCCATCGCCCGGTCGCTCGCCATGCGCCCGGACGTCATGCTGTTCGACGAAGTGACCGCGGCGCTCGACCCGGAGACGGTCAAGGAGGTCCTGGTGACCATCAAGGAGCTGGCCGCCGAAGGCATGACCTGCATCCTGGTGACGCACGAGATGGGCTTCGCCCGCGAGATCGCCGACCACATCTACTTCACCGACCGCGGCGTGATCGTCGAGCACGGCCCGCCGAAGACCTTCTTCACCGAGGCCCGGGACCCGCGGACCCGGGAATTCCTCAGTCAGATTCTCTAGAACGGGCGCCCTGCGACTTCTCTGAAATGGGCGCCCTGCGCACGGGCCGCCGCCGGCTACTCGATCGTCTCGCCGGGCAGCACGCCGTAGAACTCGTCCTCGCGCAGCCAGCCGGCGAAGCCCCGGACGTCGATCCGGCACCAGCCCGCCTCGCAGGAGTCGATCTCGCCGACCACGCCGGCATCGACCAGGGCGACGGCCGGGGCCTTGGGCTCGGGCCCGCGGCGCAGCGACCGCTGCTTGCCGACCACCAGGGCGCTGCGCTGGCCGGTGAGCATGCTCTGGTGGACCCAGCCCTCGGTGCCCTGCCAGTCGCGGATCCGCCGCCAGGTCTCGAACTCGCCGACGATCTCCAGCGGCATGCCGCGCCGCGTGTAGACCCACTCGATGGGATAGCGGATGCCCGGCCCCGTGCGCAGGTTGACCTCGTCGGCGCGCAGGCTGGCGAAGCGCGGCAGCGGCAGGCCGGTCCGACCCGGCGGCAGCGCGGCGTCCGTCGGCGCGCCGGTCTGCGCCGTGGCCGGGCGCGGGCCATCCCCGAGCAGCAGGACGGTGAGCAGCAGAGAGGTAAGCGACAGACGCAAAACGCGGAACATCGGGCCTTCTCGACGGCGGCGCGGCGGGCCCGGGCTTCGGGCGGCCGGCCCCTGTCCTACCGCCGGGCTGCGCGCCCGGTCAAGGGAGGGCCGGGCGATCGCGCGAGCGGGAGGCGCGCCGCGCCGCCCCCGTGTCCTTTGGGCGACCCTGGACAAAGCCGGCGATAGCCTGCTATGGCAAGCGCACTTCGCGGATCCCGATCGCAAGCCCTCGGCGGATTCACCCATGGCCAAGAAAAAGCCCCTGGTCGTCGTGACGCGGCGCCTGCCCGACGTCATCGAGACCCGCATGATGGAGCTCTTCGACTGCCGCCTGAACATCGACGACGAGCCGATGACGCAGAGCCGGCTGGTCGAGGCGATGAAGGGCGCCGACGTCCTGGTGCCGACCGTCACCGACCGCATCGACGCGGCCGTGCTGGCCCAGGCCGGGCCGGACCTCAAGCTGATCGCCTCCTTCGGGACCGGGGTCGACCACATCGACCTCAAGACGGCGCGCCAGCGCGGCGTCACCGTGACCAACACGCCCGGCGTCCTGACCGAGGACACGGCCGACATGACCATGGCCATGATGCTGGCGCTGCCCCGGCGCCTGGCCGAGGGCGAGCGCCTGGTGCGCGCCGGGCAGTGGACCGGCTGGGGCCCGACCTCGATGCTCGGCCACCGCATCTGGGGCAAGCGCCTGGGGATCATCGGCATGGGCCGGATCGGCCAGGCGGTGGCGCGCCGGGCGCGCGGCTTCGGCCTGGCGATCCACTACCACAACCGGCGGCGGGTCCATCCCGACATCGAGGCGGAGCTCGAGGCGACCTACTGGGAGAGCCTCGATCAGATGCTCTCGCGCATGGACATCGTCTCGATCAACTGCCCGCACACGCCGGCCACCTACCACCTGCTGTCGGCCCGGCGGCTCAACCTGCTCGGCAGCCAGGCCTACATCGTCAACACCAGCCGCGGCGAGGTGATCGACGAGAACGCCCTGGCCCGCCTGCTGGAATCGGGCGACATCGCCGGCGCCGCGCTCGACGTCTTCGAGCACGAGCCGGCGATCAATCCCAAGCTGATGAAGCTCGACAACGTGATTCTGCTGCCCCACATGGGCTCGGCCACGATCGAGGGCCGCATCGCCATGGGCGAGAAGGTCATCATCAACATCAAGACCTTCGCCGACGGCCACACCCCGCCGGACCGCGTCATCGAGACGATGTTCTGAGACGTCGGGCCGCAAGAGGCCCGGTTCTAAAAGCCCCGGTTCTGAATTTCCCGCGGCGGCGCCGCGCTCAGGCGGCGCAGAACGGCTCGTCCTCGCGGTAGGAGACGCTTTGCAGGTCGCGGATCGTCGCCTGCGGGCCGCACAGCGCGCAGCCCGGGTCGGCCTTGACCTTGATCTTGCGGAAGGTGGCGCCGAGGGCGTCGTAGAGCAGCAGGGAGCCGGCCAGGCTCTCGCCGATGCCGAGCAGCTCCTTGATCACCTCGACGGCCTGCAGCGACCCCATGGTGCCGGCCAGCGCGCCGAGCACGCCGACGTCGGCGCAGCTCTGCTTCTGGTCCGGCGGCTGGTCGCCGAAGATGCAACGGTAGCACGGCATCGCCTCCGGCTCGCCGGGCGGGCGGGCGTGCGCCTTGAAGGTCGAGAGCTGCCCGTCGAAGCGCAGGATCGCCGCCGACACCAGCGGGATCCCGGCCAGGTAGCAGGCGTCGTTCAGCAGATAGCGGGTCGGGAAGTTGTCCGAGCCGTCGGCCACCAGGTCGTAGCCGGCGATGGTCTCCGCGACCGTCTCGCGGGTCAGCCGCCCGCGGTGCTCGACGACGCGGACCTCGGGGTTGACCTCGACCAGGCGTTCGGCGGCGCTCGCGGTCTTGGGCGTGCCGACCTTGGAGGTGTCGTGCAGCACCTGGCGCTGCAGGTTCGACAGGTCGACCGCGTCGTCGTCGACCACGCCGAGCGTCCCGACGCCGGCGGCGGCCAGGTAGAGCAGCAGCGGCGAGCCCAGGCCGCCGGCGCCAATCACCAGGACCTTGCTGCGCAGCAGGCGGGCCTGGCCCGCCTCGCCGATCTCCGGCAGCACCAGGTGGCGGGCGTAGCGGTCGATCTGCGCGTCGCTGAGCTCGAAGTCGTCGTCGGGGATGTGGTCTGCCATGGTTCCTAAGTGGGGTCGCAAAGGCCCTCGAACAAATCGGTCGTGAGGTAGCGTTCGGCGAAGGAGGGCAGCACCACGACGATCAGCTTGCCGGCCATGTCCGGCCGCGCGCCGATCTCGAGCGCCGCCGCCAGCGCGGCGCCGGACGAGATGCCCACCGGCACGCCCTCGAGCCGCGCCACCTCGCGCGCCACCGCGAAGGCGGTGTCGTTGCCGATGCGCACCACCTCGTCGATCAGGGCGATATCGAGGTTGTTCGGCACGAAGCCGGCGCCGATTCCCTGAATCTTGTGCGGCCCCGGCGCGCCGCCCGACAGCACCGGGCTGTCTTCCGGCTCGACGGCGACCATGCGGACCGCCGGCTTGCGCGCCTTGAGCACCGTGCCGACCCCGGTCAGCGTGCCGCCGGTGCCGACGCCGCTGACCACGACGTCGACGCCGCCCGCGGTGTCGCGCCAGATCTCCTCCGCCGTGGTGGTGCGGTGGATCGCCGGGTTGGCCGGGTTATCGAACTGCTGCGGCATGACCGCGTCGGGCAGCTCCCGCAGCATCGCCTCGGCCCGGTCGATCGCGCCGCGCATGCCGAGCGCGCCTTCGGTCAGCACCAGCTCGGCGCCGAGCAGGCGCAGCATCTTGCGGCGCTCGAGCGACATGGTCTCGGGCATCACCAGGATCAGGCGGTAGCCCTTGGCGGCGCAGACGAAGGCGAGGGCGATTCCGGTGTTGCCGCTGGTCGGCTCGATGATCGCCGTGTCCGGCCCGATCCGCCCCTCCGCCTCGAGCGCCGCGATCATGGCGTAGCCGATGCGGTCCTTGACCGAGGCGGCGGGGTTGAAGAACTCGCACTTGCCGACGATGTCGGCCGCGACGCCGTGCGCGGCGGCCAGGCGGCCGAGGCGCACCAGCGGCGTCGCGCCGATGGTCTCGAGGATACTGTCGTAGATGCGGCCCCTGAACTCGCCCGAAGCGGCGATGTCCGGGGCGCCGGCGGATTCGGGCATGCGGTCGTCTCCCTCGATCGTCTCGTTCCTGCTCCGTCGGCTCAGATGCTGAAGTCCGGGACCTGCGCGGCCTCGCTGGGCACGCCGACGTCGCGCGCCCGCTCGCACAGCGTCTCGATGGTCAGGGCGTCGACGCGGCGCATCATCTCGTCCTGCATCTCGGTCCAGATCGGCCGCACGACCTCGCGCCCGATCGCGGAGCCGGCCGACTCCTCGATCGGATCGGGGCCGCCTTCGAGCTCGCGCACGGCGCGGACGATCTCGCCCACGGTGATGCGCCGGCGCTCGCGGGCCAGGCGGTAGCCGCCGCGCGGGCCGCGCTGGCCGGTCAGGATCCCCTTGTGCACGAGATGCTGCAGGACCTGCTCGAGATAGCGCCGCGGGATGCCCTGGCGCCGCGAGATGTCGCCCGAGCGCACCGGGGCGGGCCCGGCGTGATAGGCGATGTCGACCACCGCCTCGATCGCGAAAAGCAGGCGCTTGGACAGCCGCAGCATCGCTCAGCCTTCCGCCGTCTTCGGCGCCGCCGTCGCCAGCCCGGTCGAGCCGAAGCCGCCGGCGCCGCGGGCGCTGTCGTCGAGCGCCGCGACCGGGCGCCAGGCGGCCCGCGCGTAGGGCCCGACGACGAGCTGCGCGATGCGCGCGCCGCGCGTCACCGTGAAGGGCTCCCGGCCCAGGTTGATCAGCACCACGCCGACCTCGCCGCGGTAGTCGGCGTCGATGGTGCCCGGCGCGTTCAGCACGGTGACGCCGTGCTTGAGCGCCAGGCCGGAGCGCGGCCGGACCTGCGCCTCGGTGCCCGGCGGCAGCGCGATGGCGATCCCGGTGGGAATCAGCCGGCGCTCGCCGGGCGCCAGCACGACGTCGCCCTCGACCGCGGCCAGGAGGTCCATGCCGGCGCTCTGTGCCGTGGCATAGGTCGGCAGCGCAAGGTCGGCGCCGTGCGGCAGGCGGCGGACGGGAACCTCGAATTCGCTCATGTCGGCCGGGCCTCCGCCTGCCCGGCGGCCAGCGCCGCGGCGATGCGCGCCGCCAGCCGTTCGGCGGCGGCCTCCTTGGACAGGCGCGGCCAGGAGTCGACGCCCGCGGCGTCGATCAGGTGCAGCGTGTTCTCGGCGCCGCCGAAGGTGCCGGTGCCGGGCGCCACGTCGTTGGCCAGGATCCAGTCGCAGCCCTTGGCCGCCAGCTTGGCGCGCGCGTGCTCGACGACCTTCTCGGTCTCGGCCGCGAAGCCGATCACCAGGCGCGGCCGGGCGCTGCCGGCCGCCGCGAGGCTGGCCAGGATGTCCGGGTTGGTGGCGAGCTCGAGCTTCGGCGGCGCGCCGCCGTTCTTCTTGATCTTGCTGTTGCGCGGCGCGGCGACGCGCCAGTCCGAGACCGCCGCGGCGCAGACCGCCACGTCGACCGGCAGGGCCTTGGTGCAGGCGGCCAGCATGTCGGCGGCCGACTCGACGTGCACGACCTCGATCCCCGGCGGATCGGCCAGGGCGGTCGGGCCGGTCACCAGCGTGGTCTGCGCCCCGAGGCGGGCCAGCGCGACGGCGACGGCATGCCCCTGGCGCCCCGACGAGCGGTTGGCGATGTAGCGCACCGGGTCGATCGCCTCGTGGGTCGGCCCGCTGGTCACCAGGGCGCGGCGGCCGCTGAGCGGCGCGGCGCGGCCGAAGAAGTCGGCGATCGCGGCCCGGATCTCGTCCGGCTCGGCCATGCGGCCCGGGCCGTACTCGCCGCAGGCCATGTCGCCCTCGTTGGGCCCGACGCTCAGCACGCCGCGCTCCGTCAGGGTCTTCAGGTTGGCCTGCGTGGCGGGATGCTGCCACATGCGGAGGTTCATGGCCGGCGCGATCAGGACCCGCTTGTCGGTCGCCAGCAGGGCGGTGCTCGCCAGGTCGTCGGCCCGGCCGCCGGCCATCTTGGCCATGAGGTCGGCGGTCGCCGGCGCGACCACCACCAGGTCGGCGGCGCGCGACAGCTCGATGTGGCCCATCTCGGCCTCGTCGGTCAGCGAGAAGAGCTCGCCGTAGACCTTGTCGCCGCTCAGCGCCGCCAGCGACAGCGGGGTCACGAACTCGGCCCCGGCGCGGGTCAGGATGCAGCGCACGGCGGCGCCGCGCTCGCGCAGGCGGCGGATCAGGTCCAGCGTCTTGTGGGCGGCGATCCCCCCGCCGACGATCAGCAGGATGCGTTTACCCGCAAGCATTGTGGGAACCGGTCAATTTCACGGTTGAAGCTTGTAGATAAGGTAGGTGCGGGGACGCCGTCTGACAAGCCCCATGAGGGCTAGCGACGGACCCGAATGGCGCGGGCGGTGGGGCCTCAGAACAGCGCCGCCGCCGCCAGGGCAAGGGCGGCGACCGCGACCGCCAGGGCCCAATAGGCCAGGCTCGACGGCGCCCGCCCGCCGGGGCCCCGCTCGCCGTCCAGGGCGAGGCGCAGCTTGCCGCCGGCCAGGGTGCGGGCCGCGGCGTCCAGGTTGCGCAGCAGGCTCGGCAGGTCCTCCAGCACCCGGCCGAGCTCGGCGGTCCCCTCGCGCAGCCGGGCCTGCGGCCCGCGGTTCTTGCGCATCCAGTCGGCGATCAGCGGCTCCGCCAGCGTCCAGATGTTGATGCTGGGGTCGAGTCGGCGGCTGACGCCCTCGGCCATGACCATGTTCTTCTGCAGCAGCAGAAGCTGCGGCTGCACCGGCATGTCGAAGGCCTCGGTGACCTGCAGCAGCCGGCCCAGCAGCTGCGCGAAGGAGATCTCGGTCAGCGGGCGGTCGAAGATCGGCTCGGAGACGGAGCGCAGCGCCTGGCTGAAAAGCTCGACCGCCTTGCCCGACGGCAGGTAGCCGGCCTCGACGTGGATCTGCGCCAGGCGATGGTAGTCGCGCGCCAGCAGCGCCAGCAGCATCTCGGCCAGGTAGGTGCGCGTCGGCCGGTCGAGCCGGCCCATGATGCCGAAGTCGACGGCGACGATGCTGCCGTCCGGGTCGACCGACATGTTTCCCGGGTGCTGGTCGCCGTGGAAGAAGCCGTCGCGGAACACCTGGTTGAAGAAGATCGTGGCGGCCTTGGTCAGCACCGCGCGCAGGTCGTGGCCGGCCGCCAGCAGGGCGTCGCGGTCGTCGATCGGGATGCCGCCGACGCGGCCCATGGTCAGCACCCGGCGCGAGGTGCGCTGCCAGTCGACCGGCGGCGTGCGGTAGCTGGGGTCCTCGGCGAAGTTGTCGGCCAGCTCGGCCGCCGCCGCCGCCTCCATGCGCAGGTCCATCTCGAGGCGGACCGTCTCTTCGAAGACCTGCACCACGGCAACGGGGCGCAGGCGGCGCAGGCGCGGCTGGGTGCTCTCGACCAGCTGCGCGAACCAGTAGAGCAGCTCGAGATCGCGCTCGAAGGCCTTCTCGACCCCGGGACGCAGGACCTTCACGGCGACTTCGCGGCCGGCCTCGTCCTGCGCCTGCCCCGCAGTCTCCGGCGCCATGTGGCCCGCAGTGGAGCGCGCCCTAGGACTCTCTGCCGGCGGCGTGACCGCGAAATGGACCTGCGCGATCGAGGCGGCCGAGACCGGCGTCGAATCGAACGACGCGAAGAGCTCGCCGATCGGGCGGCCGAGCTCGCGTTCGACGATGGCGCGCGCCTCGGCGCCGTCGAACGGCGCCAGGCGGTCCTGCAGCGCCGAGAGGTCGGCGGCCATCTCCTCGCCGAGCAGGTCGCCCCGGGTCGAGAGGAACTGGCCCAGCTTGATGAAGCTGGGGCCGAGCTCGACCAGCGCCCGGGCCAGCTTCTGCCCGGCGCGCCCCTCGCGGCGCCGGCGCGCGCCGAGCCGCGCGAGCCAGACGATGCCCGGCGCGATGTGCCGCTCCTCGAAGGCGGCCAGCACGTCGTGGCGCGCCAGGATGCGCGCGATGAGCAGCAGGCGCAGCAGGATTCGCGGGGTGCGCAGCAGCGGCAGCATCGGCGTCTATAGCCGCCAGCCGGAATGCAGCGCCGCGATCCCGCCGCTCAGGTTGCGGTAGCGCACCTGGCCGAGGCCGGCCTCGGTCATCCGGGCGGCCAGCTCGTCCTGCGGCGGGAAGCGGCGGATGCTCTCCACCAGGTAGCGATAGGCCTCGCGGTCGCCGGCCACGAGCTGGCCGAGCGCCGGCAGCACGCGGAAGGAGTAGAGGTCGTAGAGCTGCGACAGCAGCGGCAGGACGACCTGGCTGAACTCCAGGCAGAGGAAGCGCCCGCCGGGCCGCAGCACCCGCCGCGCCTCGGCGAGCGCCGCCTCGATGCGGGTCACGTTGCGCAGGCCGAAGGCGATGGTATAGGCGTCCATGCTGCGGTCGGCGAGCGGCAGCGCCTGGGCGTCGCCGCAGACCCAATGCAGCCCGCCGGGCAGCCGCGGAGCCAGGAGGCCGCGGTCGAGCGCCCGGTCGCGCCCGACGCGCAGCATGTCGGGGGTCAGGTCGCAGACCACGATGGGCCCGCACCGCTCGGGGCCGAGGCGGTCGAGCACGCCGAAGGCGATGTCGCCGGTGCCGCCGGCCACGTCGACCAGGCGCTGGCCGGGACGGAGATTGAGCCAGTCCAGCAGGGTCGCCTTCCACAGGCGATGGACGCCGCCCGACATGAGGTCGTTCATCAGGTCGTAGCGCCCGGCAACGCTCTGAAATACGCCGCGCACCAGCCCGGCCTTCTCCTCGGCCGGCACCTCGCGGTCGCCGAAATGCGTCGTGGCCGGCTCCGCCGGCGGCCGCCCGTCCCGTGTCATGGCTTGTCCAGAATCCTCGCCCCCTCGTGCGCGGCGACCATAGCGCGCGGGCCGCGGCGGCGCTACTCTGTGGCCCGATCGAGGACCACCCCGGCGCCGGGCTTTCCACCGGCGCGCCCCGCACAAGATCGTCGGCATGCCCGAACTGCCAGAAGTCGAGACCGTCGTCCGCGGCCTGCGCCCGCGCCTGGAGGGCCAGCGCCTGCGGCGCGTGCTGCAGCGTCGCCCGGACCTGCGGTTTCCCCTGCCGCCCGACTTCGCGGCCCGGCTGCAGGGCCGGCGCGTGCGCCGCGTCGGGCGGCGCGCCAAGTATATCCTGATCCATCTCGACGACGGCCAGGTGCTGCTCTGCCATCTCGGCATGTCGGGCCGCATGGTGGTCTCGCCGGCGCCCGGCGCGGCCTTCGAACCGCACGATCACGTCATCCTGGAAACCGAGGCGGGCGATCAGATCCGCTTCAACGACGCCCGGCGCTTCGGACTGATGGACCTGGTCGACGAGGCCGACCTGCCGGCGCACCGGCTGCTCGCCGGCCTCGGGCCGGAGCCGCTCGGCAACGCCTTCAACGGCCCGGAATTGGCGCGCCGCCTCGCCGGCAAGCGCACGCCGATCAAGGCGGCGCTGCTCGACCAGCGGGTCGTCGCGGGCCTGGGCAACATCTACGTCTGCGAAAGCCTCTATTTCGCCGGGCTGTCGCCGCGGCGCCAGGCCTATACCGTGCAGGGCGGGCGCGCCGAGCGCCTGGCGGGCGCGGTGCGCAGCGTCCTGCTGCGCGCCATCGAGGCCGGCGGCTCCTCGCTGCGCGATTACGTCCAGGCCGACGGCGAGCTCGGCTACTTCCAGCACGAGTGGGCGGTCTACGACCGCGAGGGCCTGGCCTGCCCGGCCTGCACCTGCGGCGCGGCCGCCAAAGGCGCCGACGCGGGACAAAACGGCGCGCGCTGCGGCGTGCGGCGCCTCGTCCAATCCGGACGCTCGACTTTCTATTGTGCGGTGCGGCAACGGTAGGGTAAGGAAGCGGGCCATGGATCGCCCGCCCCGCCGCAACCACCGCGGCCTGTCCGCCCTCATCCTCGTCCTCGGATGCCTCTGCGCCGTCGCCGCCGGCACCCTGCCGCGGGGCGCGCCGGCGCAGGAGGCGGCCTTCGTCGCCGGGATCGAGGACCTGCCGCTGATGCTCGGCCTGAAGCCCGTTCCCGATGCCGGCGTGGTGTTCGACAAGCCGTCCGGCCGGATCGTCGAGTCCTATGCCGAGGGGCCGACCACGCGGGCGCAGGTCGAGGCGTTCTACCGCCGCACGCTGCCGCAGCTCGGCTGGCAGGCGGTCGAGCGCAACGGCGACGCGGGACCGAGCTTCCTGCGCGAAGGCGAACGCCTTGCCATCAGTTTTCTCGGGCAGGACGGAGACCTGGTCGTCCGCTTTACGCTGCAGCCGCAATAAGGCGCGGCAACTACCAACGCCATCACGTCAATTCGAAAACGGAGCACGGGAGAGTCGAGTGGCCTACGAAAACATCCTGGTCGAAACGCGAGGCAAGGTCGGCCTCATCACCTTGAACCGCCCGCAAGCCCTGAACGCGCTCTGCGCGGCCTTGACCGAAGATCTCGCCCGGGCGCTCGACGACTTCGAGGCGAACGACGACGTCGGCTGCATCGTGCTGACCGGATCGGAGAAGGCCTTCGCGGCCGGCGCCGACATCAAGGAGATGAAGGACAAGACCTACATGCAGGCCTACCGCGAAGACTTCATCACCCGCGGCTGGGAGCGCCTTGCGCAGGCCCGCAAGCCGGTGATCGCCGCGGTCGCTGGCTACGCCTTGGGCGGCGGATGCGAGATCGCCATGATGTGCGACTTCATCCTGGCGGCCGACTCGGCGAAGTTCGGCCAGCCGGAGATCACGCTGGGCATCATCCCGGGCGCCGGCGGCACCCAGCGCCTGACCCGCTTCGTCGGCAAGTCGAAGGCGATGGAGCTTTGCCTGACCGGGCGCATGATGGACGCCGAAGAGGCCGAGCGCTGCGGCCTCGTGGCGCGCGTCGTCCCCGCCGACCGCCTCCTCGAAGAGGCGCTCTCGACCGCCGAGAAGATCGCCTCCATGTCGCAGCCGATCGTGGCGCTGGCCAAGGAGTCGGTGAACCGCGCCTACGAGACGACGCTCGCCGAGGGCATCCGCTTCGAGCGGCGGCTGTTCCATTCGACCTTCGCTACCGAGGACCAGAAGGAAGGGATGGCGGCCTTCGTGGAAAAACGGAAGCCCACCTGGAAGAATCGCTGACCGCGCCCGGGCGCCCGGCCGCCGGAAACGGCCGATTCGCCCTATTCGGACGGGCCGTGCCTGCGTCCGGCCGGCGCCTTGACCCGGCCGGGGGCGGCGGCTATAACCCCGGCCTTCCGTGCCGGAAGTTGCCAACAGACAGGTCGAGAATCCATGGCCCATCATAAGTCCGCGAAGAAACGCATCCGCAGCAACGCGCGGCGCGCCGAAGTGAACGGCGCGCGCGTCAGCCGCATCCGCAGCTTCGTCAAGAAGGTCGAGACGGCGATCGCCGGCGGCGACAAGGCGGCGGCCCAGGACGCGCTGAAGGCCGCGCAGCCGGAACTGCATCGCGGCGTGCAGGCCGGCGTGCTGGACGACAATACAGCGTCGCGCAAGCTGTCGCGGCTGTCGGCACGCATCAAGGCTCTTTAGACGGAAGCCGCGCGGCGACCGCAGGGTCGCCGTCGCCGGTCGGGAACGCGCCATCGCAACGACGGCGCGTTCTTTTTTTGCGCGGCGCCCCGCTGGAGTCTTCGTCATGACGCGATAAGACGGTGTTGAGGCGCAGGCCGCCGACGCGGCGCCGCGGCGCCCTCATTCGTCGAATTGCGACACGCGTGACGCAGTTTGGCGCAGCGTAGGACCGCGCGCTTTCGAACGAACGTTTCCGGGAAGATGCCGTGAGCCGCGGTTCCGAGACCGTGACTCGGTCATGGCGCTTGAACTCTGTGCCGGAACCCGAGCGTGCACGATAAGAAACGCATACCGCGCCGCGCGGTGGAACTGCGGGTTGCGCTGACCGACGTTCGGCGTTTTCACCGCATGGTCGAGCAAAAGCGTTGCAACAAGGTCATGGCGACTCAAAAAAGACGCGTTCCCTAAACGGTCCGCTTGTCACCCGAAGGCCTCGCCGGTACAGTCCTCGGGTCAGGTCGACAGGCGCAGAAGAATAAGAACCGCGCCACATAAAGAAGCATAAATCAAAACTACGCCAGGGTGCGCCCGTGTCCGTATTGATCCGCAGTATTTGCGTCGAATCGAAACGGACACAGGAAATAAGGCGAATAGTGTGCAATCTGTCGCATTTTCCGCGAAACGACGTGTCGGGGAAAACTGCGGATTGAGAGCGGCGGCCTCTTAGAGGCGGCCGCAGGGATTGTCGTTGCTGGATAACGGTTTTGTCGGGGGGCGAATGCAAAACCGCTGCGGCACGAAAAGGACCGCTCGAAAGGGCGATGACGGGCAGGGGGCGACTGGGCAGAGATGACGGATGCGTACAGCGCGGTAAGCCGTCGGGGCGCTTGGCGGGAAGACACGAGGGGGATCCGGATGACGCGCGTGGTCGGGGAAGACCAGGGGGGCATGATTGAGGAACAATGGGCACGGGTCCGCGGCCACTTGCGCGCCGAGGTCGGTGACGCCGCGTTCCGCAGTTGGCTCAAGCCGCTTACCCTGGTCGCGGTCAAGGACCGCGCGGTCCGCATGGCGGTTCCGACGCGCTTCATGCGGGACTGGGTGACGAGCAACTACGCAGAGCAGATTTGCGAACTCTGGCGCGATGAGAACGAGGCGATCGAGCGGGTCGAGATCGTCGTCCAGCCGCCCGCCCGTCCGGCGGCGAAGCCGGAAAGTGCACCGCACGCTCGGGCCGCGGCGCCGGCGCTGGCCGCCCTCGGCGCGGCAAAGGCCGCGGCCCGCGAAGCGGAAGCCAGCTACAACGACCTCAGCGCACCCCTGGACGCGCGCTTTACCTTCGAGAACTTCGTCGTCGGCAAACCCAACGAACTGGCCTATGCGGCGGCCCGCCGCGTGGCCGAGGCGCGCAGCGTGCCCTTCAACCCGCTGTTCCTCTATGGGCCGGTCGGCCTCGGCAAGACGCATCTCATGCACGCCATCGCATGGGAGATCAAGGCGCGCTACCCGGAGCGGCGCATCATCTATCTCTCGGCCGAGAAATTCATGTACCAGTTCGTCCGCGCCCTGCGGACCAAAGACACCATGGCCTTCAAGTCGCAGTTCCGTTCGGTCGACGTGCTGATGATCGACGACGTGCAGTTCATCGGCGGGCGCGAGGCGACCCAGGAAGAATTCTTTCATACCTTTAACGCGCTGGTCGATCAGAACCGGCAGGTCGTCGTCTCCGCCGACAAGAGCCCCTCGGACCTGGAGGGCGTCGAGGAGCGCATGCGCTCGCGCCTCGGCTGGGGCTTGGTCGCCGACATCCACCCGACCACCTACGAGCTTCGCCTCGGCATCCTGCAGAGCCGCGCCGAGCAGTCGGAGACCCAGGTGCCGCCGAAGGTGCTGGAGTTCCTGGCCCACAAGATCACTTCCAACGTGCGCGAGCTCGAGGGGGCGCTGATCCGGATCATCGCGCACGCGACCCTGGTGGGCCGCCCGATCACCCTGGAGACCACCCAGGAGGTGCTGCACGACCTGCTGCGCGCGAACGACCGCCGGGTGACCATCGAGGAGATCCAGAAGCGCGTCGCCGAGCATTTCAACATCCGCGTCACCGACATGCATTCGGCCCGGCGCGCCCGGGCGGTGGCCCGGCCCCGTCAGGTGGCCATGTACCTCGCCAAGCAGCTGACCTCGCGCTCGCTGCCGGAAATCGGCCGAAAGTTCGGCGGCCGGGACCACACCACGGTGATGCACGCGGTCCGCAAGGTCGAGGAGCTCAAGTCCCTCGACCCCGCTTTCGCCGAGGACATCGAGCTGCTGCGGCGCATGCTGGGGGTCTGACCCCGGCGGCGGGCCCCGGGCGCTTCCCGGGTGCCTCCCGGGGCCTCCCGACGCACTCGGGGCGCCGGCCATCGCGCCCGGCCGGCGAGCGGCGGATGCAAAGGCCGCCGAGCGGCCCCGAAAGGCCCTTTCCGGGGCCTTTTCCGCGTGCTTCCGCCCTTACCTTTCGGGCGCCCCTGCGCTATAGTGAACGGCCGTGACCAGGGGCGGTCTCGAACCCCCGACATGCGGTACGGAACGGCTCCGCCGGCCTCGGCCCAGGGTGCGGCGGGCGGAAGGGACTCCGGGCCGGTTTTCATGATCCGCGATCCGGAATTTTCGGCAGACTCGGTAGGGCCTTTCGACCCAAGAGATGACTCACAACGACAAGGTTCGAAACCTTTAACGCCATGAAGCTCACCATCGAACGCGCCGCGCTGCTCAAGACCTTGGCCCACGTGCAAAGCGTCGTGGAGCGGCGCAACACGATTCCGATCCTGTCCAACGTCCTGCTGGAAGCGGGCGACGGGGCGCTCGCGCTGACCGCGACCGACATGGACCTGACCATCGTCGATTCCGTGCCCGCCGAGGTGGCGCAGGGCGGCGCGACGACCGTGGCGGCGCATACCTTCTACGACATCGTGCGCAAGCTGCCCGACGGGGCGCAGGTGGCGATCTCGGCGAGCGGCGACGGCGGCCAGATTCGCATCGAAGCCGGCCGCTCGGTCTTCACGCTGGCGACCCTGCCGAAGGAGGATTTTCCGGTGCCGGGGGCGGCCGACTTGCCGCACAGCTTCGCGTTGCAGCCCGGCGAGCTGCGCAACCTGATCGACCGCACGCGCTTCGCCATCTCGACCGAGGAGACCCGCTATTACCTGAACGGGATCTACCTGCACGCGGCCGAGAGCGACGCCATCCCGGTGCTGCGCGCGGTGGCGACCGACGGCCACCGCCTGGCGCGCTTCGAGATGCCCTTGCCGGACGGCGCGGCGGGCATGCCGGGCGTCATCGTGCCGCGCAAGACGGTGGGCGAGCTGCGCAAGCTGATCGACGAGACGGACCAGCCGATCAAGCTGTCGCTCTCGGACACGCGCATCCACTTCGCCTTCGATTCGACGGCGCTCGATTCCAAGCTGATCGACGGCACCTTTCCCGACTATCAGCGGGTCATCCCGGTCGGCAACGACAAGATCATCGAGCTCGACTGCCGCAGCTTCGCGGAGGCGGTGGACCGCGTCTCGACCATTTCCTCGGAAAAGAGCCGGGCGGTGAAGCTGCTCATCGAGGACGGCGGCATCACGCTGTCGGCGAACAGCCCGGAAAACGGCACGGCAACCGAGGCGTTGGAGATCAGCTACGGCGGGCCGGAGATCGAGATCGGCTTCAACTCGCGCTATCTCCTGGATATCGCCCATCAGATCGAGAGCGGCGAAGCGGAGATCGCGCTGGCCGATGCGGCCTCGCCGACCATCGTGCGGGACCGCACCGATTCGAGTGCGCTCTACGTCCTCATGCCCATGCGGGTATGAGCGGCGCGGGCGCAGAGGATCCTTGGCGGGCGACACGGCTCTTCGGCAGAACGGGGGTGCGGCGGACGGGGCGCCGGCCGCCGCGCTGCCCGCGCTTTGGCTCGGCCGGGTCATGCTGACCGACTTCCGCAGCTACGCCCGCGTCGAGCTCGCACCCGACGCCCGGCCGGTCGTGCTGACCGGGCCGAACGGGGCGGGCAAGACCAACCTGCTGGAGGCGATCTCCTTCCTGGCGCCGGGGCGCGGCCTGCGCCGGGCCAAGCTCGCCGAGGTCGAGCGCCGGGTGCCGGTCGAGGCCGCCGGCCGCACGAGTTGGGCCGTGGCCGCCAGCGTGGCGACGGCGCAGGAGACGCGCGAGCTCGGCACCGGTCGCGATCCGGCGCTCGACGCGGCCGAGGGCAACGGGCGCGAGCGGCGCCTGGTGCGCATCGACGGGGCGCCGGCCCGCAGCCAGCAGGAGCTCGGCGAGATCCTGGGCATGGTCTGGCTGACGCCGCAGATGGACGGGCTGTTCCGCGAGGGCGCCGCGGCGCGCCGGCGCTTCCTCGATCGCCTGGTCTACGGCTTCGATCCGGCCCACGCGGGGCGCGTGAGCGCCTACGAGCAGGCCCTGCGCGAGCGCGCCCGACTGCTCAAGGCGGGCCGGGCCGAGCCGGCCTGGATCGCGGCGCTGGAGGACGGCATGGCCCGGCACGGCGTCGCCATCGCGGCCGCCCGGCGGGCGCTCGTCGCCCGCCTCGGGCAGGCCTGCGCGGCGGGCGTCGGGGCGTTTCCGGTGGCCGGCCTGGCGCTCTCCGGCGAGGTCGAGGACTGGCTCGCCGGCGAGGCCGCGCTGGCGGCCGAGGACAGGCTGCGGGCGCGGCTCGCGGAGCACCGCGCGGGCGACGCCGAATCCGGCGGCGCCGCGATCGGTCCGCACCGCAGCGACCTGCTGGTGCGCCACCTCGACCGCGGCCAGGCGGCCGAGCTGTGTTCCACCGGCGAGCAGAAGGCGCTGCTGATCTCGATCGTGCTGGCGCACGCCCGCCTGATCGGGCTGCATCGCGGCGCGGCCCCGCTGCTGCTGCTCGACGAGGTGGCGGCGCACCTCGACGCGGTGCGCCGGCGCGCCCTCTACGACGAGATCCTCGCGCTCGGCGTGCAGGCCTGGATGACCGGGACCGATGCCGAGACCTTCGCGCCGCTCGCCGAGGCGGCGCAGAGCTACCGCGTGCTGGACAGCACGCTCCGGCCGGCCGCCTGAACGGCGGGCCGGCGCATCACGTGAGCAACGGACCGACTTGAGATGGCAGAGGCAATGAGCGAACCGGGCATGCCCGGCGTGAAGCCGGGCGAGAGCTACGGCGCCGAATCGATCAAGGTGCTGCGCGGCCTGGAGGCCGTGCGCAAGCGCCCGGGCATGTACATCGGCGACACCGACGACGGCTCCGGCCTGCACCACATGGTCTACGAGGTGGTCGACAACTCGATCGACGAGTCGCTGGGCGGCTACTGCGACACCATCGAGGTCGTGCTCAACGGCGACGGCTCGGTCACGGTGCGCGACAACGGGCGCGGCATCCCCGTCGGGATCCACGCCGAGGAAGGCGTCTCGGCGGCCGAGGTCATCATGACCCATCTGCACGCCGGCGGGAAATTCGACCAGAATTCCTACAAGGTCTCGGGCGGCCTGCACGGCGTCGGCGTCTCGGTGGTCAACGCGCTCTCGGAATGGCTGCTGCTGACCGTCTGGCGCGACGGCAAGGAGCACCGCATCCGCTTCGTCGAGGGCGAGGCCGAAGCGCCGCTCGAGGTCGTCGGCGAGGCCGCGGGGCGCGCCGGCACGGAGATTACCTTCCTGCCGTCCACGAAGATCTTCACGATGACGGAGTTCGACTTTCCGACGCTGGAGCACCGCCTGCGCGAGCTCGCCTTCCTGAACTCCGGCGTACGCCTGACGCTGCAGGACGACCGCCACGCCGAGGAGAAGACCGTCGAGCTGCACTACGAGGGCGGGCTGGAGGCCTTCGTGCGCTACCTCGACCGCACCAAGACGGCGATCATCGAGCGCCCGGTCGCGATCCAGGGCGAGCGCGACGGCATCGTCGTCGAGGCGGCGCTGCAGTGGACCGACAGCTATCACGAGACGGTCCTGTGCTTTACCAACAACATCCCGCAGCGCGACGGCGGCACGCATCTGGCCGGGTTCCGCAGCGCGATCACGCGCCAGATCAACGCCTATGCGATCTCCTCGGGCATCGCCAAGCGCGAGAGGGTGGCGCTGACCGGCGACGACGCGCGCGAGGGGCTGACCTGCGTCCTCTCGGTCAAGGTGCCGGACCCCAAGTTCTCCAGCCAGACCAAGGACAAGCTGGTCTCCTCCGAGGTCCGACCGGTGGTCGAAGGCCTGATCGGCGAGCGCCTGGACCAGTACTTCGAGGAGCATCCGCCCGAGGCCCGGCGCATCGTCGGCAAAGTGGTCGAAGCCGCCGCGGCGCGCGAGGCGGCGCGCAGGGCGCGCGAGCTGACGCGGCGCAAGGGCGCCCTCGACATCTCCTCGCTGCCGGGCAAGCTGGCCGACTGCCAGGAGCGCGACCCGGGCAAGTCGGAGCTGTTCATCGTCGAGGGCGATTCCGCCGGCGGCTCCGCCAAACAGGGCCGCGACCGCCGCTTTCAGGCGATCCTGCCGCTCAAGGGCAAGATCCTGAACGTGGAGCGCGCCCGCTTCGACAAGATGTTGAGCTCGGCGGAGATCGGCACGCTGATCACGGCGCTGGGCACGGGGGTCGGCAAGGACGAGTTCAACATCGCCAAGCTGCGCTACCACAAGATCATCATCATGACCGACGCCGACGTGGACGGCAGCCACATCCGCACCCTTCTGCTCACCTTCTTCTTCCGGCAAATGCCGCAGATCATTGAGCAGGGCTACCTCTACATCGCGCAGCCGCCGCTGTTCCGCGCCAAGCGCGGCGAGTCGCTGACCTATCTCAAGGGCGAGCGCGAGCTGGAGACCTACCTGATCGAAAGCGGCGTGCGCGACAGCGTCCTCGAGCTCGCCGAGGGCGAGCAGCGCGCCGGCGACGACCTGCGTGCGCTGGTCCGCCAGGCGGTCCAGGCCAAACACCTGATGGAGCCGCTGGTGCGCAAGGTCGCGAGCGTCCCGGTCGTCGAGCAGACCCTGATCGCCGGCGCGCTCAAGCCCGGCATCCTCTCCGACCCCGACCACGCGGGCGAGGCGGCGGCCTACATCGCCCGGCGGCTCGATGCGCTCGAGCCCGAGACCCGGCAGGGCTGGCTCGGCGAGGCGGCCGAGGACGGCGGCCTGGTGTTCTCGCGCACCCTGCGCGGGCTGACCGAGCGCCGCTACGTCGACGCGACCCTGCTGCGCTCCAGCGAGGCGCGCCGCCTCGACGAGATGGGCGACAACCTGCAGGAGCTCTATCTGCGGCATTCGACGCTGCACGCCAAGGACCGCGACTTCACCATCACCGGGCCGACGGCGCTGGCCGAGGCGATCTTCGCCCTGGGCCGCAAGGGCGTCGCCATCGCGCGCTACAAGGGCCTGGGCGAGATGAACCCGGAGCAGCTCTGGGAGACCACGCTTGACCCCGAAGTGAGGGCCCTGCTGCAGGTCAAGGTCGCCCACGCCGACGAGGCCGACGGCGTTTTCGCCACGCTGATGGGCGACAGCGTCGACCCGCGCCGCGAGTTCATCCAGAGCCACGCGCTCGAGGTCAGCAACCTGGACATCTAGCGGCCCGATCCGACGGGGCGCCGCTCCCGGCCCGAGGGAGGCGCCGCCGGCCGCGCCGCCGGCGCCAAAAAGCGCCACATTTCTCGCGCATATCTCACCGGCGCCGCGCCGCGAATCTGGTAGACCTCGGGTAGATCTCTGGCTCGGCCGCACAGCTCAGGAACCGCAGACCCGCCCGTGTTCGATCCGCCGCGCAAGAAGCGAAGCGATAGAGGCAAGGCCGGCGCCGGGCGCCGGCGTACCTCGGCCGGCCGGCCGCCGTCGCGCAAGGGCAAGCCCGCCCGCAGGACCGCGCAGGCGCGGCGCCGCTGGCCGCTGCGCCTGGCGGTCTGGGGCGGCTCGGCGGCGATCTGGGCCGGCGTCGCCCTCGCGCTGCTGCTCGGCTGGTACGCCTACGACCTGCCGGACGTCGGCGACCTCTCGCCGGCCGCGCGCCGGCCCAGCGTGACGCTGGTCGCCGCCGACGGGACCCTGCTGGCGACCTACGGCGACCTGTTCGGCGAGACCGTGTCCGTCGCCGAGCTGCCGCGCTACCTGCCGCAGGCCGTGATCGCGGTCGAGGACCGCCGCTTCTACGACCACTTCGGTGTCGACCCCTGGGGCCTGGCCCGGGCCATGCTGGCCAACCTGCGGGCCGGCCATATCGTCCAGGGCGGCTCCACCATCACCCAGCAGCTCGCCAAGAACCTGTTCCTGACGCCGGAGCGCACGATCAAGCGCAAGGTGCAGGAGATGATGCTGGCGTTCTGGCTCGAGCGGAAGTTCACCAAGGACGAGATCCTCTCGCTCTATCTCAACCGGGTCTACCTCGGCGCCGGGACCTGGGGCATCGACGCCGCGGCGCGGCACTACTTCGGCAAGCCGGCGCGCGCCGTCACGCTCTACGAGGCGGCGCAGCTCGCCGGGCTGCTCAAGGCGCCGTCGCGCTACAACCCGGTCACCGACCGCGACCTCAGCGCGCGCCGCACGCGGACCGTGCTCGCCGCCATGGTCGACGCCGGCTTCATCACCGAGGCCGAGGCGAAGCGCGCCGAAAAGGAGAAGTCCGTCGGACGGGCCCGGGCGGGCGACCAGGCGCGCTACTTCGCCGACTGGGTCCTGGCCCAGGTGCCGAGCTTCGTCGGGCCGATCACGCGCGACCTGACGGTGATCACGACGCTCAACCCGCTGCATCAGCGCATCGCCGAGGAGGAGCTGGCCGGGCTGCTGGCGGGCGACGGGCAGAAGCGCGGGGTCGGCCAGGGCGCGGTGGTGGTGCTCTCGCCGGACGGCGCGGTCCGCGCCATGGTCGGCGGGCGCGACTACGACGCGAGCCAGTTCAACCGGGCGACCCAGGCCTTGCGCCAGCCCGGCTCGGCCTTCAAGCCCTTCGTCTACCTCGCCGCGCTCGAGGCCGGGCGCCGGCCCGACGACCAGGTGCTCGACGCGCCGGTGACGGTCGGCAAGTGGTCGCCCGGCAACTTCAACGACAAGTACCACGGCGAGGTCACGCTGCGCGAAGGCTTCGCCCGCTCGCTCAACTCGGTCGCGGTGCGCTTGAGCCAGCAGGTCGGCGTCGACCGCGTGGCGGCGGCGGCGCGGCGCCTCGGCATCACCTCCGACCTCGACGTCAGCCCGAGCTTGGCGCTCGGCGCCTCCGAGGTGACGCTCCTGGAGATGACCGGGGCCTACGCCGTTTTCGCCAACGGCGGCTACGGCGTCTGGCCGCACGCCATCGAGGAGATCCGCGACGGCGACGGCAAGCTGCTCTACCGCCGCTCGGGCGGCGGGCCGGGCCGCCTGGTCGCGCCGCGCACGGTCGACGCCATGACCGACCTGATGCGCGCGACCGTCGCCTGGGGCAGCGGCAAGGGCGCCGATCCCGGCCGTCCCGCCGCGGGCAAGACCGGCACCAGCCAGGACTTCCGCGACGCCTGGTTCATCGGCTTCACCGCCGACCTGGTCGCCGGGGTGTGGCTCGGCAACGACGACGGCACGCCGATGAAGCACGTGACCGGCGGCTCCCTGCCGGCGCGGCTCTGGGGCCGCATCATGGCCCGCACGCTCGAGGGGGTCGGCCCGAAGCCGTTGCCCGGCGGCGAATCGACGGCGGTGGCCGACGCCGCGGCCGATGCCGGCTACGGCGCATCCTCCGAGGACGGCGGCGACTTCATCGGCCGCATCCTGCGCTCGCTGGGGCGCGCCGTCTCGGGCGAGGCCGGTGGGCGAAGCGATGGCGAGCCCTGGGAGCCGCAGGGGCGGCAGGCCCGCTAGCCCTTGCGCGGATCCGCCCGGCGGGGGCGCGCCCCGCCGAAACGGTGTTCCTTTGCCGCCCGCTGGGGTAGACTCCTGCGGTGCCGACTCCGGCGCGGCGCGGGGCGGTGTCATCCGTCGCAGAACGGACACGAAGAAACCCGCACCGGCCAGAGTCTCGCGCAGGATCTCGAGGGAGTTGTCCGGGGGAGGCAACGTGAGCCTGCTTGGCCGATTGCGCGAACCGCTGCTGGGGACGGCCGCGCGCGGGCGAAACCGCCAGTTCGTCGAAGCCGCCATGTCGGCCGCCGCCTTGGTGTCGGCGCCGGCGCCGGCGGTCAGCCTGGCGCGCCGTCATATTCTCGATCAGGTGCTGGAGAGCGTGCCGGGGCTGCAGGAGGTGGCGCCGAACGCCGCGCTCGACCTCTTCCGCGAGCGCGTCGAAAGTCTCCGCGAGACGCCGGACGCCGAGCGCGCCCGCGCGCTGGCGGCGGTCGCCGCCTATGCCGGCGAGCGCGACCAGGCGCGCATGCTGCTGCGCATCGGCGCCGCCCTGGCGCGGGCCGACGGCGCCGTGGACGAGGCCACCGCCGGCGCCGTGGCCGAGCTGGCCCGCGCCCTCGGCCTGCCGGCGCCGGGCCTGCGCGCCGACCTGCGCCTGCTGAGCGAGGAGGCCGGCCGGCGGCCCTTCGTCGTGGTGCTCGGCAACGAGAAGGGCGGCACCGGCAAGTCGACCACGGCGATGCACCTGATCGTCGCCCTGCTGCGCCGCGGCCGTCCGGTCGGCAGCATCGACCTCGACGGCCGCCAGGGCACCCTGTCGCGCTACGTCGCCAACCGCGAGGCCCTGGTCCGAAGCAAGGGCGCCGACGTGCCCCTGCCGATTCACGAGCGCATCGAGGGCTCGGAGGCGCGCGACCGGGACGAGGCCAAGGAGATCGAGCGCGGCCGGCTCAAGGACTCCTTCGCCCGCATGAAGGACTGCGACTTCATCGTCATCGACACGCCGGGCAACAACTCCTACCTGTCGCGCCTCGGCCACGGCGAGGCCGATGTGCTGGTCACGCCGCTCAACGACAGCTTCGTCGACATCGACGTGATCGCCCAGATCGACCGCGACCGCCGCGAGGTGCTCGAGCCGAGCCCCTACAGCCGCATGGTCTGGCAGCAGAACGAGCGCCGCGAGGCGGCCGGCGACGCGCCGATCGACTGGGTCGTGATGCGCAACCGCCTGGCCCAGATCGACGCGCGCAACACGCGCGAGATGGCCGCCCTGCTCAGCCAGCTGGCGGACCGCATGAAGTTCCGCCTGCAGGCCGGCTTGAGCGAGCGCGTCGTGTTCCGCGAGCTGTTCTACCGCGGGCTCACCCTGCTCGACCTGCCGGACGAGAGCGCGGCCGGCTGGCAGAGCGCCAGCCACCGTCACGCCCGCCAGGAGGTGCGCGACCTGCTGGCGGCGCTCGGGCTCGACGATCCGGACGACGCGGGCCCGGCGGCGGCGCCGACCCGGCACTGAGCCGCCGCGAGACCACCGATGATGGCCCGCTCCGAAGGAAACCGTTCGCCATGAAGCAGCGCGAGGGCGAGCCCTGGATGTCGGCCGATGCTTACGGGCGCGGCCTCGCCGGCTTCGGCGTCAACCTGCTGGTGCGCGACGTGGCGCGCTCCGTCGATTTCCTGACCGAGGTGCTGCGGCTCGAGCTGCTGTACCGCGACCGCGACTTCGCCGCCCTGCGCCATGCCGGGCAGGACGTCATCCTGCACGCCGACCACAGCTACGCGGCGCACCCGCTGCTGGCGCTCACCGGCGACGGGGCGCTGCGCGGGGTCGGGGTCGAGCTGCGCCTCTACGGAGTCGATCCGGACGCCGCCGAGGCGCGCGCGCGGGCCCGCGGCGACACGGTGCTGGCGCCGTCGCGCGACAAGCCGCACGGGCTGCGCGAATGCTATCTGGTCGATCCGGCGGGCTATGTCTGGGTGCCGGGCCGGCCGGCCCGGCCCGCCGCGGCGGACGACGCCGGGGCGCCTCAGCCGTAGCGCAGCAGGCCGTCGCCGTTGTCGCCGAGCCAGGCGCGCGCCCGCTCGATCTCGCAGGTCAGCTGCGCCGTCAGCCGCCAGAAGCGCCGCCCGTGGTTCATCTCGCGCAGGTGCGCGACCTCGTGCGCCACGACGTAGTCGAGCACGAACTCGGGCGCCAGCACGAGCCGCCACGAGAAGCACAGCCGGCCGTCGGTGCTGCAGCTGCCCCAGCGGCTCTTCATGTCGCGCAGGGCGATCCGCCGCACGCGGCTTTCGATGCGCGCGGCCTTGGCGCAGGCGCGCGCCGCGATCTCGCGCCTGGCCACGGCGCGCAGGTAATCGTTGACGCGCCGCGCGATGTGCTCCGCCTGGCCGCTGACCCACAGCGCGCCGTCCGCCTGCCACACGCCGCGCCGGGCCTGCGGGTGATGGGCGATGACGTGGTCCGAGCCGAGCACGGGAATCACGGCGCCCGCCTCGAACGGCACGCGCTCGGGCAGGGCCTCGATCTGGTCGAGCAGCCAGTCGGCGCGCTCCTCGGCGAAATCGAGTCCCTCGGCGAGCGCCGTGCGCTGCGGCAGGACGAGCTGAACGTCGCCGGTCGCGCCGTCGAGGCGCAGCGTCATGTGCCGTGCGCGCGGATGCCGCGAGACCACCAGCGGAATCTCGCGATCGTCGACTCGCAAGATCCTGGGGTCCTTATTTTCCCCCGCCATAAATATGGTATAGCCCGGCGCCCGGCGCCGCGGCAAGGCTCACGCCCGGCGGGCCGCCTCGCGGCGCAGCAGCTTGTCCTTGACGGCGACGCCCCAGCGATAGCCGGCCAGGTCGCCGTCGACGCGCAGCGCCCGGTGGCAGGGGATGACGATGGCGACCGGGTTGGTGGCGCAGGCCCGGCCGACGGCGCGCTGGCCCTTGGGCAGGCCGAGCGCGGCGGCGATCTCCGAGTAGCTGCGCGTCTCGCCCGGGGGAATCGCCATGAGCTCCTGCCACACCCGGCGCTGGAAGGCCGTCGCCCGTACGTCCAGCGGCAGGTCGACGTGGGGCGTACGCCCGGCCAGGTGGTCGAGCAGGGCCTCGACCGCAGGGGCGATGGCGGCCTCGTCGCGGCGCCGCTCCTCGGCCAGCGGGAACTCCTCGGCGAGCGCCGCCTCGAGCGCCGCGTCGCTCTCGCCCAGAGAGACAAAGCAGACGCCGCGGGCGGTCGCCGCCACCAGCAGGCGGCCGAGCGGCGAGTCGACGATGGCATAGGCGATGCGCGCACCCTTGCCGCCCTTGGCATAGGACGCCGGGGTCATGCCGAGCTTCTCGCCCGTACGTTCGTAGACCCGGCTGGACGAGCCGTACCCGGCTCCGTACGTTGCCTCGGCCACGGACTCGCCGTTGCGCAGGGCGTCGCGGAAGCGGCGCGAGCGGCGCGCCTCGGCGTAGTCGCGCGGGCTGACTCCCATCGCCCGGGTGAACAGGCGCTGCAGGTGCCAGGGGCTCAGGCCGACGTGGTCGGCCAGCTCGGCCAGGGTGATGCTTTGGCCCTCGCCGGCGTCGATCAGAGCGCAGGCCCGCTCGACCGCGGCGAGCTGCCGTGCCGTCAGGCCGGCGGCCGCGGGCTTGCCGCGGGGCTCAAGGGACTGTGCCGCCGGGGCGGCCGCTTCGTGCGGGGTCATGCTCATGGGCACCTTTGTAGCGCCTCGCCGCGGGGCGCGCTATCCGATGCTTGCGCCGGCAACGCTGGGGCGGCCTGTCGGCGGTCCGACCCACGAGGGACGCCCGGGTTCGGCGCCGGGCGACGGTTGTCGAAGCCTGCGCGGTGATGGCACCATGCGCCCGTCCGCCGCGAGCTGCAGCGCTTCCGCGGCAACGAGGTCAAACCTCTGGGCGACGGGTTCCTCGCCACCTTCGACGGGCCGGCGCGCGCCATCCGCTGCGCGCTCGCGATCCAGGCGGCGACGCGCCCGCTCGGCATCGAGATCCGCGCCGGCCTGCACACCGGCGAGGTCGCGCTCAGCGACCGCGACGTGCGCGGGATCGCCGTGCACATCGCGTCGCGCGTCGCCGGGCGGGCGGGGCCCGGCGAGACGCTGGTCTCGCGGACCGTCAAGGACCTCGTGGCCGGCTCGGGGCTGCGCTTCGCGGACCTCGGCACGCACCGGCTCAAAGGCGTGCCGGACGACTGGCAGCTGCTCAAGGCCGTCGCATAGCCCGAGGGGCGGTCAGGCGCGCGGCGATTCTTGTCCGAAGAGGCCGCGCCCGTCTCAGGTCGGGCGGAAGATGGACGACGAGGCGATGCCCGACTCTCTTGAATCGCGCGTGCGCGACGCCTTCCGCGCGCAGGCCGACGCCTGCCGCAAGCTCGGCTCGCCGTTCACCGCCCGGCTCTGCGATCTCGCGGCGCGCCGTCTGTCCGCGTCCGGGGGCGCCGTGGCCGCCCGCATCCTGGCCTGGCCGGGACCGCCCGGCCCGGCCGGGGACTCGGTGCCGCTGCGCTTCGCCGGCGCGTTGCATGCGCTGGTGCTGATCGGCGCCTGCGCCGAGCTCGCGGCGGTCTATCCGCCGCATCACGCGGCGGCCGATGATGCGGCGCTGTGGGGCGCCGTCCGCACGGCCTGCCGTTCGCGTGCGGCGTTCATCCTGGAGCGCCTGGACTCGGCGCCGCAGACCAACGAGGTGCGCCGCTCGGGGGCGCTCTACCCGGGCCTCGCGACCCTTGCCCAACTGTTGGGCCGGCCGCTCGTGCTTTCCGAGCTCGGCGCCTCGGCCGGGCTCAACCTGCAGCTCGACCGCTACCGCTACGACCTCGGCGGCGTGGCGCTCGGCGATCACGCGTCGCCCGTCCGCATCGCTCCGGACTGGCACGGCGCGCCGCCGCCGCGCGCGCCCGTCGCGGTCGCCGCGCGGGCCGGCTGCGACCTGCGGCCGATCGATCCGTGCGACGAGGCCGAGCGGCTGCGGCTGCTGTCCTACGTCTGGGCCGACCAGAGCGAGCGCCTGGCGCTGACCCGCGCGGCGCTCGATCTTGCCGCGGCACGGCCCGAGCGAGTCGCGGCGCGCGAGGCCGTCGACTGGCTGGGCGAGCGGCTGGCCCGGCCCTTCGCCGGCGCGGTCCACACGGTGTTCCACAGCATCGCCTGGCAGTATTTCCCCGCCGAGCGCCGACGAGCGGGACGAGACCTGCTGTCCCGCGCCGGCGGGCGGGCGACGGCGGAGGCGCCGCTGGCGTGGCTGCGCCTGGAGCACGACGGGACCCATCCCGGCGCCGGCCTGCGGCTGACCCTTTGGCCCGGCGGCGCCGAGCGGCTCATCGCCCGTGCCGACTTTCACGGCCGCTGGGTGCGCTGGACCGGCTGGCGCGGGCGCGAGTGCCCCTAGGCCGCGGTGGAGAGCTCGAGGCCGAGCCCGCGCAGCGCGGCCAGCACTTCGTCGCGCTGGGCGGCGCCGAGCGGGGCGAGCGGCGGACGCAGGTTGGCCCAGCGCGCGCCGCGGTCGCGCGCCAGGATCGCCTTCATCGCCGGGATCGCCGGGTAGCGGCTCAAGGCGCGGCGCAGCGCGGTCAGCCGGTCCTGCGCGGCGTCGGCCTCGGGCCCCCGCCAGCCGGCGTAGAGCGCGGCGGTCTGCGGCGCCAGGAGGTTGACGGTGGCCGACATGCAGCCGGGCCCGCCGAGGCGCAGGCTGGGCAGCAGGAACTCCTCCGAGCCGGCGAAGACGTCGAAGCCGGGGAAGGCCTCGAGCATGGCGCGGATGTTGTCCCAGTCGCCCGAGCTGTTCTTCAGGCCGGTCACGGTGCGCGGATAGGCGGCGATCAGCCGGCCGATCAGGTCGAGCCCCAGGTCGAGCCCGGTCATCTTCGGGAAGTGATAGAGGTAAAGGCGCAGCCGCGGGTCGGCGACCCGCTCGATCACCGCGGCGAAGGCGGCGAACAGGCCGTCGTCCGAGACGCCCTTGTAGTAGAACGGCGGCAGGACGAGCACGCCCGCGGCGCCGATGGCGAGCGCCTTCTCGGTCAGGCGGGCGGTGTCGGGCACGGCGCAGCAACCGGTGCCGACGATCAGGCGCGGCGGCAGCTCGGTCTCGCCCAGCGCGTCGAGCAGCGCGAGGCGCTCGTCGAGCGAGAAGGAGTTGGCCTCGCCGGTGGTGCCGAGGCAGACGATGCCGTCGCAGCCCTGCGCGAGCAGCCAGCGATAGTGGTCGATCAGGGCGCCATGGTCCGGCGCCAGCGTCTCGTCGAGCGGCGTCAGCGCGGCGGCGAAGACGCCCTGCGGGCGGCCCGGGGTTTCGCTCGGCATGGTGGCCCTCCTCCGTCTCTTCGCCGCCCTCGCCAACGCGGCCGCGGCCGCCGGCCCTGCGGGCGCGCCGCTCAGCCCTTCATGCGCTCGGCGATGGCGGCGGCCAGTGCGGCGTGCTCGATGGTGTAGGGAAAGCGCGTGACGTAGCCGCCGTCCGGCCCCATGAGGTAGATCGAGCTCGAGTGGTTCACGACGTAGTCATCCCCGTGGCCGTCCCCATGGTCGTCCCCGCCGCCGTCCCCCTGGCCGTTTCCCTGGCCGTTTCCCTGGCCGAGCGCCGCGTGGTCCGAGGCGCCCGCGTCGGCCGTCTGCGTGCCTCCCGCGGCGGCCGTCTCCGCCGCCGGCGCGGCCTTGCCGTAGTACACGAAGTAGGCCTTCGCCACCTTCGCGATCGCCTCGCGGCTGCCGGTCAGCGCGACCAGGCGCGGGTGAAAGTTGGCCGCGTAGGCGCGCAGCGCGTCGACCGTGTCGCGCGCCGGGTCGACGGTGATGAAGATCGGCACGACCCGCTTGGCCGCCGCGGCGTCCCGCTTGGCCAGGTCGTCGATCGCCAGCGACATGGTCTGCAGCGCGATCGGGCAGACGTCGGTGCAATGGCTGTAGCCGAACTGCACCAGCATGTAGCGGCCGCGAAAGTCGGCGTCGCTGCGCGCCCGGCCGTGCTGGTCGGTCAGCTGGAACGGGCCGCCGATGGCGGGCGTCTGCGGAACCTCGTGCACCAGCCGCGGGTCGGGCGGGCCGAACCACGCCCACAGCAGGCTGCCGGTCCCGAGGGCCAGCAGGGCGAAGGTGGCGAACAGAAGCGCGCGGGACGACGACGACAGTCGGCGGGACATGGATCCTCCGATCCGGCAACGCAGCAGAGCGGCCGGGCCGAGTCAAGTCGGGCGAATCGGGGCGGGCGGACCCGGCCCTGCGATTGACCCCCTCGCCGGCCGGCCGCAGGATGCGCCATGTCGTTTTCCGCCCCGCCGGGCGCCTACGGCTCGGCCGATCCGCTGTTCCTGCTGTTGGCCGCCATGGCGATCGAGGCCTACCTCGGCGGCCGCCTGCCGCGCCTGCCCTGGCTGCCCCATCCGCGCCGCGCCCTGGTCCGCTTCGTCGCCGCCCTGGAAGGGCGGCTCAACCGGCCGGAGCGCTCCGCCGCCGCCCGGCGCACGCGCGGCGCCATCGTCGCCGCCGTGCTGCTGCCGCTCGCCGTGGCCGTCGGCTGGGTCGCCATGCTGCTGACCCGCAACTACCCCTTCGCCTGGACGCTGGAGCTGCTGCTGCTCGCCTCCCTGGTGTCGCAGCGCGGCACCTGGCGGCTGGCGGCCGATCTGCGCGGCGCGCTCGGCGACGGCAGCCAGCAGCGGGCGCGCCGCGCGCTCATGCCGCTCGCCGCCGACGCCCTGGCGCCGTCCGCGGTCGAAGCGCTCGACCGTGCCCTGCTGGCGCCGGCCGGCGTTGCGGCGCTCGGCCGGCGCTTCGCCGGCGATCTCGTGAGCCCGGTCCTGTGGTACGTCGCGCTCGGCCTGCCGGGGCTGTTCCTGCAGCAGACCGCCCAGGTGCTGCGCCGGCAGCTCGCCGGGCGCGGGCCGTTCGGCCGCGCCGCGGGGGCGGCCGGGCGGATCGTGGCCGCCCCGGGCGCGCTCCTGGCGGGGGTCCTGCTCGCCGCCGCCGCCGCCTTCGTGCCGGCCGGCCAACCCGGCGGGGCGCTGCGCGCGGCGCGCCGGCCGGAGGCGGCGATCGCCGCCGCGCTGCCGGCCGAGGACGGCGTCGCGCGCCTCGGCCGCGCGCTGGCGCTCTTCGCGGTCGGCTGCCTGATCGTCGCCGGCCTGGTCGCCGGGCTGGCACTGCTGCGCCTCGGGCTGCGCTAGCCCGACCGCCGGCCGGAGGCTGCGCGGCCCGCTACGGCAGCGCCTTCCGCAAGGCGTCGGCCTGCGGGTTGAAGAACTTGCGGTTGATCAGGATGTCCTGAATGGGGGCGTAGGCGTTGTAGTATTCGTCGTTGACCTTGCCGAGGGGGCTGATCTTGGCGCCCTCCAGCGCGCCGCCGCCGAACAGCCCGACGCTCTTCGAGAAGGCGTAGACGTCGTCCGCCATGTTGGTGGTCGTCGAGGCCTCCAGTCCGGCGCCGATCGGGCCGACCGCCACGCTGATGTCGCCGCCCAGCTTGAACTCGTTGCCGAGGAAGGCCTGGACCGCCCCGTCGTTCATCACCGTGAAGATGACCTCGGAGACCTGGCCGCCGATCTGCAGGCCGATGCTGCCGGCCAACAGCCTGTAGAAGGCGGGCGAGCTCCAGCTGCCGTCGGCGCCGCGCACCAGGAAGACGCCGTCGCCGCCCTCGGCGCCGAGGATGAAGCCGCCCTTGATCAGCGAGGGCACGATGAAGACGCCCTTGGCGTTCTCGATGTAGCGGCGCATCTGCGGCATGTCCTTGTCGGCGAGCATGCGCTCGACGGTGAAGCGGGAGTCGGTGACGAGCTCCTCGCCCTTGGTGGCCGCGGCGGCCGGCTGGATCAGCGCCAGGGCCAGGACGATGGCGTAGAGCGCGGCCAGCGCCGCGCCCGGTCGCGGGCTGCAACGAAGTCTTCTCAGCATGGCAAGTCCTCCGCTCGTGTCGGCAGGTGGTGTCGGCAGGTAGCGTCGACAGGTAGCCTCGACAGGCCGAACCGGCGGCCGGCGGCCGCGACGCGGTATTTGAGGGCTAGTCTAGAGCCTTACCCGACCGGACTGAAGCATTCTGACGGAGCGATTTTGCGGGGAGACCAAGTGCAGACGCGACGGGCGTATCGGGAATACGGCCGAGCGGCTGCGCGCCGGGATCGGCGCAAAGGCGCCCGTCCCCCGATAGGGCGTGTCCGGGGGTTTCCGCCCGGCGGGCGCCCGCCGGCGCAAGGCGCCTGGCCGATGCCCCACATCGCCCGGCGCGCCTTTCCCCAACGGATCGCCCCAATGGATCGTCGGGGCCAGGCAAGAAACAGAATTGCTCCAGTCCGGTCGGGTAAGGCTCTGGCACGCCGCCGCGGCTACCACTTCATGTCGTCTTCCTGGCGGCCGGCGACCAGGTGGTTGACGAAGGCGACGCGCCAGGCGGCCTCGCCCTCGGGGTCGTGGCTGCCGGCCGGCCCGCGGATGTGGTCGATGCGCGTGACGGCGCAGTTGTTGATCGAGAACGACAGCGCCTGGTCGGGCGCGAGCCCCAGCGCCAAGGCCAGCGCGGCGCGGATCGTACCGCCGTGCGCGATGGCGACGATGTCGCGCCCGGCGTGGCTTTCGCTGAGCCGCAGCACCGCGTCGGAGACGCGCTCGACGACCGCGACGAAGCTCTCGCCGCCGGGCGCGGCGTGCTCGGCCGGGGCCAGCCAGAAGCGGTGCCAGGCGCCGGAATCGCGCGCCGCGACCTCCTCGTTGGTCAGGCCCTGCCAGGCGCCGAAATGCTGCTCGGCGAGCGCGTCCTCGACATGAAAGCGCGGCGCCGGCGGCGGGCGATGCGCCAGGATGGCCTCCGCCGTCAGGCGGGTGCGCTGCAGGTGGGTGACGACCCAGACCGGCTCCTGCGGCAGGCGCGCGGCCAGGGCTGCGAAGGTCGCCGCGTCGGAGCAGTCGCAGGCGAAATCGTCCTGGCCGTAGATGCGCCCGCCGTGGCCGACCACCGGGGCGTGCCGGATCCACCACCAGCGCGTCGTCGTCATGGCAGCGCCGCCGCGCTCAGCAGCACGGCGACCTCCAGGGTCTGCTGCGCGGCGCCCAGCACGTCGCCGGTGTGGCCGCCGATCTGCGCCCGGGCGAGCGCCGCCACCGCCAGGACGGCGAGCGCCGCGACCAGGAGGGCGACGAGGCCCGGCCCGATGCCGAGGGCGACGAGCGCCAGCGCGCCGCCCAGCGCCAGCGCCAGCACGACGGCGTCGGCCGGCGGCTGGCCGGCGCCGGCCCCGAGCCCGTCGCCGCGCGCCGGCGGCAGCGCGCTCAGCAGCAGCGGAAAGACGGCGCGCGACAGGGCGTGGGCGGCGACCAGCGCGGCCAGCGCCGCGCCCGGCCCGGCCAGCGCGCCGAGCGCCGCGGCGCGCAGCCCGACCGACAGAACGAGGGCCAGGGCGCCGTAGCTGCCGAGCCGGCTGTCGCGCATGATCTCCAGCTTGTGTGCGGGCCCGGCCCCGCCGCCGAAGCCGTCGGCGGTGTCGGCCAGGCCGTCCTCGTGGAAGGCGCCGGTCACGACGATGCCGAGGCCGACCGCGAGCAGGCCGGCGGCCAGCGGCGGCAGGCCGAGCGTCCCGGCGAGCCAGAAGCCGGCCGCGACGATCAGGCCGATCACGGCGCCCGCCAGGGGCGCGAGGCGCAGCGCCCGGCCCAGCGTGCCGGGCGGCGGCGGCGCCGGCGGGCGGACCGGCAGGCGCGTCAGCACCGCCAGGCAGAGGCGGAAGTCGTCGCTGAGAGCGGCGATGCGGTCGGACCCTCTATAGCCGTCGGGCATGGCGCGGACTATTCCTCGCGGTCGGGAGGCGGGCCGGCGTTTCTCCTGGCCTCGCCGAGGCGGTTATAGGACAGTTGCGGCCCCGCGGAAACCGCGGGCGCAGGGGATCTGAAAGGACGAGCGAGGAATGCACGACGCGCCGGCCGCGGTGGCCAGCTTCGACGAGATTCGCGCGTTGCTGCGCGACCTGCCCGGCCCCGACCTGCAGGCCGGCAGCGCCGCCGCGACGCGCGAGGCGCAGCTCACCAAGCCGGCCGGCTCGCTCGGCCGCCTGGAGGAGCTGGCGGCCTGGGTGGCGACCTGGCAGGGCCGCCATCCGCCCGCGGTGGAGCGCGCGGCGACG
>Ga0210124_1000111_pt1 | contig 48615 bp, 49 predicted proteins | sample Muzzi_PWC_D2_FD_185554 | JGI IMG/M metagenome (GOLD analysis project Ga0210124, IMG submission 185554) | Wetland microbial communities from San Francisco Bay, California, USA, that impact long-term carbon sequestration - Muzzi_PWC_D2 (SPAdes) | ecosystem: Environmental > Aquatic > Marine >...
GAAGGACTCGAGCTCGGCGAAATCGCCGAACAGGCCCTGGCCGCGCAGCCAGTCGATCGCCGAGCCGGCGTTGTAGACCCCGCCGTCGAGGGCGTAGACGGCGGGCTGGCCGGCGCACTGCCAGGCAACCGTGGGCAGCAGGCCGGAAGCCGGGTCGCTCAGCGGCGCCGCGCCGGTGACCGCCAGCGCGAAGGCGCCGGTGCCGAAGGTGATCTTCGCCCGCCCAGGCGCGTGGCAGCCGTGCCCGAACAGGGCCGCTTGCTGGTCGACCGCGCTGGCCGTCAGCGGCAGCCGCGCGCCGTCGGCCGCGATTTCGCCGAAGGCCCCGGCGGTCGGCCGGATCTCCGGCAGCAGTTCACCCGGGACGCCGAACAGGTCGCACAGCGTTTCGTCCCAGCTCAGCGTCGCCAGGTTCATCAGGCTGGTGCGCGAGGCCGTCGTCACGTCGGTCGCATAGGTTCCGGTCAGGCGGTCGAGGAAGAAGGCGTCGCTGGTGCCGAGCCGGAGGTGCCCGGCGCGCGCCAGCGGCTTCGCGGCGTCGACGTTGTCGAGGATCCAGCGCAGCTTCGCGGCCGAGAAATAGGCGTCGAGCGGCAGGCCCGCCCGGGCCAGCGTCTCGGCCTCGGCGCCCGCGGCCTTGAGGCGCGCGATCGCCTCGCGCGTACGGGTGTCCTGCCAGACGATGGCGTTGCACAAGGGGCGGCCGTCGCGGGCGTCCCAGGCGACCACCGTCTCGCCCTGATTGTCGAGCCCGACGGCCGCCGGTGCGCCGGCCCCCGCCGCCCGGCCCCGTTCGACGGCCTGGCGCACGTTCGCGAGCAGCGCTTCGGGGTCGTGCTCGACCCAGCCCTGGCGCGGCAGGATCTGCTCATGCGCCAGCTCGCAAACGAGATGGAACGCGCCGGCCTCGTCCAAGGTATAGGCCTTGGTGGCGGTCGTGCCCTGATCGACCGCGACGACGAACCGCACCGCGCCGTCCCTAGTCGCGGTGGCCGAGCTTCACCAGCCCGGTCCGCAGCAGGAAATAGAGCGTGATGAGGATCAGGAAGACCAGCGCGTTGACGATCGAGGCCAGGGCGTAGAGCTCCGGCTTCACGCCGTGGCGCAGCGTGCCCCAGGCGATGGTCGGCAGCGTCGGGATGGCGCCCAGGTTGTAGAACGAGATGTCCAGGTTGTTGAACGCCAGGATGAAGCTGACCAGGAAGGCGCCGAGCAGGGCCGGCCAGGTGTTCGGCAGGGTCACCTCCCAGAAGGTCCGCGCCGGGCGCGCGCCGAACACCATGGCCGCTTCGTCGAGCCGCCAGTCGTAGCGCAGCAGCTGCGCGAGGATCACCAGAAAGGCGAAGGCGACGCCGTAGGTCGTATTGGCCAGGATCGTCGAGGGAATGTTGCCGGGCATGTCGAGAACGCCGCGATTGAACATCAGGGTCGAGATGCCGATCAGGATATGGGCGACGAAGAGCGGCGACATGTAGAGCACGATGAGCGCGGCGCGGAAGCGGCTACGGTATTTCAACAGCCCGACGACGGCAAGGCAGGCGAAGAGGGCCGAAAGCGCGCCGGTCCCGAGGCCGATCAGCGTGCTGTTGATCAGGCCCTCGTGGAAATCGCTCATGCTTTCCAGCAGGGCATAGTGGTCGAGCGTGAACTCGGGCGGGAAGGGCCAGACGTTGTTCTCCATGAAGGAGAGATAGACCACGTAGAAGATCGGGAAGTAGAGGAAGATGTAGAGCAGTAGCAGCATCACCGACTGCCCGACGATCAAGATCCTTTCGCCCGGATTGACCGCTGCCATGGCTTGTCCCTCAGGCCTCCTCGCCGGTGAAGCCGCTGCGCCGCAGGTTGACCGTGCGCCAGATGCCGAGAATGACGATGAGCGACAGCGCGAAGAGGATCACCCCCATGGCCGAGCCGAGCGCCCAGGTGCCGGTGGCGCCGAACTGATGGGCCAGGATGGTGCCGTAGAGCGCGCCGTCGACGCCGCCCAGGAAGCGTGGCGTGACCGACGATGCCAGGGTCGGCACGAAGACCAGAACGATACCGATGGTGGTGCCCATCCAGTTGAGCGGCCAGGTCACCGCGACGAACGCCTGCCAAGGCCGCGCGCCGCAGACCTTGGCGACCTCGAGGAGCTCGAAGTTGAAATTGAGCAGCGAGAGATAGATCGCCAGCACCATGAAGGGCACCCAGAGGTAGACCAGTCCGATGGCCGAGGCGACGTTGGAATACATCAGCACCTCGACCGGCTCCATGCCGAAGGTGGTGAGCGCCATGTTAATCAGCCCGATCGGGCCCAGGATGTGCTGGATCGCGGTGACGCGCAGGATGATGCCGGTCAGGAAGGGGGCCGCGGTCAGCAGCACCAGGATCAAGCGGTAGCGGCCGCCGTGCTTGGCGATCAGGTAGGCGACCGGATAGGCATAGACCAGGCTAATGAGCGAAACGGCGACGGCCATGACCGTGGAGCGCCAGAGAAAGGTGAGGTAGGTCGGGTCGCTCAGCAGGACGCGATAATTGTCCAGGTTCCACTCGGCGATGAGGTTGTAGCTCTCGGTGCGCCAGAAGCTGAACACCACGATCGACATCAGGGGCGCCACGAGGAACAGCAGGATGAAGATCGCGCCCGGCAGGGTCAGGCAGGCGAAGCGCAGGTTTCGGTTCATCCACAGCCGGCCGAGCGGGCTCGTCCGGACCGCCTCGACCTGGCTCATGGCGCCTCCGCCGCGAAGACGTCGGCGGCCTCCGCGGGCCAGTGCAGGACGACGTCGCTGCGCGGCGTCAGCCCGTCGAGCGCCGGCGGCCCGCTGACGACGAGCTCGCTGCCGCTCGGAAGCGTGACGATATAGTCCGCGTACTGACCCTTGAAGATGACGTCGCGCAGCCGGGCGGCGAGCCGCGTATGGCCCTCGGCATTGCCGGCCCCTTCGGCGGGGACGATGGCGATTCGCTCGCTCTTGATGAAATAGTCGACGCGGTCGCCGACGCCGGCGCCCGAGGGCGTAGCGCCGAGCAGTTCATTCCCACCCCAGTCGATGCGCGCCACTGCGCCATCGATGCCGCGAATTTCGCCGTGCAACCGGTTGGCGGAGCCGACGAAGGCGGCTACGAAACCCGTGCGCGGCCGTTCGTAGAGTTCCAGCTTCGGCCCGACCTGCTCGAGCACGCCGCGGTTCATCACCGCCATGCGGTCGCTCATGGTCAGCGCCTCTTCCTGGTTGTGCGTCACGTAGATGAAGGGGATGCCGAGGTCGATCTGGAAGCGCCGCACCTCGATCTCCATCTCCTTGCGCAGCTCGCGGTCGAGGTTAGCCAGCGGCTCGTCGAGCAGCAGCACGGAGGGGCGCGACACCAGGCCGCGGGCCAAGGCGACGCGCTGCTTTTGGCCGCCGGAAAGCTGATGGGGGAAGCGCTCCTCCAGCCCGGTCAGGTGAACCAGGTCGAGCGCCCATTCGAGCTGCTGCTTGAGGACCGCCGGCGAGACGCCCTGCATCTTGAGCGGGAACGCGACGTTCTCGGCCACGGTGCGGTGCGGGAACAGCAGGAAATCCTGAAACACCATGCCGAGGCGCCGGGCATAGGGCGGCAGCCGGGTGACGTCCTCCCCGTTGATCAGCACGCGCCCGCGGTCCGGCGTCTCCAGCCCGGCGATGATGCGCAGCAGGGTGGTCTTGCCGGACCCGCTCGGCCCCAGCAGCGAAAAGAATTCGTCCCGGCCGACGTCGATCGACACGCGGTCGACGGCTTTGGTCGCACCGAACGACTTGACGATATCGTCGAGCTGAAGAACGGCCTCGGTCATGTCGCGTCCACTCCGCCGTGCCGACTGCGGATCTCCTAGGAGTTTAGAGGAAAAGAGGGCGCCGCCGGTACCGCCTTCGCTGCAATTCGGTCCCGGCGGCGCGCCAACCAGGGAGGTGAACGGTCAGGCCGCCTCGACCTCGGACCAGATGCGCTCCCATTTCTCCGGCGAGGACGGGGCGTCGAACTGGTGGAGGCCCTTGATGGCACTGGTTTCATTGAGGAACAGGGTCTCGACGTAGCGGTCCGGGATCAGCTTGCGCACGTCGACGCAGGGCGCCCAGCCGATCTCGGTGGCCACGATCGCCATGTTTTCGGGCTCGAGCCGGAAGTTGATCCATTCGTGCGCCAGCTCGAGCCGCTCGCTCCCGGTGACCCCGCTGGTGATGCCCCAGGTGTCGACCCAGCCGAGGCCGCCCTCCTTGGGCCGCAGCACGTGGCGCATGTTGAGGTTGGTCTTGCCGTCCAGCTTGTCGAAGTGGATGCGGCGATAGATGCCCGACCACTCCGGCGAGGCCCAGACCACCTGGGCGCGCAGCAGGCGCTCCAGGGTGTCCTCGTCGTTCCAGCGGGTGACCAGCAACGGCTTCTGGTGGATCAGCAGCTTCTTGCACTCCTCCAGCTCCGCGTCGGTCAGGACGTAGGGGTTGAACGGCTTGCCGTCGGGCCGCTCGGCGTCCATGGTGCCCATACGGTACGCCACGAGGATGCCGGTCAGCGCGATGTTCTCCTCGAAGCGCGCGCTGGTGGAGAAGTGCCTGCCGTAGTTTTCGTTGTACAGCAGGCTGACGCTCTCGGCGTCCTCCGGCTTGATCTTGTCCATGTTGACCGTGAAGCCGTAGCCGCCCCAACAGTTGGGCGCCGCGACCATGTTGTCGCCGTTCTCCTCGCGCAGCAGGTTGTAGCTGCCGGGCAGGAAATCCGGGAACACGTACTTGATGTTCGACAGCTTGTCGTAGTTGGTCGGCTGCACGAGGCCCTGCTTGCCGTAGAGGCGCGGCCAGAAGCCGTCGGCCATGACCAGGTCGAAGTCCTGGGTGCCGCCCGCCTTCAGCTTGTTGTAGGCCTCGGAGTTGCCGTCGAAGAAGCCGGCGCTGACCCGGCAGTCGTACTTCTTTTCGAAGGCCGCGGTGATCGACTTGACGTTGTAGTGCTCCCAGCCGAGCCAGCGCAGCTCGAGCTGAGCCGCCTGGGCGTCGCGTACGAAGGGTCCCATGCTCTTGAGCGTGAGGCCGGTGACCGCGGCCGCCGCGCCTCCCTTGAGTACGGTCCGGCGCGACAGCGCACGATGCTTCCGGCGGCCCGACTCGGGCGTCCAATTCCGTTTCTGCTTGCTCATAAACCTACCTCCCCTGATTTCGGCCCTGTGACGGGCCTTGCGGTTTCGTTCGCACCCCGCTTCTGCGGCGGCGCTCTCCGGCCTCCCGGCCGGGCGGGCGCCGCCCGCGATTCGGCCCGGTGGGATTTTTTTATCCTGCCTCGAACAGTAGCGGCGCCTCGCCCGTTCGGTCAAGATAGGATGTGGTTTTTTGTGAGTTTTGCCCTCTTTCTCCGTAAAACTCGCTATTCCAGTACCAGGCGCAGGCGCCGCGGCCGCAGTCCGCGCAGCCCGTCCGCGGGCACCGTCAGGCGCCGCTCGGGCAGGGCGTGGATGCGACGCGACCAGATCGCGGCGTTGTCGGCCAGGAGCGCCAGGCGGCCGCGCGTCTCCTGCGCCGCCCGGGCATTGAAGGCCCAACGCGATGGCGGCGCGACCGGCAAGGCGACGACCTGCGGGCAAAGATAGCGCAGCGCGCCGTCGAGCTCGACACGAAGCGTTCCGTCGGCGGCGGCCGGGCTTGCCGATCCGGCCAGGTCGGCGGCGATCGCCCGGGCCGCGGCCAGGCCTTCCCGGTAGCAGCGCCCGGCGGTTTCGACCGGATGCACCAAGTTGCCGCAGGCGTAGTAGCTCGGGTCGGAGCAGCGCCAGCTCTGGTCGATCACCGGCCCGCCGGACCCGGGGTCGAGCTCCACGACATTGCGGTCGACGACCGCCGCCTCGGGCAGGAAGCGGCCGGTCAAGATCACGCCGTCGCAGTCGATGTCGCGCCGGCCCCGGCGGTCCTCCACCACGACGCCCTCGACGCGCGCGCCGCCCTGGATGGCGACCAGCCTGGTGCCGGTCAACACGGGGACGCCGAGAAGGTGGCGCGCGACCAGGTCGCCGGGCCGGCGCGCGGTGATGCGCGGGCCGGGCTCGATCATCGCGACGGGGCGCATGCCGCCGGCTTTCAGCGTCAACAGGGCGGAAAAGGACACAAGCTCGCTGCCGACGACGACAGCCCGGGCGAAAGGGCGCAGGCCCTTCAGGTAGACGAGCTGCTGCAGCGCCCCGGTATTCAGCACGCCCCAGGGCCGGGTGCCGGAAACCAGCCGCGGCGGGCGCGGGGTTTCCCGTACGCCGGTCGCCAGCAGGACGCGCCGTCCGCGGAGCTGCGCCGGGCCCTGCGGCGTCGCCAGCGCGAGCCGGCCGCCGGGCGCGATCGCCGTGACCGTGGTGCCGAGCCGCAGCTCGATGCCGGCCCGCGCCGCGTCGCGCACCGTGCGGCGGGCGAAAGCCGGGCCGGTCATCAGCCGGCCGAACTCGCGCAGGCCGAAGCCGGTGTGGCCGCAATGGCGCGGAATGCCGCCGGCCTCGGTCTCGCGGTCGAGCACCACCACGTCCGCGACCCCCAAGGCCTTCAAGCGGAGCGCCGCGGCCAGCCCGGTCGGGCCGGCGCCGACCACGACGACGTCGCGGGTCTCGACGGCGGGCCGGGTCATGCGGCGTCTCCGCGGGCGCGCGCCAGCGGCGGATCGAAGCGCCCGGCGGTCAGCTCCGCGACGCGCCCGGCGCAGTAGAAGCCCTGGCAGCGGCCCAGCATGCAGCGGGTGCGGCGCCGCAGGCCGCCGAGGTCGCCGGCCGGCAGGGGACCGGCCAGCGCCGCCGCGATCTCGCCGCGCGTCACCCATTCGCAGTGGCAGACGATTTCCCCGCAGTCGGCCGATTGGTAGGGACGCGGGCGCTCCTCGCAAAGGTTGGGCACCTGCACCCAGACCGGGTCCGGGCGCTCGTCGGCGGGCCCGAACGAGTCGCCGTAGAGGTCGGCGACGTGTTCGGCGATGCCGAGGGCCGCGGTCAGCCCGGTCGAGCGGATGCCGCCGATGGTGATCCAGCGCTCGGCCGGCAGCGCCTCGATGACGTAGTCCTTGTGCTGCGTCGCCGGGCGCAGCCCGGCGAAGGTGGCGGTGACCCGTTCTCCGGCGAGCGCCGGCACGATGCCCGCGCCGCGCGCAATCAGCTCGGCCAGCACCGCGCCGTCGACCTCGGCCCGCTCGCGGTCCAACTGGTCCTCCGCCGTGGGGCCGAGCAGCAGGTTGCCGAAGGCGGTGCGGGCCAGCAGCACGCCCTTGGTGCGCGCGTCGGGCACCGCCAGGATCGTGCTGCGCAGCAGCCGTGCCGCCGGCTTGTCGAACACCACGAACTGGCCCTTGCGCGGCGCCACCGTGAAGGGGCTGTCGCGGCAGATCGCCTCGACCAGGTCGCCCTGCAGGCCGGCGCAGTTGATCACCACCGCGGCCGCGAGCGGTCCCCGGCTCGTGTCCAGGTGCCACAGTCCGTCGACCCAGCGGCCGTCGGTCACCGCGCAGTCGCGGCGGATCTCGGCGCCGTTGGCCAGCGCCTGCAGCGCATAGGCGAGCGGGGCCGACCAGGGGTCGATGACGTGCTCGCCGGGCACCAGGACGGCGCCGGTCGCCGTGCGCGCCAGGGCCGGCTCGCGCGCGAAGAGCTCGTCGAGCGGCATCGGCCGCACGTCGCCGACGCCGTTGGTCTGCGCCTTGGCGACGATCTCCGGCAGGCGGGCGGCCTGCACCGCGCTCCAGGCGACGACCAGGGCCGAGGTCTCCAGCAGCGGCAGGTTGAGGCGTTCGCGGACCGCAAGGTAGGCGCGGTAGCCGCGCTGCATGCAGGCGAGCTCCAGGCTGCCCGGCGGGGCATCGAAGCCGGTGTGCAGGATCGCGCTGTTGCCCTTGCTGGCGCCGCCCAGGATGTCGGGGCCGCGCTCGAGCAGCACCGGTCGGAGGCCGGCCAGCGCCAGGCGGCGCAACACGGCGCAGCCGACCACGCCGCCGCCGATGACCGCGACCGAATAGATCTGGCTGCCGGGCGATGCCATTGCCGTCCTTGCCAATTCCGTCAAGCTGCTTCAATCTAAAGCGGTATTGCCCGTTCGGTCAATTATCGGCGAGGAATTTTGACTGTTTTGTGGTCCGAGGACGATTCGAACGGCCGGCAGATCCCGGAACAGCGCCGGCGCGAGATCCTGGCCGCCGTCGAGCGGCGCCAGCGGGTCACGGTCGACGAGCTGGCCGCCAGCCTGCGGGTGTCCAAGGAGACGATCCGCCGCGACCTGACGCTGCTCAGCGAGCGCGGCCTGCTGCGCAAGGTGCACGGCGGGGCGATGAACGTGCAGACCGCCGCGGAGAGCGCCTTCGGCAAGCGGGTCCGCCTGCAGCGCGCCGAGAAGCAGGCGATCGCCGCCCGCGCCGCGGCGCTGTTCGAGCCGGGCGACAGCCTGTTCGTCGACGCCGGCTCGACCACCGCGGTGTTCGCCAGCGAGCTGGCGCGGCGCAGCGGGCTGACCGTCATCACCAACTCGGTCGAGGTCGCGGCCCGCGTCTGGGGCGGCGGCAGCGACAACGAGGTCTACCTGCTGGGCGGGCGCTACGACGGCGAGGTCTCCGAGACCCTGGGGCCGCTGCTGCTCGAGCTGGTCGGGCGGTTCCGCGCCGACTATGCCGTGCTGACCGTCGGCGCGGTCGATCCGACGCAGGGCTTCATGGACTACAACGTCGACGAAGCGACGGTCGCGCAGGCCATGATCCGCCAGGCGCGCAGCGTCACCGTGCTGGCCGACCACACCAAGCTGGGCCGCGCTGCGCTGGTCAAGGTGTGCGACGCCGAGGCCGTCGCACGCCTGGTCACCGACAGCCCGCCGGAGGCGGAGCTGCAGAGCCTCCTCGACCGCGCCGGCGTCGAAACGGTCGTCGCCTGAGTCCCTGAAGGCCGAAACCGCACTCTCGGGCGCGCCGGACCGCCGAATCTGCCGCCTTAGGGCGACGCGATTCGGCACCCGCCATGGACTCCGCGGCGGCTTTCCTCAATCATGACGGGCGAAGCGACACGAACCTGCACCCGCGTTTCAGGGAAAGGAGGCCTGACCTGTTGGATGACCTTGCGAGAGACGGCGTCTTCGCGGGCTATGCGCCCGGCGACTTCTTCTGCGAGTTGTTCGGCAGCCCCGCCCGGCCGGCGGACTACGCGGCCACGATCCGCACGCGCCTCAACGCGCTGACCATCGAGGACCTGCAGCAGCGCGCCGCGGCCGCCGAGCGCGAGCTTTTCAACCTCGGGATCACCTTCACGCTCTACTCCGGCGCGACCTCGATCGACCGCATCCTGCCGTTCGACGTGATCCCGCGCGTGCTCTCGCCCGCCGACTGGGCGACGATCGAGAGCGGCGTGGTCCAGCGCATCACCGCGCTCAATCTGTTCCTGCACGACATCTACCACGACCGGAAGATCCTCAAGGATGGGATCGTCCCCGCCGGGCTGGTGCTGCAGAACCCCAACTACCGGCCGCAGATGGAAGGGGTCGACGTGCCCTTCGGCACTTATATCCACATCTGCGGCACCGACATCGTGCGCAACGAGGCGGGCGAGTTCCGGGTCCTCGAGGACAACGGCCGCACGCCCTCGGGCGTTTCCTACGTCCTCGAGAACCGGCGCATGATGCTGCGCGCCTTTCCCGACCTGACCGCCGGCCTCGACTTGAAGTCGGTCAGCGATTACGGCCCCCGCCTGGAGGAGGCGCTGCAGCAGGTGGCGCCGGGCGGCGACGGCGACGCGCAGGTCGTGCTGCTGTCGCCGGGCGTCTACAACTCGGCCTATTTCGAGCACGTCTTCCTGGCGCGCGAGATGGGCGTGCCGCTGGTCGAGGGGCGCGACCTCTTCGTCGACGAGCACGACTGCGTCTACATGAAGACGACCGCCGGACCGTCGCGCGTCGACGTGATCTACCGCCGGCTCAACGACGACTTCCTCGACCCCGAGGCCTTCAAGCCGGAGAGCATGCTGGGCGTGCCGGGCCTCCTGCGCGCCTGCCGCGCCGGCAAGCTGGCGCTGGCCAACGCGATCGGGACCGGCGCCGCGGACGACAAGGCGGTCTACGCCTACGTGCCGCGAATCATCAAGTACTACCTGGACCAGGAGCCCATCCTGCAGAACGTCAAGACGCACATCTGCCGCGAGCCCGAAGGCCTGGCCTACACGCTCGACCACCTCGAGGAGTTGGTGGTCAAGCCGGTCAACGAGGCCGGCGGCTACGGCGTCGTCGTCGGGCCGCACGCCAGCAAGGCCGAGTTGGCGGCGCTGCGCGAGACGGTTGCGGCGGACCCGGCGACCTACATCAGCCAGCCGGTGGTCAAGCTCTCGGTCTGCCCGACCCTGGTCGGCGACCGGGTCGAGCCGCGCCACGTCGACCTGCGGCCATTCGCCGTCACGGGGCGCAGCACCTGGGTGCTGCCGGGCGGCCTGACGCGCGTCGCGCTGCCCAGGGGCTCGCTGATCGTCAACTCGTCGCAGGGCGGCGGCTCCAAGGACACTTGGGTGCTGGGATAGCGGTCCCGCAAACGCCGTCCGGAACCGCCTAGGACGCCGGCGGCTCGACGCGGTGCCAGATGCCCTTGCCGTCGCGGCAGGCGGTCGCTTGGCGGTCGCGCGTCTCTCCTGACGCCACCACGGTTTCCCGGAAGTCGCGGCAGTAGTGGCCGGTGGCGATGCGGAAGGTCCGCAAGGGAACCACGCTGCCGGCGGTGCCGTCCGACGTGGACCAGCGCAGAGGCGCGCCGCTGAGATGAGTTTCGAGCGCCTCCTGTAGCGCCGCCTCGGCGTGCGCCCGCTCGTTCGCGTCCAGCCCGGCATAATGCGGTTCGGCCGCGGGCCCGGCCGTCGGCGCTTCCTGCGTGGCGCAGGCCGCCGTCGCGAAGAACAGGCAATAAACCAGCCGTCGCATCGAACGGCACGCCCCCGACGTCACTGCCAGCCGCTCTCGATGGCTTCTGATTCCTCGCTGCGGTCGAGATCGGGGCCGACCTGTTCGACGCCCCCGAAACCGCCGCCGCGGTCGCTGCTCGAATCTTCGGTCGCGCTGCCCGAGCCGCTCGAGTCGTCGCCGGCCGTGTGGCTGCCGCTGTCGTCGCTGCCACTGTTGTCGTTGCCGGGTCCGCTATGGTCACCGCCGCCGCCGTCACCGCCGCCGCCGTCACCGCCGCCGCCGTCGCCCCCGCCACCGTCGCCGCCCCCGTCGCCGCCCCCGTCATCCGCGCGGGCCACGTTGCGGGAGACCTCGATCGGGATGCCGTGCAGCGCCGCGGCGTTCCAGCCGGCGGCGCGCGGCACCCTGTCGAGTCCGGGCACGGAGACCCTGAACGGCGCGCTTGCCAGGACCACGGCCAGCAGACCGGTCGTGGTCAGCAGCCGCAGGGGCCGCCGTGCGGGCCGTGGGGGGAGCGGTGGGTTGGGCATCCTGACAGGGTTCCTCGCTCAGCCTGCTGGGCATACATGCCGGGCCGGCCTCCGGGCAAGGGCGCCGAACCGCGCGTCGTGCCGGGCTCGACCCCGGCCCTGCGATCCCAGTATAACGACAACACGCCGTGCAGCGGATTCTTCCGCGCCGGCGCCGGCGGCGAAATGCGGCGGCCGGGCCGGGCGACGGGAAGAAACCTCGGGGTTCGGGTGTTATTCACCCGGACGACTCCGGTTCGATCGGCCCGGCCCGGACAGGCACGGCCGGTCGCCCCACGGTCCGGCCGCCGCGGGACGGGGCGGGCGGAGGCGCGGCTTGATGGCTCCGAGCGGGGGAGGGGACGGAGTTCTTGGACGAAACGATCCGTCGGGAGATGATTGCATTTCTGCCTCGTTTGCGGCGCTTTGCCTACGGTCTCACCGGGTCCGCCGATACGGCCGACGACCTGCTGCAGGCGACCTGCGAGCGGGCCATCCGGCATATCGACAAATGGCAGCCCGGCACGCGGCTCGACAGCTGGATGTATCGCATTGCCCGGAATCTGTACCTCAACGAGCTGCGCTCCCGGAAGGTGCGCGGCGAGACCGCCGAGTCGCCCGGCCCGGCCGCGGAGGGCAGCTTCGATGGCGCCCGGGCAGTGGAATCCCGGATCGCCTACGAGCGGGTCCGCGCGCACCTCGCCCGGCTGCCCGAGGAGCAGCGCAGCGTGCTGCTGCTGATCACGGTGGAGGGCCTGTCGTATCGCGAGGTCGCCGATCTCCTCGATCTGCCGATCGGCACGGTCACCAGCCGCCTGGCCCGCGCCCGTATCGCGCTCAAGGACTTCCTGGAAGGCAGCGCGGGAAGCGGCGGCGAGCAGGCGAGAGGATGAGGGCGTCATGACGGCACGGCTCGACGACGAGACTCTGGTCGCCTACGCCGACGATCTGCTGGACGCGGACGCGGCGCGCGCGGTCGAGCGGGCGCTGGCGCGGGATCCGCAGGCGCGCGAGACGCTGCAGGCCCTGCGCGACAGCGCGGCGCGCCTACGGGCGGCGCTCGACGCCGTGGCCGCGGCGCCGATTCCGCTGAAGGCGGTGCAGACCATCGATGCCGGCTTCGCCGCGCGCCGCGGCGACGCCGGAGCGCCCGCCGGCGGCGCGCGGCGCCGTGGCGGCCTGCCGTGGCCTGTCGCGATCGCGGCCTCGATCCTGGCGCTCATGATCGGGCTCGGCGGCGGGCAATTGCTTCCCGACCTGCGCGGCGGCACGGAACTCGCACGGCTGCAGGCCATGGAGGCGGCGGATCGGGCGGCGCGGCAAGCGGCCTTGCAGGAAGCCCTGGAGCGAAAGCTCAGCGGGCAGAGCGTCGCCTGGCGCAATCCCGACAGCGGCCGCCAGGGAAAGATCACCCCGGTGCGCACCTTCCGCAACAGCACCGGGCAATGGTGCCGCGAGTATACCGTGCGCGAGGCAAGCGACGGCGATCGCGTCGAGCGCCGCGGGATCGCCTGCCGCTTGAGCGACGGTCGGTGGCGGACCCGCGTGGTCGCGTACAACGACATCTGACGTGCAGGGCTCGGACCCATCATGATTGGCTGACAGTGAGCGCCCGCCGGTCCATCCGGACCGGCGGGCGTCGTGCCGTGCCGCATCAATGCGGGGGTTAGAGGGTCGAGCTGGACGGCGCGCTCGGCGTCGTCGAGTCGCCGCTGCCGTTCGAGTCGGAGGCCGCCCCGTCGTCGCCGCTGTCGTGGCCCGGGCCGTCGTCACCGCCGTCGCCGCCGTCGCCGCCGCCGTCGCCGCCGTCGCCGCCGCCGTCGCCGCCGTCGCCGCCGCCGTCACCGCCGTCACCGCCGCCGTCGCCGCCGTCACCGCCGTCGTGATCGCCGCCGCCGTCATGGTCTCCGCCGCCATCGTGGTCTCCGCCACCGTCGTCGGCAGCGGCCGGGACGCTCAACGAGGCGAGAAGGGGCGCCGCGCAGGCGATCGAAAGCCCGAGGCCGAGCCGACGCAATGCGGTACGCCGCGTCGGATCGATGCTGTCGCCCTGGGGCTGTTCCGTCGTCGGAAAGTCGGTCATGGCGTATTCACCCTGTTTGTCATTGGGGTATGTCCGCCTCGATAACACGCGGGCCGCGGCTTTCTTCCCGCAGGTCGCGCGAAAAACACCGGCGCATGCGCCGCCAATTCGTCTCGAAAGCGATCGTCGTCGGTGCAGCCGCCCCAGGTTTGCATGTCGTCGTCGTTGCCCGCTAAGCTGTCGCCTCGGCGCGGCGCGACGGTTTCTCGGAGTGCCCCGAAGGTTAAGAAAGGATTGACACGGATGACCGCCCTGTTGGCCCGTTTCGCGGAGAGTGCCTTCTGGCTCGGCCGCTACATGGAGCGGGCCGATAACCTGGCCCGCATCATCGACGTGAACGAGAGCTTCGCGCAGGACAGTCCCGAGGGCGAGGACTGGCTGCCGATCGTCGAGATCAACGCGGACACGGCGCGATTCTTCGAAAGATACGACACCGCCTCGGCCGACAACGTGGTGCAGTTCTATGTCCTCGACCAGGGCAACCCGACCTCGATCCTGGCCGAGGTCGGGCAAGCGCGCGAGAACGCCCGCATGCTGCGTCACCTGATCAGCACCGAGCTGTGGACCCACCTCAACGTCTTCCACAACTATCTGCGCGATTTGGCGCCGGCCAGTCTGCGTCTGTCCGACATTTCGCGGCTGTGCATGACGATCAAGGAGAACTGTCAGACCCACACGGGCATCGCGGAGGGCACGCTTTATCGCGACGAGGTCTGGTATTTCCACGAGATCGGCAAGCATCTCGAACGCGCCGACCAGACCACGCGCCTGCTCGACATCAAGTATCACCGCCTGCTGCCAACGCCGGAGCTGGTCGGCTCGCCGCTCGACTCCGGACAGTGGAACGCGCTGCTGCGCTCGGCCGCCGGCTATCACGCCTTCCGCCGGGTGCACCCGCGCGGCATGCGGCCCGAGACCGTGGCCGGCTTTCTTCTGTTCAACCGCCAGTTTCCACGGTCCCTCGCCCTCTCCGTCAGCGCTTCGGCCCGGCGCCTGGAACGCTTGGTGGGCGATTTCGGCCTCGGCCATGGCCAGGCGGCGGTCGATGCCGTGCACAGCCTCGAGCACGACCTCGCCGCGAGCCGAATCGAGGCCGTCGTGGCGAGCGGGCTGCACGAGTATCTGGATTCGGTCCAGCAGCGGATCATCGGGATCACCGACGAGCTCGGGCTGCGGTTCTTCGGTTACGAAGCCTCCGAGGCCGCCTGAGGCCCCCTCCGCCGAGAGGGGGAATCGCTTCTCTCTTGCCGAATTCGACGCTAGGGTCGGCGCCGTCCCTGCGCCGAGTCGCGGCGCGGGCTCGCGAAGGCCGAACGGGTCAGGTTTTCTCATGCCGATGCGTCTCACAGTCAGGCACGTGACCGTCTACCGCTACCGGCAGCCGGTCTCCTTCGGCGAGCACCGCCTCATGTTCCGGCCGCGCGACAGCCACGATATCCGCCTGCTCTCGACCGGGCTGACGCTGTCGCCGCCGGCTCAGGTGCGCTGGCTGCACGACGTCTTCGGGAATTCCATCGCGCTGGCGAACTTCGAAAACCGGGCGCCGGAGCTGCGCCTCGAGAGCATGTTCACGGTCGACCACTACGGCGTCACCGAGGAGATCTTCCCGATCGCGCCCTACGCGCGCAGCATGCCGTTCTCCTACGCGAGCGAGGAGATTCCCGATCTCGGCCGCACCATCGAGCGGCATTATCCGGACCCCGGGCACAAGCTCGATGCCTGGGCGCGCCGCCTCATGGATGGCGGCGCGAACGACACCAATGCCCTGCTCGTCGCCATCACGCGCGCGATCAAGGACGACGAGTTCGCCTATTCCACGCGGACCCAGAACGGCGTGCAGACGCCGCTGCACACGCTCGAGTCGGGCAGCGGCACCTGCCGCGATTTCGCGCTCCTGATGATGGAGGCGGTACGCAGCCTCGGCCTGGCGGCGCGCTTCGTGACGGGCTATCTCTACGATCCCGCGCTCGACGGGACCGGCGCCAGCGTGGTCGGTGCCGGCCACACCCATGCCTGGGTCCAGGTCTACCTCCCGGGCAGCGGCTGGGTCGAGTTCGATCCGACGAACGGGCTGGTCGGCGGCCCCAACCTGATCCGCGTCGCGGTGGCGCGCGATCCCTCGCAGGCGATTCCGGTACAGGGCACCTACGTCGGCCTGGCCGAGGATTTCCTCGAGATGTCGGTCGACATCACCGTGACGGCAGAGCCGCTGACGGTTCCAGCGTAGGCCGATGCGGACGGATTGCCAGCCAATCCTCGATTTCTGGTTCGCTCCGGGACGAGAGCGGCAGTGGTTCAAGTGTGACGACGCCTTCGACGGGGCGATCCGCAGGACGCTCGGCGCGGACTACGAGAGGGCCGCGCGCGGCGCGCTCGATACTTGGCGCGCATGGCCGGAGGGCTGCGTGGCGCTCTGCATCCTGCTCGACCAGGTGCCGCGCAACCTGTTTCGCGGCGAGGCTCGCGCCTTCGCGACGGACGAGATGGCGCGCGCGGTGACGCATCATGCCCTCGCCGCGGGATTCGACGGCGAACTCCCGGCGACTCAGCGTCTGTTCCTCTACTTGCCGCTCGAGCACTGCGAGTCGCTGGCCGAGCAGGAGACCTGCGTCCGCCTGTTCGAAGACCTCGGCGGCGATCCGGATTGGGCCGCCTATGCCCGGGCCCACCGCGACATCGTCGCCCGCTTCGGGCGTTTCCCGCACCGCAACGCCGCGCTCGACCGCGCCACGACCGACGAGGAGGCCGCCTTCCTGGCACAACCCGGTTCGTCGTTCTGAGGCGTTATCCGATCGGCGACGGCCTCCAGCGGCTGGCCGGGGGGCGGCGCGCGCGATAGGCTGGGGCCCTGCGCCACTTGCACGATCGGGCCCATGTCGGAATCGCTGCGGATCGCGACGTTCAACCTGGAAAGCCTCGACGACCGGCCGGACCTCGAGGTGCCGCTGTCGGCGCGGATCCGCATTCTGCGGCCTCAACTTCAACGCCTCGAGGCGGACGTGCTCTGCCTGCAGGAGGTCAATGGGCAGCATCCGCCCGGCGGCGGAGAGCGGCGCCTGCTGGCGCTCGACAGACTGCTCGCGGAAACGCCCTACGCCGGCTATCACCGCGCCGTCTCGCCGCGGGTGGCCGGCCCCGAGGAAGACGCCGCGGCGGCGAGCCACGGCGTCGATGCCGTGCACAATCTGGTGATCCTCAGCCGCTTTGAGATCGAGCGCTCCGAGGCGCTGCATCACCGCCTCGTCCTGCCGCCGCTCTATCGCAGCATGACCGCGCGGCCGCCGGAACGCGAGCCGCGGCCGGTCGTCTGGGACCGCCCCATCCTGCACGCGACCCTCGAACTGCCGGACGGGCGGCGCCTGCACGTCGTCAACCTGCACCTGCGTGCGCCGCTCGCCGCGCCGATCGCCGGCCAGAAGCATGACGCCCTGCGCTGGAAATCGATCTCCGGCTGGGCCGAGGGCTTCTATATCGCGACCATGAAGCGGGCCGGGCAGGCCCTGGAGACGCGATTGCTGGTCGAGCGGATCTTCGACGCGGAACCCGACGCGCTGATCGCCGTCTGCGGCGACTTCAATGCCGAGGCGCGCCAGACGCCGCTGCGCACGATCCGCGGCGACGCCGGCGATACCGGCAACCCGTCCCTCGAAGCGCGGGCCCTCGTGCCGCTCGAGCGCGCCGTGCCCGACGCCCGGCGGTTCTCCGTCGTGCACGGGGGACGCCCGGAGATGCTCGATCACATGCTGGTGTCGCGGCCGCTGTTCCGGTGCTGCGAGGCGGTGGCCGTGCACAACGAGGATCTGGGCGACGAGCTGACCGACACGGGTCCGCAGTCGCACCACGCGCCGCTGGTCGCCGGTTTCGACCTGGACCGCGCTTGATCGCGGCCCGCTCTAGCCGTCGCCGTCCGGGTCCTCCCGTTCGGCCGGCGGACGCCGCGCGGCCCGGTCGGTGCCGGCCCGTCTCGACCCAGCCTCCGGCGCCGCGGCCGTGCCGGCCATGAAGGTGCGGGCGCCTTCGGCGACGCTCTTGATGTGGAGATCGCGCTGCGGGAAGGGGATCTCGATGCCGGCCTCCGCCAGGGCGCGGTTGATCGCGACGCGCAGCTCGCTCTCGATGAAGATGCGCCACGCCACGTCGCCGATGTAGCCGCGCGCCTCGAAGTCGAGCGAGCTGTCGCCGAAGCCCTTGAAAAGAACATAGGGTTCGGGGTCGTCGAGGATCTCCTTATGTCCCTGCAGGACGTCGCGCAGGATCGCCATGACCCTGTCGACGTCGCTGCCGTAGGCGACGCCGACGCGCACCTCGGCCCGGCCGTAGCTGTCCTTGTAGGTCCAGTTGGTGACGGCGCCGGAGATGATCTCGCTGTTCGGCACGATGATCGAGGCCCGCTGGAAGGTCTGAATCTCGGTCGCCCGCACGTTGATCCGCTTGACGTAGCCCTCGTAGCTGCCGACCACGATCCAGTCGCCGACCTTGACCGGCCGCTCGACCAGCAGGATCAGGCCGGAGACGAAGTTGTTGACGATGTTCTGCAGGCCGAAGCCGATGCCGACCGAGAGCGCGCCGGCGATCAGCGCGATGTTGGAAAGGTCGATGCCGACCGCGGCGATGGCCAGCAGGATGGCGATCGCCAGTCCGGCATATCGCACGCCCACGGACAGCGAGTGCCGCACCCCGGAATCGAGCCGCGTGTTGGGGAACACCCGCTCGTTGAGCACGCGCTGCGCCGTACGCGTGAGCGTGACGACGACGAAGAAAACCAGCACGCCGACCAGAATGTCCGGCAGCGAGAAGGTCACGTTGCCGATCTTGAACCGTCCGGTCAGCTCGCCCAGCCAGGTCGCGATGTCGCTCGAAGAGACTCCCCAGACGAGGAGCAGGACCACGAAGCCGCCGAGATAGATGATCAGGTCGAAGACGATGCGCAGGACGACCTTGTAGCGGCTGCGCGTCTTGTGCGGCAGGCCGAGCATGTCGTAGGCGACCTTGGAGCGCAGCGCGACCCCGATCAGTTCCCGGGCCAGGCCGCGCGCCAGCGCCAGGGCGCCGATCGCCATGGCGCTGATGACCAGGTTGTCGATCAGGTAGCGGCTCAGCGCGGCATAGCCCATGAGGGCGGCGAGCACCGCCGCCACGGCGACGGCGCCGATCAGGCGGCGCAGCGTCGGCCAGAACGGCACCCCGAGCGGCCTCGCGGCGCCCGCTTGCGCTCGGGCCGGCGCGCCCTCCGGCGCCGTCCACAGCCGGCCGTGCATCAGGGCGAGGATGGCGACCGCCTCGATGCTCTTGGCGACCAGGACGTGGAGCGACTCCAATTCGCTGCTGACCTCGAGCCAACGCCCGGATATCTGAAAGAAGAGGTCGATGGCGAAGGCCGCCGCGAGAAAGCTGACCCACCAGCTGATCAGCCTGGCGTGATCCGACGTGATCGGCAGCAGGCGCCAGGCGGGAAAGGCCGGTGCGAGCAGCGCCCGCGGCAGGGCGGTCGCCAGCGTGAACAGGATCAGTACGCCGCAGGTGGTGGCGAAGACGTTGGCGAAGAGGCCGCTGATCAGGCTTTGGTCGGACAGCGCGCGATAGAGGAACGCCGCCAGGATGAGCGACGGCACGATGCCGTAGGCCAGGCCGTCGGCGATCGCGCCGGCCAGGCGCCGGGCATAGCTCGGCTCGGTGACCCGCGGGTCGCGGCCGAACCAATGCAGCAGGGCGCGGCGCGCGGCCCAGCCGATGACCAGCGCCAGCCCGAGCGCGAGCACGAGGCGCCCGAACAATTTGAGGCCGCGCTGCTGCGGCGTCAGTGAATTCCACCACACGACGGGCGAGGCGGTGATCTGGCGAAGGTTGTTCAGGAAGTTCGGGACGGCCGCGGCCACGGTGTCCGGCGCCAGGGGATAGGGATAGCTGCGCAGCAGCCGCTGGACGGTGCGCTCCAGGGTCTGCGCCGTCAGCTTGTCGCGCAGCTCGCCGGCGCGGGCGATGGCGAGCTCGGCCTGCGCGATGCGCCCCTTGTAGAAGGCGATATCGTCGTTCAGCTTCTTGCGCTGCGCTGCGATCTCCGGGACTTCCGGCCCCTTGCCCTCGGCCGGCGGCTCGCCGAGGGCCTCGAGCTGGGTGTTGAGCGGCTTGAGCTGCTGCTGGGCGTCCTTCTGCGCCTTCTGCGCCTCGGCAACGATGCTCGCCAGGTGGTCGCGTAGGGTCTCGATGCGCGGCTGCGGCAACTCCTGCTTGCCCAGCTCCTGCGCGATCTGGTCGAGCTCCTGGTTCCATTCCTCGACGAGCTTGCCGAAGGGGCGTTGCGGCGTTTCGGTCTGCGCGAAAGCCGGGCCGGCCGCCGCCCAAAGGACCAGCGACAGGACCAGCGGCAGAACGAGTAGCGGTATCTGAAGGAAACGAAGGGGGCGGGGCGGCACGTCGGACGGTTCCGGCTGTGGCGGGCGATCGGCGCCCATCTATAGCATCACGGCGGCCCGGGGGCACCATCCGCAGGCAGTTGTCACGGAAATCCGCCGGGCCGGATCAGGCGGCCCGCAGATGTTCCCGCCGGTGCGGTGCCGCGTAGTCGATCTCCGGCCCCTTGGGCACGATGCCGGTCGGGTTGATCGTCTTGTGGCTGCCGTAATAGTGGTGCTTGATGTGATGCAGGTTCACGGTCGCGGCGACCCCGGGCACCTGATAGAGCTCGCGCGCGTAGGCCCAGAGGTTGGGATAGTCGACCAGACGGCGCTTGTTGCACTTGAAGTGGCCGACGTAGACCGGGTCGAAGCGCAGGAGCGTCGTGAACAGGCGCCAGTCCGCTTCGGTGAGGCGCTCGCCGGTCAGATAGCGGCGGCGCGACAGGCGGTCTTCGATCTCGTCGAGCGCGTCGAACAGGGCGTCGAAGGCCTCCTCGTAGGCGTCCTGCGTCGTCGCGAAGCCGGTCTTGTAGACCCCGTTGTTGATCGCCTTGTAGACCTGCGCGTTGATCTCGTCGACCTCGTCGCGCAGCGCCTCGGGGTAGAAGTCGACCGAGGCATCGCCCCATTCGTCGAAGGCGCCGTTGAACATGCGGATGATCTCGGCCGATTCGTTGTTGACGATGGTCCCGCGCTCCTTGTCCCACAGGACCGGAACGGTGGCCCGCCCGGTGTAGTCCGCTTTGGCCCTCGTGTAGACCTCGTGCAGGTAGTGGGCGCCGCCGACATGGTCCGGCGTGCAGCCTGGGCCGTCGCGGAACTCCCAGCCGTTCTCGCCCATTTGCCAGTGCACGACCGACACCGACACGACGTCTTCCAGGCGCTTCAGGCGGCGGAAGATCAGGGTGCGGTGCGCCCAGGGGCAGGCCAGCGAGACGTAGAGGTGGTAGCGCCCGGGCGCCGCCGCGAAGCCGCCCTCGCCGGTCGGGCCGGGCGCGCCGTCCGGCGTGACCCAATTGCGGAAGCGGCTGTCCTCGCGCTTGAAGCGGCCGCCGGTCTTGGCGGTGTCGTACCAGCGGTCGTGCCAGACTCCGTCGATGAGCAAACCCATGTCTTACGTCTCCTGTCCTACGTCTCCTGTCTTCGATCGACTGTGTGGGGCGCGTGACCTCGCGGCTCAGAACTCCCGGCCGACGGCGCGGTCGAGCGACATCTCGCCGCCGCCGCGGAAGGCGATGGCCAGCGCGATCAGGCCCCACAGCAGCGGGTATTCGACGCCGCCGTTGCTCCAGAAGAATCCGTTCGGCAGGTGCACGTGGATGACGGCGACCGCCATGAGGATGACGACGCCGACCGCGGCCGGGCGCGTCAGCAGGCCGACGGCGAGCAGCAGGCCGCCGAAGAACTCCGTGCCGCCGGTCAGCCCGGCCCAGAGCAGCCCGGGCGACAGGCCGAGGTGCTGCTCGAAGCCCTCGGCGGTCGCGCTCAGGCCGCTGCCGCCGAACAAGCCGAACAGCTTCTGCGCGCCGTGCGGCACCAGCATGATGCCGGTGAAGGCGCGGGCCATCGGCCAGGACAGGCGGGACAACCGTGCATAAAGCGGCTCGAGGGCCGGGAGGATCAGGCGGGTCTCGGCCGCCGGTGTCTCTGCGTCGCTCATGAGGCGGTATCCTTTCGCTGCAGGGGTCGTGCCGTTGCCAAGGGGCCGGCCAGTGTTCAGGGCCAGTGTTCAGAGGAGATCGGCGAGGAGGATCTGCGCGTCGTCCAGCGCCGCGATGGCGAGGTCCGACTCCGCCGCGATCGCCGCGCCGTCGCGCGCGTTCAATTCGGTGTCGTTCACTTTGACCCGGCCGCTGGCGACGACGAGATAGGCGCGCCGCCCGGCGCCGAGGCGATGCGTAACGCTCTGGCCGGCGGAAAGCGTCGCGCCGAGGACGGCGGCGTCCTGATGGATGCGCAGGGCCGCGTCGTGGCCGGCACGGCCCGAGGCGAGCGGCACCAGGGCGCCGGCCCGGTCGGCGGCCGGGAAGCGGCGCTGCTCCCAGCGCGGTTGCAGGCCGACTTCGTCCGGGACGATCCAGATCTGGTAGATCTGCGTCGGCTCCCTCTCCAGATTGTATTCCGAGTGCAGGATGCCCTTGCCGGCCGACATCACCTGAACGTCGCCGGCTTCGGTGCGGCCGCGGTTGCCCAGATGGTCCTGGTGCGTGATCGCGCCGCTGCGCACGTAGGTGATGATCTCCATGTAGCGATGGCCGTGCATGTCGAACCCGCGGTCCGGTCGGACGGTGTCGTCGTTCCACACCAGAAGGGGACCGATGCCGTTGCGCGCCGGATCGTGGTAGCCGGCGAAGCTGAAGTGATAGCGCGCCGACAGCCAGTCGTTGTCGAAGCGGCCCAGGTTCGCGAAGCGGCGCGGCTCGATCATCCTTGCTTCCCCTCGTCAGGCGGCCAGTTCGAGTGCGCTCAACTGGGCCGCGATGCGGGCGACGTGCTCGCCCTGAAACCGGGCGATCTTAAGCTCGTTCTCGCTCGGCTGCCGGCTTCCGTCGGCGTCGGCCAGGGTGGTGGCGCCGTAGGGCGTGCCTCCGGTGATCTCGTCCATCACGCTGAGGCCCTTGCAGGTATAGGGGACGCCGACGACGACCATGCCCAGGTGGAACAGCGTGGTATGGAACGAGGTGAGCGTCGTCTCCTGGCCGCCGTGCTGCGTGCCGGTCGATGCGAACACGCTGCCGACCTTGCCGACCAGGGCGCCCTTGGCCCACAGCCCGCCGGTCCGGTCCAGGAAGTTGCGCATCTGCGAGGCCATGTTGCCGAAGCGCGTGGGCGTGCCGAAGATCACCGCGTCGTAGTCGGCGAGCTCGGCCGGCTCGGCGATCGGCGCGTCCTGGTCGAGCCGGATGCCGGCTTTCTCGGCGACGTCCTCGGGCACCAGCTCCGGCACGCGCTTCACGGTCACCTTGGTACCCGGTACCCGGCCGGCGCCCTCGGCGACCGCCCGGGCCATGCGTTCAACATGGCCGTAGCTCGAGTAATACAGCACGAGAATCTTGGTCATTCCTACCTCGCCTTGCTCTTGAAGCCTCGGTTCGGCGGCCCGGCGGATCCGGGGCCAAACCCTTCCCCCTAGAGATAATCGGCATATGGCAGGAGACAATAAGCGGTTGGATAACAAGACTGTTTCCTGTTATAAACAATAGCTGGAGGCCTGCAATCGTCGGTCGGAGCGCTGTCCATGGAAAGCTTGGACGTCATGGCGATTTTCGCCCGCGTGGTCGAGGCCGAGGGGTTTACCGCCGCCGCCCGCGAACTGGATCTGTCGAAGTCGGCGGTCTCGAAACGGATCGCCGGTCTCGAGGACCGCATGGGGGTGCGGCTGCTCAACCGCACGACGCGGCGGCTCTCGCTGACCGAAGCGGGCGAGGCCTTCTATCAGGGCTGCCGCCGCGTGGTCGCCGAGGCCAACGCGGCGCGCGAGATCGTCGGGCACCTGGCCGAGCGGCCGCGCGGCCGTCTCTCGATCAGCGGTCCGATGTCGTTCGGGGTGCGGCACCTGGCGCCGATCCTGCCCGACTTCATGGCGCGCTATCCGGAGGTCACGATCGACCTGCAGTTGGGCGACCGGCGCGTCGACCTGGTCGAGGAGGGTTTCGACCTGGCATTGCGCATCGGCCGCCTGGGCGGTCAGTCGCTGGTGGCGCGGCGCCTGGCGGGGGTACGGCGTGGCCTGGTCGCGGCGCCGGCCTATCTCGACGCGCACGGCCGGCCGCGGACGCTGGACGACCTGCACGACCACGAATGCCTGCTCTACACCTACCAGGAGTCCGGATCGGCCTGGCGCTTCTCCGGCAGCGCCGGGTCGCGCGCGGTGCGGGTCCAGGGACGCCTGCGCGTCAACAACGGCGACGCCTTGTTGTCGGCGGTGGTCGCCGGAATGGGCATCGCCCTGCTGCCCCGTTTCATCTGCGCCGAGGCCGTTCGAAGCGGCCGACTGGAGGAGCTGCTGCCCGGCTGGCGCGAGACTGGGGACTCCGGTATCTATGCGGTCTATCCCGCGCGCCGCAACCTCTCGCCGAAGGTCAGGGTCTTCGTGGATTTCCTCTCGGAACGCTTCGGCTCGACGCCGTACTGGGACCAGGGCCTGGCATCGTGAGATCCGACGTCGCGATCCGGGCCAACGCTGCCGTAGCCTTCGCCGCGATCCTCTGGGGCCTCTGGTGGCTGCCGCTGCGCTGGCTGGAGCGCAGCGGCTTACCGGGCGATTGGGCGACGCTCGCACTCAATGCCGCAGCCCTGGCGGTCCTCGTGCCGTACCTGTGGACGCGGCGGCGGTGGTTTAAAGAGGTCGGCGTCGGCATCTGCCTCGCCGGGCTGCTTTACGGCGTGATGATGGCGCTGTGGAATCACGCGCTGATCGTCGGCGAGGTCGTGCGGGTCGTCCTGCTCTTCTACCTGGCGCCGATCTGGTCGACGCTCTTGGCGCTCTTTGTCCTGCGTGCGCGGATCAGTCCGATGCGTGCATTGTCGATCGTGCTCGGCCTCGCGGGCGCGGCGGTCATTCTCGGGTTCGAGGGCGGCATACCGATGCCGCGCAACGAGGGCGATTGGTTTGGCCTGATCGCCGGCCTCGTCTTCGCGTTCTCCGCGACCTTTGCGCGCGGCTCAGGTGCGGGCGCCGGGTTCAGGATGACGGTCTTCTCCTTCGCCGGCGGCATGCTATTCGGTCTCTTGCTGGCCATGGTCTCGCCCGTTGCCCCGGCCGGCCATGAAATGCTGGAAGCGTTACCGCTGGCCGCCGCCATCGCGTTGTGCGGCATGCTGCCGATCACTTGGCTCGTGCTGTGGGGCGCCACGCATCTGGATCCCGGCCGGGTGTCCATCCTGCTGCTGCTGGATGTGGTCGCCTCGGCGATCAGCGCCGCGATTCTCACCGACGAGCCGTTCAGCTGGCGCGAGGCAACCGGCTGCGTGATGATTCTGCTCGCGGGCCTGGCCGAGGCGTCGCCCTGGCCGGCCGAAGCCGAGGGCTGAAGTCACGGAATCCGTTTGGGATTTCGCTCGGGCCTGTGCTATGCCCCGGGCATGCCGGGATCCGGGCGCGGCACGGCCGCCGCGCGGCGGGACGTGGCGCGAAGGAGAGCGGATCCGATGCACCGGCGCGGAAGCCTGCGACGACGATGGACGCGACTGCTGTCCGACTTGGACGGCGCGGCGCCGCGTTCCTGACGCCTCCGGCCGTTCGGCCGGGCGCGTGTCGTAGGGGACCGGCGGGCACATCCGGCCGCCGCAGCGTCGGCGGCGCGCGTCAACAACGGCGCGAACCGGGATTACCGACCCGGTCAGGCGCGCCCCGGACCCGCGAGGCTCCATGCACTTCGATATTCTTCCGGAACGTCCCGACGATCACGACCTGATCGAGCCTCTGCTCGACCGAACCTTCGGCTTCGACCGCCACCACAAGACGGTCTATCGCCTGCGCGAAGGCGTCGCCCCGGATCCGCGCCTCTGCTTCGTCGCCATGGCGGCGGACGGCGGCCTGCTCGCCAGCCTGCGGTTCTGGCCGATCGACATCGAGAGCGCGCCGGCGATCCTGCTCGGGCCGCTCGCCGTCGAACCGGCGCTGCAGGGTCTCGGCATCGGGCGCGCCCTGGTGGGCCACGGTCTCACCACGACCCGGCGCCTCGGCCTGCGGCTCTGCGTCGTCGTCGGCGCGCCCGACTATTACCGGCCGTTCGGATTCGTCAACGCCGGCGGCGCCGGCCTCATCCTGCCCGGCCCCGTCGAGCCGGAGCGCTTCCAGGTGCTGGAGCTGGTGGCGGGCGCGCTCGACGACGTGACCGGCCTGATCGGCCGGGCCAAGGAGGTCGCGGCGCGCAAGCGGCCCGGCGCGGTCGCCTGATCCGCTAGCGCCCCTCGCGGTGCCAGGCGAGCAGGCCGGCCCCCAGGGTCAGGAGCAGCAGCAGGACGGCCGGCAGCAGCGGCGTCTGGTGGACGCCGGTCACGAGGTACTCGTCGCGGGCGACGAGTCCGAGCCAGCCGTCGCCGTGGCGGTCGCGGCCCTTGCCGACCTTGCGCAGGCGCGGCGCCGGCGTGTCGGCGAGGCGGACTATCCCGCCGCCGCTGGCCTCGACCAGGGGGGCGAGAACGGCGGCGCTCGAGCGCGCGTCCTCGAACTCGCGCGGATTGAGCGCGCCGGCCGCGGCCAGGACGGTCTTGCTGCCGTCGCTGACGTGATAGAGGCCGGGCTCCTCGGCTGCGATCGATGCGCTGCCGCGGCCCGGCGCGCCGGGCTGCAGCTTGACAGTCTTGGTTTCGCCCGAGGGCAGCGTGACCTCGATGTCGGGAAGCGTCTCGCTCAGCGAACGGCGCTCGATCTGCAGGCGCCCGTTGACGACGCTGGCGCGCAGGTCCTCCTCCTCGAGGTCGGGCTCTTTCATCAGCCAGTGGGCGATCCGGCGCAGCAGCTCGTTCTGCGGCCCGCCGCCCTCGAATCCGCGCGACCACAGCCACATGTGGTCGCTCATGATCTGCGCGACGCGTCCCTTGCCGACGTGGTCGAGGATCAGCAGCGGGCGTCCGTCGACGCCGCTCATCACCACCGTGCCCTCCTTGGCGTCGCCGTCCACCTGGCGGAACCAGCGGCCCCAGGTCGGCGCCTTGTCCGCGCTTCCGGCGCCGCTCAGGCCGGCGGTCACCGGGTGCCGCTCGCCCAGTGCCGTCAGGCGCGGCCGGTAGCCTTGCTCGTAGATGCCGCCGGTCGGCTCGACCGGTAGCACGCGGCCGAGCGGCGTGCGGTAGAGCGACAGCGGCGTGGCGAAGGTCGGGCCGACGGCTTCGAGCAGCGCGCCGCCGTTCTGCACGTAGGTGGCGATGTTGTCGAGATAGACGGTGGGCAGCACGCCGCGCCGGCGATAGCGGTCGAAGATGATCAGGTCGAACTCGTCGAGCTTGAGCTCGAACAGCTCGCGCGTCGGAAAGGCGATCAGCGACAGCTCGCGGATCGGCGTGCCGTCCTGCTTTTCCGGCGGGCGCAGGATGGTGAAGTGCACCAGATCGACCGAGGGGTCCGACTTCAGGATGTTGCGCCAGGCGCGCTCGCCGGCGTGCGGTTCGCCGGAGACGAGCAGGACGCGCAAGCGGTCGCGCACGCCGTTGACCGACACCGCGGCGCGGTTGTTGGCGAGTGTGAGCTCGTGCTCGCCTGGGGCCACCGAGATCTCCAGTACGCTGGGGCCGCGCCGTTCGAGGGTGAACGGCACCTCCTGCTCGATGCCGACCGGCACCAGCATCTCCCGCGGCGGACCGCCGTCCTGGCGCACCGTCACCCGCGCCAGGCGCGGCGTGGCGCTCGCGGCGTCGTCGGCGACGTCCTCGACCTTCAGGGTCAGGGTCTGCGGGCGGCCCACGATGCCGTAGCTGGGCGCGTTGGTGATCACCAGGCGGCGGTCGCGCTCGCCGGGCTGCCCGCTGAGCAGCAGGTGCACCGGCGCGTCGATGCCGAGCGAGTCCAGCGAGTCCGGCACGTCGTGCACCTGTCCGTCGCTGACCACGAAGACGCCGCCGATACGCCCGCGCGGCACCTTCGACAAGGCCTCGCGCAGCGGCCCGAAAAGCTGCGTGCCGCCGTCCGTCGCGCCGGCGTCGCCGCCGGCGCGGATCACGCGCACCTCGGTCGCCGGCAGGCGGTCCAGGGCGTCCAGCAGATGGCGCACGGCGGCGGCGCTTTGCGCCGGGCGCTCGCCGATGTTCTGGCTCGGGCTCTCGTCGACGACGACCAGCGCGATATCGTTGAGCCCCTCGCGCTGCTCGACCACGAGCGACGGGTTGGCCAGTCCGAACAGCAGGCCGGCCACGGCGAGCGCACGCCACCACGTGCCCGGCGCGCGGCGCCACAGCGCGAGACCCACGAGCGCCAGGGCGACAAGCGCCAAGCCGGCGAGCACCGGCCAGGGCAGCAGCGGAGTCCAGCCGATGGTGACCGCGCCGTTCATTGCCCCAGACGCTCCAGGATGAACGGCACGTGCACCTGGTCGGCCTTATAGTTGCCGGTCATGGCGTACATCATCAGGTTGACGCCGAAGCGGTAGGCGAACTCGCGCTGCCGCTCGCCGCCCGGCACGACCGGGAACATCGGCCGTCCGAACTCGTCGACGGCCCAGGCGCCGGCCCAGTCGTTGCTGCCGATCAGGACGGAGGCGACGCCGTCGTTGGTGCGACTCTGCGTCGTCTCGATCCACAGCGTGCCGCTCGAGAAGCGGCCCGGAAACTCCTGCATCAGATAGAAGGACTTGGTCAGCACGTGGTCGGGCGGGACCGGCGCCAGCGGCGGAATGTTCAGGCCGCGGGTCAGGCGCTGCAGGGCCTGCCCGTTGCGGGTGCCCTGGCCGAGCAAGGTGCTGGTGCCGGGCTCGCGCAGGTCGAACAGGACCGTCCCGCCGTTCAGCATATAATCGTTGACCTTGCGCCGGGCGATCTCCGGCAGGTCGTGTTGCTCCGGCGTGATCGGCCAATAGATGAGCGGGAAGAACGCGAGCTCGTCGCGCGCCAGGTCGACGCCCATGGGCTCGCCCGCCTCGATCGAGGTGCGGTTGTAGAGCACCCGCGTCAAGCCGCTGAGCCCGGCGCGGCTCACCTCGTCGACCGCCGGTACGCCGGTGATCACATAGGCGAGCCGGGTCTGCAGCGTCGCCGCCAGGGCGCGCGCATCGTCGGTGGCCGTCGCGCTCTGCGCGCCGGCGCCGCCCGGCCACAGCAGCGCGGCCAGCAGCACAACGGCCGCGCCGCGGCCCAGGGCCCGGCCGCCGAGCAGGCCGCGCAGGTAAACGGCGATCAGGAAGTCGGCCAGCAGCAGGATCAGGGCCGCCGTCAGCAGCCAGGGCATCAGGTCGGTCTCCGACTGCCCGGCGTAGCCGGCCACGGTAACGCCGGCCGGCAGATTCTCGATCGGCGTCAGCGCCGCGTTGGCGGTGGCCAGGTTGTGGGCGCGGCGCTGCCCGATATCGCCGTAATAGCCTGGCGGATGGCGCGGCCCGACCGCGCCCGCGGCCAGCGCATCCGGCGGCACCGCCAGGGTGGTCGGCGCCGGCGGCCCGAGCACGCCGAAGCCGTCGAGGGTATCGACCGGCGGCAGAGGGCGCGTCTCGTCGCCGGAGCCGGCGACGCCCTGGCTGACTGCGACCAGGCGCTGCAGCATCTCGACGAAGAGCCCCGACAGCGGCAGGCTCGACCAGTCCGTGTTGGCGGTGGTGTGGACCAGCACGACCCAGCCCTTGCCGCGCGCTTCGGCGGTGACCAGCGGCGTACCGTCGCTGAGCCGCGCCCAGGTCTTCTCGCCGAGGTCGAGCGACGGCTCGGCCAGCACCTGGCGGCGCACGACCACGTCGTCGGGCACGTGCAGCCCGTGGAACGGGCTCTTCGGGCCGAAGGTGGCGAGGTGTGCCGGCGTGTCCCAGGTCAGCGCCCCGGTCAGCGTGCGGTCGCCGCTGCGCAGGCGGACCGGCAGCAGCGGCTCCTCCGCGGTCACGCCGATGCCCTTGCCCGTACGCTCGGCGAGGTTGACGCCGGCGAAGCGCAGCAGAAGGCCGCCGTTGTCGACCCAGGTCGCCAACTGCTTCGCATCGCTGTCGGACATCGGGCCGCTGTCCGGCAGCACGACGATCGCCAGCTCGCGCTTAAGAAGATCGCCGATGGTGCCCTGGCGCAACTCCGTGAATGGCTCCAGGGCGCGCCGCAGATAATAGAGCTCGCTCAGCAGTGGCTGCGCCCCGTCGAGCGGGCCGACCGAGACCAGGCCGACCGGGCGGCGGCGCCAGCGCTCGTCGAGCAGGAACACCGCGCCGGCGGAGCGTTCGTTCTCGATCGAGACCCGGGCCACCCGATTGCGCAGCTCGGTCGGCAGCTGCAAGGCCGCGCGGGCCTCGGTCTCGCCGGGCGCGAAGGTGACCGGCACGCGGGCCAGTGGCAGGCCGTCCTCTCCGCCGGCCAGAAGGGTGGCGACGTCCTCCTGGCCGCTCGCCGCGCGGCGCAGGCGCAGGACCAGATCGCCGCCGACTGTCTCCGGCGGCAGCACCATGCGCGCCAATCGCGAATCGGCCTCGCGCAGCAGCGTCACGCTGCCGAGGCGCTGCAGGCTCTTGGCGAGGCTGCCGACCGCGCCGTCGTCGAGGCCGTCCGACAGCCAGACGACCTCCGCCGTCGAGTCGAGCTTTACTCGGTCCAGCGCTTCGGCGAGTGCGCCCCGGTCGGTCGGCCAGGGCTTGGGCGTCAAGCCGCGCGCGACCTGGGCTGCCTCGGAGGCGGTCAGCAGGCCGGTGAGCAGCGGCGGCTGGTCGAGCGCGTCGCGCGCGGTGCCGGCGATCATGACCGGGCGGCCTTCCCGGTCGGCCTGCTCCAGCAGAGTCCCGAGCGTATTCTGCCGCGCCGTCCAGTCGCGTGCCGCGGCCCAGCCGTCGTCCACGACCAGCAACAGCGGCCCGCTGCCGGCGAGTCGGGCCAGGGGATTGAGCAGCGGGCCGGCCAGGCCGACGATGATCAGCGCCGCGATCGCCAGGCGCAGCAGCAGCAGCCACAGCGGCGTGCGCGCCGGCGTTTCTTCGGGCGGGCGCAGACCGAACAGCAGGCGGATCGCGGGGAAGGGCAGGCGGCGCGGCGCCGGCGGCATGACGCGCAGCAGCAGCCAGATGACCGGCAGGCCGGCCAGCACCAGCAGCAGCCAGGGCTGGGCGAAGGCAAGCGGACCAAAGGACAGCACGCCCCGGGCTCCCTAGGCCAGGCCGGGCACGCGGGACATCGCTGCGTAGAGGGCGAGCAGCGCGGCGTGCGGCGACTGGTCCGTGTGATGGCAGGCGAAGCTCCATCCGGCGGCCTGGGCGATGGCGCGCAGGCCCTCGCGGTGCGCCGTCAGGCGCTTGGTGAACGCGCCGCGCACCGCCTCGGTGCGCGACAGCAGCCAGGGGGCTTCGTCCTCGAGCCCTTCGAAGCGCACGCGCCCTTCGTAGGGCAGCGTCTCTTCGGCCGGGTCCAGCACCTGCAGCAGGTGTCCCTTGACGTCGCGCTCGCCGTAGCGCCGCACGATGGCGTCGATGGTTTCCAGCGGGTCCAGGAAATCGCCGATCAGGACGATCTGCGCGTAGCGCGGCAGCTGCGTGAGCGGCGGCAGGTTGCCGGAGTCGGTGCTGCGCGCCAGCTCGGCGCCCAGGCGGCTGAGCGTGGCCCGCCCGGTGGTCGGCCGGTGGCCGCTGCCGAGCAGGGCGACGCGTTCGCCGCTGCGCACCAGCATGGCGGTCAGCGCGAGCAGCAGAAGCTCGGCCCGCTCGCGCTTTTCGTGCAGCCGCGGCGAGGAGCGCCAGCGCATCGACGGCGAGGCGTCGCGCCACAGCCAGACCGACTGCGCCGCCTCCCACTCCAGCTCGCGGACGAACACGCGATCCGACTTCGCCGACTGCCGCCAGTCGATCGATTGCGGCGCGTCGCCGAAGTAGTAGCCGCGGAACTGCCAGAAGGTCTCGCCCTGACCGACTCGGCGGCGGCCGTGCACGCCCTGCGCGACGGTCGAGGCGACGCGCTCGGCCGCGACCAGCAGCGGCGGCATGGTCGCGGCAAGCTGTTCGGCCCGCTGCCTGAGCGGAAGGGGGGCTTCTACCATCACCCGCGACCCTCGCTCAGGCGAAGGGCTCGCATAGGCGGTCGATGATATCGTCGATGGTGACCCCCTCCGCGCGCGCCGCGAAGTTGAGGGCCATGCGATGGCGCAGCACCGGTCCGGCCAGGGCGACGACGTCGTCGACCGAGGGCGAGTAGCGTCCGTCCAGCAGCGCCCGGGCACGGACCGCCAGCATGAGCGACTGGCTGGCGCGCGGTCCGGGGCCCCAGGCGACCTGGCCGCGCACCGCGTCGATCTCGCTCGACTCCGGCCGGCCCAGGCGCACCAGCGACAGGATCGCCTCGACCACGTTCTCGCCAACGGGAACGCGGCGCACCAGGCGCTGCGCGGCCAGCAGGTCCTCCGCCGCGACCACGGGCCTGGCCTCGGACTCCTCGGCGCCGGTCGTGGCGATCAGCATGCGCCGCTCGGCCTCGAGGTCGGGATAGCCGACGTCGATCTCCATGAGGAAGCGGTCGAGCTGCGCCTCGGGCAGCGGATAGGTGCCCTCCTGTTCCAGCGGGTTCTGCGTCGCCAGAACATGGAACGGGCGCGGCAGGTCGTGCGGATGCCCGGCGACGGTGACGCGCCGCTCCTGCATCGCCTGCAGTAGCGCCGACTGCGTGCGCGGGCTGGCGCGGTTGATCTCGTCGGCCATGAGCAACTGGCAGAACACCGGGCCGGGGATGAAGCGGAACGACCGGCGGCCGCTGTCGCCCTCCTCGAGAACCTCGGAGCCGAGAATGTCGGCCGGCATGAGATCCGGCGTGCACTGCACGCGCTTGTCCTCCAGGCCGAACACCGTGCCCAGGGTCTCGACGAGCCGCGTCTTGGCCAGGCCCGGCACGCCGATCAGCAAGGCGTGCCCGCCGGCGAGCAGGGTGATTAGGGTTTGATCGACGACGGTCTGCTGGCCGAAGATGACGCGGCCGATGCTTTCGCGCGCCTGTTGCAGGCGCCGGCCCAGCGTTTCGATCTCGGCGGCGAGCGCGGCCGAGGATTCGGGGGCAGTGCTGACGTCGGGGGAAATCTCGGGGTTGGCTGTCACGTGGTTCGGCTCCGGAAGTGGCTAAGACGACAGGTCATGAACAAGGGCGACTCACGACCGAACGACGAGTGGACAAGGATAGGTGTTTCGCCTTCGGCTGACCAGACGGCGCGCGCCTCTTCCTTGCCGCCCTGCAAGGATTTTGACATTCGCATCGCCCGTGACGGCACGTGGTACTACCGTGGCTCGCCGATCCAGCGAAAGGAGCTCGTCCGACTGTTTTCCACGGTTTTGCGGCGAGAAGATGACGGGTCGTATTGGCTGGTGACGCCGGCCGAGCGCGGCCGAGTGACGGTCGAGGATGCGCCCTTCACGGCCGTGGAACTGGCCGTGCAGGGCGAGGGTCCGCGGCAGGTGCTGCGCTTTCGCACCAACGTCGATCATTGGGTCGAGGCCGGGCCGGCGCACCCGCTTCGGGTGGTCACCGACCCTGACAGTGGGGCCCCAAGACCCTATATCTTGGTGCGGGACCGGCTCGAGGCGCTGATCCTTCGCTCGGTCTATTATCATCTGGCGGAATTGGCCGTCGAGCGCCGGCACGAAGGCGCAAACATGCTGGGTGTATGGAGCAAAGAAACATTCTTTCCGCTGGGCAGGGCCGCCTGACCCGCGAAGACCTCGCGCGCCGGCTGGCCGCCGCCGCGCCGGCGGGCCGCCGCTCGGCGCCCGTGCCCCCCGATGCGCCGCCCGATGCGCCGCCCGATGGGCCGCCCGGGGCGCCGCGCGGCGACCATGACCTCAATCCGGACCTCTACCGCCCGCAGGACGAGCTGATTGCGGCTGCCGTGCTGGTCCCGGTCGTGGCCCGCCGCGGTGGACTGACCCTGCTGTTCACCCGGCGCACCGACCACCTCGACGTCCACGCCGGCCAGATCAGCTTCCCGGGAGGCCGGCTCGAGCCCACGGACGACGGCCCGGTCGCGGCGGCGCTGCGCGAGACCGAGGAGGAGGTCGGCCTGCCGCCCCGGCATGTCGAGGTGATCGGCCGGCTCGACACCTACGTGACCCGCACGGGCTTCGAGATCACCCCGGTGATGGGCATCGTGACGCCGCCCTTCCCGGTCGCACCCGACAGTTTCGAGGTGGCCGAGGTCTTCGAGGTGCCGCTCGATTTCTTTTTGAAGCCGGACAACCGGCGGCGCGACAGCCGCACCTACGAGGGCCGCGTGCGTCATTTCTACGCCTTTCCCTATCAGGACTATTATATCTGGGGCGCGACGGCGGGAATCCTGGTCAACCTGAGTGAGGTCCTCGTTCCGGACTCCGAGGGCTGACCGGCCGTGCTACGCGTTCTTCTGACCGTCGTCCTGCCGCTCTTTCTGCCGCTGGCCCTCTACATCGGCTATCTGGCGCTGGCGCGCCGCCGCGCCCAGGTCGCCGGCGAGGATCTGCCGCCGTTCTGGCAGCAGGGACCCTGGCCCTGGCTGTTCCTCGCCGGGGCGGTCCTGGTCTTCGCCGTGCTGGCGTACTGGCGCTTCCATTCCGGCTTGCCGCCGGAGACCAAGTTCAGGGCGCCCTATACCGTCGACGGCGAGATCGTCCCCAGTCAGCCGATCGAATCGCCGCCGCCCGAGACCCCGGCGTCGAAATACCCGTTTCCGGCGGAGACGCAATGACTCCGGCGGCGGTTCCGGCAGGGCGCCTGGCGCCGCAGGATTGGATGACGGCGCGCCCGACCCGGCGCGTCGTGGCCGCGCTCACCGCCAAGGGGGCCGAGGCGCGCTTCGTCGGCGGCTGCGTGCGCGACGCCCTGGCCGGCCGCCGGGTCAAGGACATCGACATCGCCACGCAGCTGCCGCCCGCCGAGGTCATGGCCCTGCTGGAGGCGGCCGGGCTGCGCGCCGTCCCGACCGGGCTGGCCCACGGCACGGTCACCGCCATCGCTGACCACAAGCCCTTCGAGATCACCACGCTGCGCGAGGATGTGGAAACCTTCGGCCGCCATGCCCGGGTCGCCTTCACCGACGATTGGACGGCCGACGCGGCGCGCCGCGACTTCACCTTCAACGCCCTGTCCTGCACGCCCGACGGGACGCTCTACGACCCCTTCGGCGGCCGGGCCGACCTCGAGGCGGGGCGGGTGCGCTTCGTCGGCGATCCGGAGGCGCGCATCCGCGAGGACTATTTGAGGCTGCTGCGCTACTTCCGCTTTCAGGCCCATTACGGCAGGACGCCGCCGGAACCGGCCGTGCTCGACATCGCCGAGGCCCTGGCGCCGCAGCTCGAGCGCCTGTCCGGGGAGCGGATCCGGGCCGAACTGTTCAAGACGCTGCTCGCCCCCGCTCCGCTGCCGGTCGTCGAGCTCATGCTCGGGCGCGGAATCCTGCGGTCGATCCTGCCGGTGACCGGCGACAGCGGGGTCCTGGCGGCGCTGCTGGTCGCGGAGCAGGCGGCGCCGCCCGGCGAGACGCCGGAGCCGCCGGAGCCGGTGCTGCGGCTCGCCGCGCTCATCGAGCCGGCCCGCGCCGCCGCCGAGGCCGCGGCCGAGCGCCTGCGGCTGTCGACCCGCCAGCGCTTTGCCCTGGTGCATCTCGCGGAACCCCCGCTCGACCCGCTGGACGATCTCTCGCCGCGGGACCGGCACCGGCTGGTGCGCAAGCTCAGCACGCCGCTGTCGCGGGCGCTGCTGCGGCTGAGTTGGGCGCGGCGCCACGCCGGCGGGGCAGCGCCGGAGCCGGGGCCCGCTCTGGCCCGGGCGCTGGCCGAGGTGCCGCGCCTGGCGGCGGTCGCCTTCCCCCTGAGCGGCCGGGACGCGCTGGCGGCCGGTATGGCGGAAGGACCGGTGATCGGACGGCTGCTCGATGCCGTCGAGGACTGGTGGGCGGCGCAGGACTTCCGCCCCGGCCGCAAGGCCTGCCTGGCGCGCCTGCAGACGCTGGCGCGGGGCGGTGCCGACTAGCGGATCCGGCTCAAGGCCAGTGCACCTCCGGCGGCAGCGACATCAGGATCGCCTCGACGTTGCCGCCGGTCTTGAGCCCGAACAGCGTGCCGCGATCGTAGAGCAGATTGAACTCCACGTAGCGGCCGCGGCGGACCAGCTGGTGCTCGCGCTGTTCGGCGGTCCAGGGCTCGCGCAGGTGGCGCCGCACGATCTCCGGATAGACCGCAAGGAAGGCGCGGCCCACGTCTTGCGTGAACGCGAAGTCGGCCCCCCAATCGCCGCTGTCCAGATAGTCGTAGAAGATGCCGCCGACGCCGCGCGGCTCGTTGCGGTGCTTGAGGAAGAAATACTCGTCGCACCATGCCTTGAAGCGCGGGTAGTAGTCCGGATCGTGCCGGTCGCAGGCGGCCTTGAAGGCGGCGTGGAAGGCCTCGGTGTCGGCCGCGACCGGGACCATCGGGGTCAGATCGGCGCCGCCGCCGAACCACGACTTGGCGGTGACGATGTGGCGCGTGTTCATGTGCACGGCCGGCACCAGGGGCGAGCGCATATGGGCGACCAGCGAGATGCCGCTGGCCCAGAAGCGCGGATTCCGCTCGGCGCCCGGGATCTGCTTGGCGAATTCCGGCGAGAACTCGCCCCACACCGTCGAGACGTTGACCCCGACCTTCTCGAACAGGCGCCCGCGCAGGATCGACATCACACCGCCGCCGCCCTTGTCCGGATCGTCGGCCTCGCGCGCCCAGGCCCGGCGCGCGAAGCGGCCGGGTGGCGTGCCGGCCAACTCGGCCGCGGTCGGCAGGCCGGCGAGGACCTCGTCGTCGAGCGCGTCCTCCAGCGCCTCGAAGGCGCCGCAGATGCGATCGCGCAGCTCTTCGAACCAGGCGGTGGCCCGCGCCTTGCGGCCTTCGCTGGCGTCGTCGGCGGACGGCGGGGCGGTCTCGCTCATGCTTCTTCCTTCGGACTCGGGAACAGACCGGTCTGGCGCAGGGCCTCGCCCAGCGCCATGGCCGCCGCCAGGGCGACGTTGATCGAACGCGCCCCGGCGCGCATGGGGATAAGCAGGCGCGCATCGGCGGCCGCGTGGACCGCCGCCGGGACGCCGGCGCTCTCGCGCCCGACCATCAGGTTGTCGTCGGCCGCGAAGGCGAAGTCGGTGTAAGCCCGCCGGGCCTCCGTGGTCAACAGCACCAGCCGGCCCCGCGTGGCTTGCCGATAGGCGGCCCAGGACGCATGGCGCAGGATTTCGGCGCGCTCCAGGTAATCCAGGCCGGCCCGGCGCAACCGGCGGTCGTCGAGAAAGAATCCGCAGGGCTCCACGACATCCAGCGGGACGCCGAGGCAGGCGCAGAGGCGCATCAGCGTGCCGGCGTTTTGCGGAATGTCCGGCTCATAGAGGACGAGGCGCATGAGGCGGGTTCTGTCCCCGGATTTCGCGCGAATTTGGCCGTCTCGGGCTTTGCCTTCGCGGGGATTTTCCTCTATATGCCTCCTGCGACACAAGCGGGCCCGACCCGGGCGGTTTGCGGACCAAAGGGCCGGACGGCCCGTGCTGTGGCTCAAAATGGGGTAAGACAGCATGGCAGATAGCGCGAGTCCCGGGCATTCGGGAGATGGTGAAACGCGGCGCGATTTCCTGTTTCTGGCCGCGGGCGCTTTGGGGGTCGTGGGGACCGTGGCAGCGGTCTGGCCCATGATCGATTCGATGAACCCGGCCGCCGACGTGCGCGCCCTCTCTTCGACCGAACTCGATCTCAGTCCGGTCGAGGTGGGCCAGCGCATTACGGTCACCTGGCGCGGCAAGCCGATCTACGTCGACCATCGGCCGCAAAAGGAGATCGACGCGGCGCGCAGCGTCAATATCGACGAGCTGCGCGACCCGCAGGCCGACGAGGACCGCGTGCAGAAGGCGGAATGGCTCATCGTTATCGGCATCTGCACCCATCTGGGCTGCCTGCCCAAGGGCCAGAAGGTCGGCGACCCGCGCGGCGAATGGGGCGGATGGTTCTGTCCCTGCCATGGCTCGCACTACGACACCTCGGGCCGTATCCGGAAGGGTCCCGCGCCGCTGAACCTGTACGTGCCGCCCTACGAATACCTCGACGACACGCTGGTACGAATCGGTTGAGGGGGGCGGAGACATGAGCGAATTCAAGTCGAACAACGCGGTGATCAAGTGGATCGAGTATCGCATGCCGATCTTCTCGTTCCTCGATGACGCCATCGGGCGCGGCTACCCGACTCCCCGTAACCTGAACTATTGGTGGAACTTTGGCTCGCTCGCCGGGGTCGCCCTGGTCATCATGATCGCCACCGGCATCGTGCTGGCGATGCAATACACGCCGCATGCGACCATGGCCTTCGATTCCATCGAGCGCATCATGCGCGACGTGAATTACGGCTGGCTGCTGCGTTATGTGCACTCGAACGGCGGCTCGTTCTTCTTCCTCGTCGTCTATGTCCACATCTTCCGCGGCCTCTACTACGGCTCCTACAAGGAACCGCGCGAGCTGCTGTGGATCCTGGGCGTCGTGATCCTGCTGCTCATGATGGCCACGGCCTTCATGGGCTACGTGCTGCCGTGGGGGCAGATGAGCTTCTGGGCCGCCACCGTCATCACCAACCTGTTCTCGGCGATCCCGGTGTTCGGCGACCAGATCGTAACCTGGCTGTGGGGCGGCTTTTCGGTCGCCAACCCGACTCTCAACCGCTTCTTCTCACTGCACTACCTGTTGCCCTTCGTGATCGTCGGCGTGGTCGTGCTGCATATCTGGGCGCTGCACCGCTTCGGCTCGAACAACCCGATCGGCATCGACGCCAAGGGTCCGCAGGACAAGATTCCGTTCCACCCCTACTACACCATCAAGGACGCATTCGGGTTCGGCGTCTTCTTCATCGCCTTCGCGGCCGTCATCTTCTATGCGCCCAACCTGTTCGGCGAGCCGGACAACTATGTTGAGGCTAATCCCCTGGCGACGCCGGCGCATATCGTGCCGGAGTGGTACTTCCTGCCGTACTATGCGATTCTGCGCGCGATCCCGAACAAGCTGCTCGGCGTGGTCGCGATGTTCGGCTCCATTCTCGTCTACTTCATCCTGCCCTGGATCGACCGATCACCAGTCCGGAGCGCCCGCTTCCGCCCGATCTACAAGCAGTTCTTCTGGATCTTCGTGGCCGACTGCGTGCTGTTGGGCTATGTCGGTGCGAACCCGCCGGAAGGCAACTTCCTGCTCATCGGCCGGCTCGCGACCGCCTATTATTTCCTGCATTTCGTGATCATGTTCATCCTGAGCTATGTCGAGCGGCCGAGACCGCTGCCCAGTTCGATCAGCGAACCGGTGTTGAAAGGCGGCGCCGCGGCCGCCGGCGCCGCGGCGAAGCCGATGGAGAAGGCCTGATGAAGAAGCTTCTGACCGTTGCGGCCGCCGTCCTGGCATTCGGCACCGGCGCGGCGCAGGCCGCCGAGGGGACGGCCCTTCCGGAGTACCACTGGTCCTTCAACGGCATCTTCGGCACCTTCGAGCGGCCCGAGCTGCAGCGCGGCTTCCAGGTCTACCGCGAGGTCTGTTCCGCCTGCCACGGGCTGCGGCTGGTCGCCTTCCGCGACCTCGCGGCGCTCGGCTACAGCGCGGACGCGATCAAGGCATTGGCGGCCGATTACACCTTCAAGGACGGCCCGAACGACCAGGGCGAGATGTACGAGCGCGAGGGGCGCCCATCGGACCACTTTCCCAGCCCCTTCCCGAACGAGAAGGCGGCGGCCTTCGCCAACGGCGGCTCGGCCCCGCCGGACCTGTCGCTAATGGCCAAGGCACGCAAGGGCGGGCCCGATTACGTGCGGGCGCTCCTGATGGGCTTCGAAGAGGCGCCGGCCGAATCGCACATCCCCGAGGGGCTTTACTACAACATCTATTTTCCCGGCCATCAGATCGCCATGCCGCCGCCGCTGTCCGCGGACGCTGTGGAGTACAGCGACGGTACGCCGGCGACCGTCGAGCAGATGGCGACCGATGTGGCCGCCTTCCTGATGTGGGCGGCCGAGCCGACGCTGGAGCAGCGCAAGGAGATGGGCATCAAAGTGCTGATCTTCCTGCTGGTCTTCACAGGCGTGCTGTACGCCGCCAAGCGCAAGATCTGGAGCGATCTGCACTAACCCGCCGTCGCCTCCGGCAAGACCAGGGTCCCGAAGGCCGCCGAACGGCGGCCTTCGGCGTTTCGGGGCTGGGCCGGGCGCGGCGCTCGCGGCGCCGGATCCGGGCGGTCAGACCGCGGCCGGCGGCAGATCCAGGACCTCGGTGACGGTCTCGAAGGGAAGCTGGGCCTGGCGGTTGAGGTCCGCCACGTCGGCCGCCCTTTCGGCCTCGAACATGCAGAGGCAGCGGCCGCTCTCGGGCGTGAACACGCTGCGGATGTAACGGACCGGCGTGCCGCCTTCGGTAAACTCCTGGGCCTTGGCGATCGCCGCCTTCTGCGCGCCCGCCAAGTCGTCCATGGCTATTCCCGCCAGGTTTCGCTCGACCATGTAAACCGCCATCTCGTCCTCCATCGCTGGACCATCTGCGTTCGCCGCGCCCGCATCCTCGGGCGCCGGGAACCTGTGTGAAGGGCCAGCATGGCGCTCGGGCGAGAGACGTAGAAGCACCGATTGCTTATCGATCCATAGTCCGAGGTTATCGGCTGCCATGGTAATCTGCGGCGCTCGAAGGCCGAGACAGCGCCAGAGACCGCGGTTGCCACGGTGCAGCCCGGTGCAACCCGGTGCAGCCCAGGGAGGGGGCAACGGCGTGGAGATGCACCAGATCCGCTATTTCATGGCCGCCTGCGGGACTCTCAACTTCACCCGCGCGGCCGAGCAATGCCACGTATCCCAACCTGCGCTGACCAGCGCGATCCACAAGCTGGAGGCCGAACTGGGCGAGGCGCTCTTTCATCGCGACGGGCGGCGGCTGCTGCTCACCGAGTTCGGCCAGACCATGCGCCCGCACCTGGAACAGATCATGCGGCGGACCGACGCGGCCCAGGCCGCGGCTCAGAGCTTCCGGCTGCTGCTGCAGGTGCCGGTCCGGCTCGGCGTCCTGCCGACGATCGGCCCCGCCCGCTTCGCCCGGGCCCTGGCAAGCTTTCAGGCCGACTATCCCGGGGTCGAGGTCTCGGTCCGCGAGGGCAAGTTGACCGAGCTGGTCTCCCTGCTGGAAGACGACGAACTCGACCTGGCGGTGCTGAGCTCGCCGGCGCCGTTTCCCGATTTCCTTCGCGTCCGGCCGCTCTACGTCGAGCGCTACGTCGTGGTGTTCTCTCCGGATCACCACTTGGGCGCGCACGACGCGGTCCGGCTGGCGGACCTATCGCGCGAGCCCTATGTCGACCGCCTGGCCTGCGAGATGCGCGAATTGGTCATGGCCGTCTGCGAGGAGCGGGGCGTCGAGCTCTACGCGAAATTCCGCAGCGAACGGGAGGACTGGGTGCAGGGTATGGTTCTGGCGAACCTGGGGTTCGCCTTCATGCCGGAATATTCGGTGACGCTCACCGGCATGGTCAGTCGAAGGCTGATCGAGCCCCACGTGGAGCGCACCATCGCACTGGTCCACGTGCCGGGGCGGAAGCATTCGCCGGCCACGGCGGCGATGGTGCAGGCCCTGCAATCGCACAAGTGGCCCGGCTGATCGCCCGCGTCGCCGCCTGAGACCCCCCGGGTGCCTGCGACACCCCCCTTGGCAGCGGGCGCGCCGTCGCGTACACCCGATCCGAGCGTACCTGCGGCCCCCGCGTAGGAGGAAGTCGGCCAGATGAGCCATTCTGGGAACGTGCCCGGAACGCCGCCGGTCATCGGCGTGATCGGCGGCAGCGGGGTCTACGACATTGCAGGGCTGGCGGACACCGAGTGGCGCCGTATCGAGTCGCCCTTCGGGACGCCCTCCGACGCGCTGCTGTTCGGCACGCTCGACGGCCAGCCCATGGTCTTCCTGCCGCGCCACGGGCGCGGCCATCGCCTGCCGCCCACGCGGGTCAATTTCCGCGCCAACATCGACGCGCTCAAGCGCGCCGGCGTCACCGACGTCATCTCGGTCAGCGCCGTCGGCTCGCTGCGCGAAGAGCTGGCGCCGGGCACCTTCGTCATCGTCGATCAGTTCATCGACCGCAGCTTCGCACGCGAGAAGAGCTTCTTCGACAGCGGGCTGGTGGCACACGTCTCCATGGCGCACCCGGTGTGCCGGCGCCTCGGCGACCATCTCGAGGCGGCGGCCCGCGAGCTCGGCGTGCCGGTGCGGCGCGGCGGCACCTATCTGGTCATGGAGGGGCCGCAATTCTCCACCCTGGCCGAGTCCGAGCTGTACCGCGTCTGGGGCTGCGACGTGATCGGCATGACCAACATGCCGGAGGCCAAGCTCGCCCGCGAGGCGGAGCTCTGCTACGCCACGGTCGCCATGGTCACGGACTACGACTGCTGGCACGAGGACCACGACCATGTCACCGTCGAGCAGGTGGTGCGCGTGCTGCTGGCCAATGCGGACAAGGCGCGCGCCCTGGTCCAGGGCGTGGCGCCGCGCCTGGCGGGCCGGGCGGCGGCCTGCGAGGCCGGCTGCCACACCGCGCTCGACAACGCCGTCATCACCCGGCCCGAGGCGCGCGACCCGGCGCTGGCCGCCCGGCTGTCGGCCGTGGCCGGGCGCGTCCTGGACGGCGCCGCCGAGTGAGGCGGGGGCGGGGCGCGCCATGAAGGTCGACGGCCGCGACATGCGCAGCATCGTGCTGGCCGCCGACGGCTGGGCCGTCGAGATCATCGACCAGACCCGGTTGCCGCATGCCCTCGTGCTGTGCCGCCTGGAGACCCTCGACGAGGCGGCGCACGCGATCGCCGCAATGCTGGTGCGCGGCGCACCGCTCATCGGGGCGACGGCGGCCTACGGCCTGGCGCTCGCCATGCGCAGCGACCCGGCGGACGGCCATCTCGACACCGCCGCCGAACGGCTGATGGCGACGCGGCCGACCGCGGTCAACCTGCGCTGGGCGGTGCAGGACATGGTCGCGCGCCTGCGCGTCCTGGCACCCGCGGCGCGCGCCGCGGCGGCCTACGCGCGCGCCGCCGAGATCTGCGACGAGGACGTGGCGATCAACCGCGCCATCGGCGGGCACGGGCTGGCGCTCATCCGCGACGCCTGGCAGGCGGCCGGGCGGCGGCGGCCGGTCGACCTGCTGACCCACTGCAATGCCGGCTGGCTGGCGACGGTCGACTGGGGCACGGCGCTGGCGCCGATCTACATGGCGCACGACGCCGGCATTCCGGTCCACGTCTGGGTCGACGAGACCCGGCCGCGCAATCAGGGCGCCGGCCTGACCGCCTGGGAGCTGGGCCGCCACGGCGTGCCGCACACCGTCATCGCGGACAATGCCGGCGGCCACCTGATGCAGCACGGCCGCGTCGACCTCTGCATCACCGGGACCGACCGCGTGACCGCGCGCGGCGACGTGTGCAACAAGATCGGCACCTACCTGAAGGCGCTGGCGGCGCGCGACAACGGCGTGCCGTTCTACGTCGCGCTGCCCGGGCCGACCATCGACTGGACGGTCGAGGACGGGCTGGCCGAGATCCCGATCGAGGAGCGCGACGCGCGCGAGGTGACCGAGGTGACGGGCCGCACCGCGGAGGGCGCGATCGCCAGCGTGCGGATCGTGCCGGAGGGCAGCGCCGCGGCCAACTTCGCCTTCGACGTCACGCCGGCGCGCCTCGTCACCGGCCTGATCACCGAGCGCGGCCGCTGCGCCGCGTCGCGCGAAGGCCTGCTGTCGCTCTATCCGGAATTCGGCAACCTGGCACCCGGCGAGGGGCCGCCCGGGGAGACCGGAGGGCGATGAAGCATCTCGCCCTGCGCCGCGCGGTGATCGAAACGGCCCGCCGCATGAACGCGCTGGGCGTGAACCAGGGATCGTCCGGCAACGTCGGTGCGCGCATTCCCGGCGGGCTGCTGGTCACGCCCTCTGGCGTTGCCTACGACGACCTCAAGCCCGTCGACATCGTCGAGATGGACGGCGACGGCGCCTGGCGCTGCGCGGCGCCCGGGCGGCGGCCGTCCAGCGAGTGGCGCTTCCACCGCGACATCCTCGCGGCCCGGCCCGAGTTCGGCGCGGTGGTGCATACCCACGCGATCCATGCGACGGCGCTTGCCTGTCAGCGGCGCGCGATCCCGGCCTTCCATTACATGGTCGCCGTCGCCGGCGGTGATTCGATCCGCTGCGCGCCCTATGCCACCTTCGGCACCGCGGCGCTGTCGCGCAACGCGCTCAAGGCGCTCGACGGACGGCGCGCCTGCCTGCTGGCCAACCACGGGCTGATCGCCTGCGGCACCGACCTGGCCGGCGCGCTGGCGCTGGCCGTCGAGGTCGAGACCCTGGCGGCGCAATACTGCCGGGTGCTGCAGCTCGGCCGGCCGAAGCTGCTGTCGGCCGGCGAGATGGCCCGCGTGCGGAGCAAGATGCAGTCCGGCGCCGGCTACGGCAGCGTGCCGCCGGCGCGCGCGGCGCGGTCGCGCAAATGACCGAGGCGATCGCCGGCATCGACCACGTGCTGGTCGGCGTGCGCGACCTCGAGGCCGCGCGGCGCGCCTACCGGCACCTCGGCTTCACCCTGTCGCCGCGCGGGCGGCACATCGGCTGGGGCACCGCGAACTATTGCATCATGCTGCCGCAGGGCTACATCGAGCTGCTCGGCATCGTCGATCCGACGCAGTTCTGCAACAACCTCGACCGCTTCCTCGAGACGCGCGAGGGCCTGCTCGGCGTCGCCTATGCCGCCGCCGATGCCGAGGCCGCGGCCCGCGCCCTCAAGGCGCGCGGGCTGGCGCTCGACCGGCCGAGCGACCTCAAGCGCAAGCTCGAGCTTGCCGAGGGCGAGGTCGAGCCGGCGTTCCGCCTGGTGCACCTGGCGCCGCGCACGGCGCCGGGCGTGCCGGCCTTCATCTGCCAGCACCTGACGCCCGAGCTGGTCTGGCAGGCGCCCTGGATGGCGCACGGCAACGGTGCGCAGGGGATCGACTCGGTGACGGCCGTGGTCGCCGATCCCGGCGCGGTCGCGGTCGCCTACGGCGCCCTGTTCGGCGAGGCGCGGGTCAGCACCGACGACGCCGTGGTCGTGGCCGACAGCGGCTGCGGCCGGCTGCGCTTCGTGGCGCCGAGCGATCCGGGCCGCATCTATCCGGGCCTGCCCGGCCTGCCGCAGAGTGCGCCGCCCTGGATCGCCGGGCTGCGCCTGACGGTCGCCGACCTCGCGGCGACCGCGCGGCACCTCGACGAAGGCGGCGTCGCCTACCTGCGCGACGGCGCGACGCTGCTGCGCCTCGCGCCCGACCTGGCCTGCGGCGTCGTTCTGGAGTTCGTGCAGGGCTGACACACCGGCTCCGCGCCGGCGAACGGGCCGGGAAGCGGGGCGGGCACGCTGTTCCCTCGGGGTTTCGGCCGGCCCGGCGTCGCCGATCACTTTTTCGTGAGCGAGGTACGACGTCGTCTCCTTCGCCATAGGATGTCAGAAAAAACAACTAAACAGGCTAAACAGGAGGAAAGATCATGCCGGCAACACCTTGGCGACTGGAAGGAAAGTGGCTCGAGTACTGCAGCTGCGACTTCGGCTGCCCCTGCGAATCGATGGCATCGCCGACGCAGGGGCACTGCACCGGGCTGTGCGCCTTCAGCATCGACAAGGGCCATTGCGGCGACGTTCCGCTCGACGGTCTCGTCGTCGCCGCGACGTTCTATTTTCCGCGGGCAATTCATCACGGCCACGGCCAAATGCAGCCGATATTGCAGTCGCACACCACGGAAGCCCAGCGCGAGGCCCTGTTCTACATCCTGTCCGGCGAGAACCAGCCGGTCGGGACGATGTTCCAGATCTTCAGCATCATCGTCGAAACGATCCACGATCCGGTCTTCGCCGACATCGACTTCGAGTGGAACCTAGCCGGCCGTCGGGCGCGCGTGAACGTTCCGGGCGTCGTGCGTGCGACGACCGAGCCGATTCGCAATCCGGTGACCGACGAGGAACACCGGATTCTCACGGTCCTGCCGGAGGGCTGGGTGTTCTACGAGGCCGAGGTCGGGGCCGGAAACCTGAAGGGGCTCGGCGGCATCAAGTTCGATCTCACACAGGCGCACAGTTCGCTCGCGCATTATGCCTGGGACCAGGACGGCATGGCGCTGACCTACAAGGAGTTCCAGCGTCAGAGGGACGCGGCATGAGGTGAATCGCGGACGGCGGGGTCGACCGGCCGGCGACTGCTATCGCGTTCTATAATCGCGCGGAGCCGCGCCGAATTCGCGGCGGAAGGCGGTCGCAAAGTTGGCTGGCGAGGGGAAACCGCAGGCCGCCGCGACCTGCGCCACGGAGTGGTCGCCGCGCTGCAGCAGGTCGCGCGCCTTGTCCAGCCGCAGGCGCCGGTAATGCGCCATCGGCGTCTCGCCGTAGGCCGCGATGAAGCGGCGCGCCAGGGTTCGCGGCGTGGTGTCGAGGGCTGCGGCGAGCTGCGCCAGCGGCAGGGGCCGCGACAGGTTGCGGTGCATCAGCGCGACGCCGCGTCGCGCCAGGGCGGCGCCGGCGCCGGCGTCTTCGGAGGCGTCGCGCGGGCGCTGCCAGTGCAGCGCCGCGGCCACACGGCGCGCCAGCCCGGGGCCGGCGGTGCTGGCGACGTAGTCGGTCATCATCTCCGCGACCGACAGGCCGCCAGGGCAGGTCAGGAGATTGTCGTCGAACACGATGCCGTCGCTTACCGCGGCGACATCCGGATAGCGGTCGCGAAAAAGCGGCGCGTAGGCCGCTGCGACGGCGACGCGCCGACCCTCGGCCAGCTCCGCCTCGGCGAGCAGGACGGCGCCGGTGTCGACCGCGCCGAGCAGCGCGCCGCTGCGCGACAGGCGCCTGAGCCAGGGATAGAGCGCCGGATGCAACGCCTGGTCCGGGTCCGGGCCGGCGATAACGAAGAGCGCGTCGAAGGCGGCTGGGCCGCCGGCCTTGGCCTCGGGGCGCAGCACCGTGCCGTCGTCCGCCACCGCCGGGGCGTTGCCGGCGGTCAGCAGCGTCGTGCGGTAAAGCGGGCCGGCGCCCGAACGGGCGGCGGTGTCCAGGACCAGACGGGCCAGCGCCAGATGCAGGCCGGAAAATCCGCCGGCGAGCAGCAGCCCGACCGCGCGCGGCGGCCTGATGGCGGCGGCTTCATCAGATTCCATCCAAGAAATGTCTCTTATTCAAAGAGATTTGTCAATTTATCGAAATATTTTTGCGATTTCGCGGCGCCTAGCCTCGTTCGGGCTGTCGGGCCGCCAGCGCGGCGGCGATCAGGGTCTCGGCTGCCGCGCGCGCGGTCTCGGCGGCGCCGACCCGGCCGTTCACCTGGGTCACCGCGACGGCACCCTGGACCAGGAGCATCAGGGCCCGCGCCAAGCGGGCCGGGCGCGGCGCGCCGGCGTCCGCCGCCAGGCCGCGCAGGTAGCCGAGAATCTTGCGCTGGTGCAGGGCCGCGGCGTGGTGGATCGGGTCGGCCAGCTCCGGGTACTCGGCCGCCGCCTTGGCGAAGAGGCAGCCGCGGAAGTCGGGCCGCCGGAACCACTCGTCGAGGGCGTCGAACATGGCGAGCAGGCGGTCCCGCGGGGCCTCGGCCAGCGTCTCCACCCGGTTGCGCAGCCAGGTCCGCCAACGTGCGTCGCGCGCCTCCAGGGCGGCCCGGATCAGCCCTTCCTTGGAGCCGAAGTGGTGGTACAGCGTCATCTTGGCGCAGCCGGCCTCGGCCAGCAGGCCGTCGATGCCGGTGGCGTGGTAGCCCTGGCGGTTGAACAGCTCGAGCGCCGTGTCGATCAGGCGCTCGCGCGGCGTGGCGGACATTGCGACCTCCGTAATAATACATAACGGTCTGTCTAATATCCCCGATTCTGCTGGCGTATTGCAAGGATCACGACCGGTGTTTCCACGCAAGGAACCAAGAATTTTGCCGTTGACGGCAGGGCGGGCCGGCCATACGGTCTGTTGAGACAGACAGGTCAGTATAGTCAATCCGAGGAACAGGCCATGAGTGATGGGCAATCCGACCGGCCGACCACCGCGGTCGCCTTCACGCCGGCGGTCAAGGCGGTCCAGACGCGGCTCGGCTCGCGGGCGCGCAATGCCCGGCTCGAGGCCAGGGGCGCCTGGCACGACCGGGTGACGCCGGACCTGGCCGCCTTCCTGGCGACCCGCGACTCCTTCTACCTGGCGACGGCGAGCGCGGCCGGCCGGCCCTACATCCAGCACCGCGGCGGTCCCAGGGGCTTCCTCAAGCCGCTCGACGCGCACCGGCTCGCCTTCGCCGACTTCGCCGGCAACCGGCAGTACATCACGCTCGGCAACCTGTCGGAGAACGACCGCGTCGCGCTTTTCCTGATGGACTACGCCAATCGCCAGCGGATCAAGATCTGGGGCCGCGCGACGGTGGTCGAGGACGATCCCGACCTGCTCGCTCGCCTCGCCGACCCGGCCTACGGGGCGCGGCCGCAGCGCGCCGTGGTGATCGCGGTCGAGGCCTGGGACGCGAACTGCCCGCAGCACATCCTGCGCCGCTATACGGAGGAGGAGATCGCGCCGGCCGTCGCCAAGCTGCAGGCGCGCATCGCGGAGCTGGAAGCCGAGCTCGCCGCCGTAAAGGGCGCGGGCGCTAGGTCTCCAGGCTGACCGCGTCGGTGAAGCAGACGTGGCCGGCGATCTCGCCGACCTCGGGCAGCGGCTCGGGGTAGGCCCAGAGCGCGTCGGCGGCCTCGGCGTCGCCGACCTTCAGGGTCCAGTAGATCGCATCGCCCTTGTGCGGACAGTGCGTGCGCTTCGGGCTCGGCGTCAGCAGATCGAGCCGCACGTCCTTCATGGGAAAATAGGTGCGCGGCGGATAGCCCGTCTCGCTGAGCACCAGGGCCGCCTCGCTCTCGGCCACGGTCTCGCCGTTGAAGGTCGCGCGCGCCCAGCGGCCGTGCCGCTCGATCATGATGCGCGGGCTCGCGTCGCCGCGCAGCTTGCCGTTCGCTTTCGCGTTCATGCCGTCCGTCCTTCTGCGCGCGCCACCGAGTCTACACCCTGACTGCGCCGGCGAAAGGCCTCCGGCGCCTCCGGCGTCACACGTTGAAGCGGAAGTGGAAGATGTCGCCGTCGCGCACGACGTAGTCGCGGCCCTCGGCGC
>Ga0210124_1000112_pt1 | contig 48384 bp, 31 predicted proteins | sample Muzzi_PWC_D2_FD_185554 | JGI IMG/M metagenome (GOLD analysis project Ga0210124, IMG submission 185554) | Wetland microbial communities from San Francisco Bay, California, USA, that impact long-term carbon sequestration - Muzzi_PWC_D2 (SPAdes) | ecosystem: Environmental > Aquatic > Marine >...
CCCAGGGGCCGGGCCCCAAGTACGTGATCGCCAACGGCGACGAGGGCGACCCGGGGGCCTTCTCCGACCGCACCCTGCTGGAGGGCGACCCCCACGCCGTGCTCGAGGGGCTCATGATCGCCGCCTACGCCGTGGGGGCCTCCCAGGGCTACGTCTACACCCGGGGGAGCTACCCCACGGCCCTGCACCGGCTGGAGGTGGCCATCGCCTTCTGCCGCAAGCGGGGCTACCTGGGGAGCGGCATCTTCGGCTCCGACTTCGCCTTCGACATCCAGGTCCGCAAGGGCTCGGGGGCCTACATCTGCGGGGAGGAGACGGCCCTGATCGCCACCCTGGAGGGGGGCGTGCCCATGCCGACCTCCAAGCCGCCCCTGCCCGCCGTCTCCGGCTACCTGGGGCGCCCCACGGTGGTCAACAACGTCGAGACCCTGGCCGCCGCGGCTCAGGTTATGGCGGACGACGGAGCGGCCCCCGCCGCCGACACCAAGCTCCTGTCCCTGTCGGGGGCCGTGGCCCGTGCCGGGGTGGTGGAGGTGCCCTTCGGCACCCCCTTAAGGGAGGTGGTCTTCGGCCTGGGGGGCGGGGTGGCGAACGGGCGCGCCTTCAAGGCCGTGCTGGTGGGGGGGCCGGACGGGGGCTTTCTGCCGGAGGCCCTGCTGGACACCCCGGTGGACTTCGCGGCCCTGACGGCCATCGGCTCCATGCTGGGCTCCGGCGGCCTGGTGGTGGTGGACGAGGCCACCTGCATGGTGGGCCTGGCCCGCTACTTCGAGCGCTTCGAGGCCGACGCCTCCTGCGGCAAGTGCACCCCCTGCCGGGTCGGCACCGTGCGGCTGGTGGAGCGCCTCGACCGCATCGCCTTGGGTCAAGCCGGCCCGGACGAGCCGGACGCCCTGCGCCGCCTGTGCGAGGTGGTGCGCGAGGGCTCCCTGTGCGGCCTGGGCCGCGCCGCCCCCAACCCGGTGCGCTCGGCCCTGGACCACTTCCCCGACGACTTCGCCGCCCACCTCGCCGGGCGCTGCCCCACCGGCGCCTGCGACCAGGAAGGGACCGACCCATGAGCGTGCTCGCCGCCCCTCTCGACCTCACCGTGGACGGCCGCCCCGTCCGTGTCGCCGCCGGCGCCACCGTGCTGGAGGCGGTGCGGGCCGCCGGGGGCGACGTGCCCACCCTGTGCCACGACCCCGGGACGACGCCCTTCGGCGGCTGCCGCACCTGCATGGTGCGGGTGGCGGGCAGCCCCCGCCCGGTGGCCGCCTGCTGCACGCCGGCCGCCCCCGGCATGGCGGTGGACACGGGCGACGCCGAGGTGCGGGAGCTGGTGCGGGACGTGGTACGGCTCCAGCTCTCCGACCACCCCGAGGACTGCACCGCCTGCGCCGCCTCCGGCCACACCGGGCTGCACGACCTGGCCGACGCCTTGGGGATCGACGGCCCTGGCGCCTTCGCGGGCCGCCGCCGCGACCAGGCCCCCGAGACCGAGAACCCGTTCATCGTCCGCGACTTCGCCGCCTGCATCCAGTGCGCCAAGTGCATCCGCGTGTGCGACGAGTCCCGCGGCGTCATGGCGATCAACTGGAAGGGCCGGGGCTTCGACCTGAAGGTCGCGGCCCCCTTCGACGACGTGCTCGACTGCGAGTTCTGCGGCCACTGCGTGGACGTATGCCCCACCGGCGCCCTGCGCGAGAAGATGGCCGAGGGGCTGCCCGCCCCGGAGCGCGCCGTCTCCACCATCTGCGGCTACTGCGGCGTGGGGTGCGGCATGACCGTGCACCTGGCGGGGAACGAGGTGGTGCGGGTCACCGCCGACCGGGACAACCCCAGCAACACCGGGGCCCTGTGCGTGAAGGGCAAGTTCGGCTACGACTTCGTGACCCACCCGGAGCGACTCGGCCTGGCCGGCGCCGACGGCGAGCGGGTCGCGGGGCCCCTGGTGCGAAAGGACGGCTCCCTGCGCCCCGCCACCTGGGACGAGGCCCTGGGCCGGGCGGCGGAGGGGCTGCTCGCCGCCGTGCGCGCCCACGGCTCCGGTGCCGTGGCCGGCTTCCCCTCCGCCAAGTGCACCAACGAGGAGGACTACCTGTTCCAGAAGCTCCTGCGGGCGGGCCTGGGCACCAACCACGTGGACCACTGCACCCGCCTGTGCCACGCCGCCTCCACCAAGGGGCTCCAGATGGCCCTGGGCACCGGGGCCATGACCAACGCCACCGATGACTTCCTGGCCGCCGACGTGGTGTTCGCCTGCGGCACCAACACGATCGAGAATCACCCGGTCTCGGCCCTCAAGCTCAAGGCCGCGATCCGGAACGGCACCAAGCTCATCGTGGCCGACCCCCGCCGCATCGAGATGGTGGAGTGGGCCGACATCTGGCTCGACCTCCAGCCCGGCACCAACGCCGCCCTGCTGCTGGGGATGCTCCACGTGATCGTGGCCGAGGACCTGCTCGACCACGCCTTCATCGCGGCCCGCACCGAGGGCTTCGACGCCGCCCGCGAGGCGGCGCTGCGCCACCCCCCCGAGCTGGCGTCCCGCATCACCGGGGTGGCCGCGAACAGGATCGTGGACGCCGCCCGCCTCTACGGCCGGGCGAAGGCCGCCGCGATCTACAACGGCATGGGCATCACCCAGCACACCTCCGGCACCGACAACATGCTGTGCCTCACGAACCTGGCCCTGGCCACCGGCAACCTGGGCCGCCCCGGCACCGGCGTGAACCCCTTAAGGGGCCAGAACAACGTGCAGGGCTCCTGCGACATGGCCGGGGTCCCGGCCGAGCTGCCCGGCTACCAGCCCCTGGCGGACTTAAGGGTGCGGGAGAAGTTCGCCGCCGCCTGGGGCCGGCCGGTACCCGACTGGCCCGGCAAGACCCTGATGGAGATCACCGACGCCGCCCTCGCCGGGGACATCCGGGCCCTGTACGTCCTGGGGGAGAACCCGGTGCTGTCGGACCCGGACGTGAACAAGACCGTCCAGGCCCTGGAGCACCTGGACTTCCTGGTCGTCCAGGACATCTTCCTGACCGAGACCGCGCGCCTGGCCGACGTGGTGCTGCCGGGCTGCACCTTCCTGGAGAAGGAGGGCACCTTCACCAACACGGACCGGCGGGTGCAGCGGGTTCGCGCCGCCCTGCCGCCCCCGCCGGGGGCCCGCGGCGACCTGGAGACGATTCAGGAGATCGCCCGCCGGATCGGCCTGCCCATGGACTACCCGGGCCCCGAGGCCGTGTGGGACGAGATCCGCTCCCTGTGGCCCGCCGTGGCGGGCATCTCCTACGCCCGCCTGGAGCACGGCGGCATCCAGTGGCCCTGCCCCGCCGAGGACCACCCCGGCACCCCGTTCCTCTACGCCGAAACCTTCGCCCTGGAGGGGGGCAAGGGGCGCTTCCACGGCGTGGACTTCATCCCCCCCGCCGAGATGCCCGACGCCGAGCACCCCTTCATGCTCACCACCGGCCGCTGGCTGCTGCACTACCACACGGGCAGCATGACGCGCCGCTCCAAGGGCATCGACACGGCCCTGCCGGAGGGCTTCGTCGAGATCCACCCCGAGGACGCCGCCCGCCTGGGGGTGGCCGCCGACGCGCGGGTGCGGGTGGCCTCCCGGCGGGGGGAGATCACCGTGCGGGCCCTGGTCAGCGAGCGCTCGCGGCCCGGGGTGGTGTTCATCCCGTTCCACTTCGCCGAGGCCGCCGCCAACGCCCTGACCAACACCCGGCTGGATGAAAAGTGCAAGATCCCGGAGTTGAAGGTGTGCGCGGTGCGGATCACCCCCGCGGACCCCGACGGCGCGGAACCCGCCGATAAGAAGACGTGACGCGCGACATCCTCATCTACACCACCCGGGGCTGCCCTTACTGCGTGGTCGCCAAGCGGGCCCTGGACGCCCGGGGCATCCCCTACCGGGAGGAGGACATCACCTTCACCCCCCAAGTGCGCGGGGAGCTGAAGGCGAAGACCGGCGAGTGGACCGTGCCCCAGGTGTTCGTGGACGGGGTCTACATCGGCCAGGACGACGAGCTCGTGGCGATGGCGGAGTCCGGTGCCCTCGAGGGCCCGGCGGCGCCCCCCTCCGGCCCCCCCGGCACCGGCGAGGGGGCGGCGTGGGACGTGGCGGTGGTGGGCGCCGGGACCGCCGGGCTGGGCGTGGCGGCCCTGCTGGCCCCCCGGGGCCCCGTGGCGGTGCTCGACCGCGCCCCCCACGTCCCCGGCCGGGATGAGGCCGTGGACGCCCTGCGGGCCCGGGCCGAGGCCGGGGGCGCCACCCTGCTGCAGGAGGAGGTGTTCGGCCTGGAGGCCGGCACCGACTCTCACGGCCTGGTGACCCTGGACGCCGTGGTCCGGGCCCGCGCCGTGGTGGTCGCCACCGGCATGGCCGACCGCACCCCCGCCCTGCCCGGCGAGGAGGCCCTGGCCGGGAAGGGCGTCAGCCGCTGCGCCGCCTGCGACGCGCCCTTCTTCGAGGGCCTGGACGTGGCCGTGCTGGGCTCCGACGAGCGTGCCGCCCAGACCGCCATGCAGCTCGCCCAGGGGGCCCGCGCGGTCACCCTGGTCAGCCCCGCCCCTTTTGCCGCCTCCGCCGCCACCCGGTCGCGCCTGACCGAGACCCCGGGCGTGGACCTGCGGGAGGGGGCCGAGCCCCGGGCGATCCTGGGGCGCGACCACGTCACCGGCCTCGCCCTGGACGGGCCGGACGGCCCCCTCGAGCTGGCGGTGGCCGGGGTGTTCGTCTACCTGCCCGGGGACCGGCCCGGCACGGATTTCCTGCACGACGCCGCGCGCACCACGCCGGACGGGACCCTGGCCGTCTCCCCCGACGGCGAGACCTCCCTCGCCGGGGTCTTCGCCGTCGGCGGCGTCGCCACGGGCGTCCCCGCCGGCCCGGACGAGGCCGTGCGCCGCGTCGCGGCCGCCGTCGCCCGCCGCCTCGCCGTCCTCTAGCGCTCCCCGAACCCTTCCTCCGGCGACCTCGCCCCCTCAACGCGGGCCCCGGACCGTCCGATAACGGAGCGGGGGCAATCCCCGGGGTGCGGCAGCTGGAGAAAGGGACGGAGAGACACGCATGGACCTCAAAATGCAGTGGACCGCGTTCGGCCTGGTGGCCGTCGGCCTCATGGTGGCCGTGGGGATCGGCATGGCGCGCAACCCGGAGATGGACCAGGTGTCCGTCTCCCTGACGGACTTCCGGGCGGTGAACCAGGAGCGGCTGGGCTTCGCCATCGTCATGGACCACTTCGTGGAGCGCAGCCACGAGATGAGCCACCAGTGGACCTGGCAGGAGCGCCGCGGCCACCAGATCGTCACGGCCCACTGGGTGAAGCGGGCCCGGGGCGTGGCCCAGGAGGCCCTGGGCTGGCGCATCGCCGCCGCCCACCTGATGGCCCGGGCCCACGGCGCCGGGCAGGAGGCCCTGGGCTGGCGCACGGCCGCCGCCCACGCCTGGGAGCGGGTGCGGGGCCTGGACCAGGAGCGCCAGGGCCTGGACGACATGGCAATCCGCGCCGCGGAAGGCTAGCGGCCGGCGGCCCGCCCCGAAGGGCCCTACTCGGCCCCGATCAGCTCCAGCACGGGGTCGTACAGGTGGCCGTTGGTGGCCACCACGCCGGCCACCTTGGGGTTGGCGCGGTTGAAGGTCTGGGGGTGGTCCCCCAGCACCAGCACCCGCCCCCCGGCCTCGGTGACCAGCAAGGCCCCGGCGGCGAAGTCCCACTCGTTCTTGGGGGTGAGGGTGAAGGTGAGGTCCGCCTGGCCGGCCGCCACCAGGGCCAGCTTGTAGGCGATGCTGCCGATGGGGGTGATCTCGTGGCCTTCCGAGAAGCGCTCGAACTCGCCCCGCGCCACCTCGGAGCGGCTGGCCAGGATCTGGGCCCGGGCCAGGTCGCCCTCGCCGCTGACCCGGACCGGCTCGCCGTTCAGGGTGACGCCCCCGCCCCGCACCGCGGCGAACAGCTCGTCCCGGGCCGGGTTGTAGATGACCCCCACGGCGATCCGCCCGTCCACGGCCAGGCCGATGGAGATGGCGAACTGGGGGATGCCCCGGATGAACTCCTTGGTGCCGTCGATGGGGTCCACGATCCACACCCGCCGGCAGCTGAGGCGGTCCGGGGAGTCGGCGGTCTCCTCCGACAGCCAGCCGTCGCCGGGGCGCTGCCCCAGCAGGGCGGCCTTGAGCACCTTGTCGGCCTCCAGGTCGGCGGTCGTGACGGGGTTGCCCTTCCCCTTCTCCCGGACGTCGTACTCCTCCTGGTAGTAGCCCATGATCACGCGCCCCGCCGTGCGGGCCGCGGCCTCCGCCAGCTCCAGATCGGCGTCCAGGTTCACGGTATTCAAGGCCCCTCCCGCGTCGCGGCCCCGTCCGGCGGGGGCCCCGGGCCCTCCGCGCCGAGCGGCAGCACGGCCATGTCCTCCAGCACGCCGGGGTCCAGCCCCGCCGCCGCCATCTCCCGCCGGCACCGCTCGCGGGCGCCTTCCGGCCCCACGAACAGCACGGCGTCCACCCCGCCCGGGTCCACCTCCTTTAAGGGGACCACCGGCCGCCCCAGGAATGTCCCGTCCCCGCCGGGCTCCCCGCCCGCCACGGCCACCAGGTCGAGCCCCAGCTCCGCCAGGGTGATGAACGCGGCCTCCGCCAGCTCCCCGGTGCCGTACAGCACCACCCGCCGGCGGCCCGCGGCCCGCAGCGCCGCCAGGCGCTCCAGGAAAGCGCGCCGCGCGTTGCGGTACATGGCGAAGGAGTCGGTCAGGTAGCGGGCGCTCAGGCGCCCCTTCTCCGCCATGCCCCGCGGCGTCAGCAGGTAGCAGACCCGGCGGGCGCTCAGGCGCCGCACCTTGACCAGCTCCTCGTGCATCAGCCGCTTGAGCGACAGGTTCACGAGCCCGAGGGCGATGTTCAGTTTGCGGGCCAGCTCCCGCTGGGTCAACATGCCGTCCCGGTGAATCAGCTCCAGGAGCTGCAGGATCCGGCCGTCGTCGTGGGCGGGCGGCTTGTTCACAGAATGAACTTAATCCGCCCGCGGGCGCCTGTCAAACCGCCGCCCCGCCCCGGCAGGGGTGCGCCGGGGACGGCGGCAAAGGGGGGCGGGCTACCCCTCCAGCAGGTCGAGCTGGTCCTCGGCCATACGGGAGAAGGCGTCCATCTGCTCCTGGTCGTCGGCGATGTCGAACACGTTCTCCAGCTGGAACTCCTTGAGGACCCAGGTGCCGCCGTCCCGCCCGAAGGGCTCCTTCCGGTAGCCCTCGTCCTGGATCAGGCGGTCGAGGGCGTCCTTGTGGGCGTCGTCCGCCCGCACCGCGAAGCAGGTGTGGAGGAACTTGTCGCTCTTGTAGGAGATGCCGTACCAACACTCCATGTCGCCGTGGTAGGAGAAGGTCCAGCCGTAGTAGCCCTGCCAGTCGTACTTGCGCTTGATGGCGATGTCGAAGAAGCGGGCGATCTCCCCGATCATCGTGCTCATCAGCTTGCCGAAGTTGTCCTTGACCAGGGCGCGGTAGGCCTCGGCCACTTGGGGCTCGACGGCCTCCGGGTTCTGGGCCACGGCGGCCTCGTATGCCTTCACGGTCTCCAGGTCCCGGGGCTTGAAGGCGGTGAAGCGGATCATTGCCATTGTGATGCAGACTCCTGTGCTTCGCGTGTCCGGCGCTGCTCCCGCGCCCGGGTGGGCCGCCCCGGGGGGCCCGGTCAGCCGCTCGAAAGTATAAACCCGTCTCCGGCGCGGCTGTAGTGCATTGCCGGGTCGATCACCCCCTCCCCAACAAGGCCGGCCTCCCGCAGCGCGCCCAGATCGTCCGGGTAGGCGCCGTGGGTGAGGCGGTAGACCCGGAGCGCCTGGCGCACCTGGTGGTCCCGGTAGGGGGCGGTGGAGGCGGCCAGAGCGGCCAGGCCCGGGCGGGCCTCCCCGGCGACGCGCTGGTACGCCAGCCAGCCGGTCAGCAGCATCGCGCCGCCGCACCCGGCGGTCACCAGGGCGGCGCGCCACGCCGTGCCGCGGCGGAGGCCCCGGGCCTTGCGCCGGGGCGTGCTGTGGGCCGGGGCCGGCTCCATCGGGCGCTGGGCGGTCTCGCCCACCACCCGGATGCGGCCGGCGGCCTGGAGCGCCGCCAGGGCCTGGCAGGTCTCCAGGGCGCCCAAGCGGCTGGCCGCCACCACGGCCCGCACGTCGCGGCGCCGGTCGAGCAACCCCAGCACGTGGCGCTGGTCGGGGGGCCGGGAGGCGTCCGACTCCGCCCCCTCCGGCCCCAGGTCGGAGCCCGCCACCGCCAGGATCGCGCGCCAACTGGGCAGTGCCGTGTCCAGCTCCTGCCAGGTGGCGGCCCGGGCGGCGGCCTCCATCATCAGGTCGTCGGTGTCGATGGGCCCCAGGGGCACGGCCGGGACGCCCGGGGGCAGCTCCAGGTCGGCGTCGAACGTGTAGTCGCCCTCCAGCCAGCGGAACACCCCGTAGACGGTCTCCCGCACGTAGTCCGCCGCCAGGGCCTCGAGCCGCGCCGAGTCCAGGTCGGGCAGCAGCCCGGCCAGGTCGCCCCCCTTTTCCCGCTGCACCTCCACGGCCTTGCGCCAGGGCCCCGCGCGCACCAGCCCCTCGGCCTCCAGGGCCCGGCCGACCACGGCCGTGAGGGGCCGGCCCTCGTCCTGGGCGAACACCAGGTCCCCCTCGCCGAACCACATCACCACCTGCTGTTCCCGCGAGGTGACGGCGAGCCGCCCTCCCTTGCGCTGCATCTTGACGAGCTGGAGGATGTCGGTGAAGCCGAAGTCCAGCAGGGAGCCGCTCAGGGCCATGACGTCGTCGTCTCCTTGTCGTCGGGCGCCCGCCGCGCGGCGTCAGACGTCCTTCGCCTGCTTGCGGTCGACGCGGCCGGGCACCGGCTCGTGCCGCGAGACGATCACCCAGTTGCCGGCGACGTGGGCCAGCACCACGAGAGTCCCCGCCAGCCGCGCCACCGGCCAGCCCGCCAAGGGGGTGGAGACCGCCCAGGACGGGATCGTGCCCAGCAGCACGGCCCCCCAGGCCACGAACGCCAGCGCCATGAGGTGCAGCGAGGCCCGCCCGTGGCGGCCCCGCGCCATGTCATACAGGCCCGGCACCAGGCGCCGCGCCAGCCGCCCCGCGGGGGTCCCCAGGCGCCGGTGCCGGTCCCGCATGATGGCGATGTCGGACGCGGTACCCCGGGTCTCGCCCAAGCGCAGGGCGCAGGCGCGGCACAGGTGGACGTCGTACACGAACTGCATGCACTCCCGGCACACGCTGCCGCGGCAGACGTCGCACGGGTACACCCGCCACCCCACGAGCACCCGGGGCAGCATCCACGCCAGCCCCCCGGCGGCCACCAGCAGCAGGGGCGCGGCCCACGGCGCCAGGCCGGCGAACAGGAAGCCCCACAGGGGCCCGGCCAGCTCGCCCCAGCCGGAGCCGTTGGCCAGCAGGATGGCGCGGGCGTCCCGGTTCGACATGCCGAACGGCACCACGAAGAAGTCGTCCTGCTCCCCGGCGGTGCGGGCCACCCGGACGTAGAGGTCCGCGTCGGCCTGTCGGGCCCGCTCGAAGCTGGCCCGGGCCGAGTCGAAGTCCAGGCGCCGGGACTGGGCCTGGCCCAGGTTGAACCAGGTGCGCCCGGGGGCCGTCCCGCCCTCGGCCAGCTCCTTGAACCGGCGCTCGGCCTCCTCGTAGCGCCCGGCGCGGAAGGCGGCGGTGGCGATGTTGTGGCTCAGGCGCACGGGGTCGCCGCCGGCGGCCTGGGCCTCCCGGTACCAGGCGATCGCCTCGTCGTAGGCACCGCCCCGCAGGGCGGCGTTGCCGAAGGCGAATGCCACCCGCCAGCCGTCCTGGGCGACGGGCACGTCCCCCGGCGCCGGCCGATCGGCCGCGGCCAGGGCGCCCCGGCCCTCCAGCAGGGCCAGCTCCACCGGCCCCTGGGGGGGCTTCGCGGGGGCCATCAGGGGGGCGCACAGCCAGGGCCCCAGCAGCACGGTCAGCAGCAGCAGCACCTGGGCCCGGCGGGCCGGGGCCGGGTCGCCCACCCAGGCCACCGCCGCCCACAGCACCACCGTCCAGCCCAGGCCCCAGCCGGCCGCCAGGGGCAGCGCCAGGACCGCCAGACACCCCAACAGCACCCAGGCCGAGGCGACCCAGAAGGCGGCGTACTCCCGCAGCAGGTGGTGGAAGGTGCGCGCCCCCCGGACCACCCCCGGGGCGAGGAGCACCGCCAGGGCCGTGGCCGCCGCCAGCCACAAGACGATCACCGCGTACCCCAGCCACGCCAGTCCCACCCAGTAGTGGGACAGCCCCGCGGCCGCGGCCCGCGCGGTCCAGCCCGCCGCCGCCGCCGGGCGGCCTTCGGACCAGTACATGCGGGCCCGCACGAGGTACCCCTCCGGCGCCCCCGGGGCCACCCGCACGGCCGCGCGGGACAGCCGCTCGGCGGCCGCGGCGTCGCCCCGGACCACCGCCTGCCCGGCCCAGTCGGCCAGGGCCACGCCGGCGGTCTCCAGGTTGTCCAGGCCCTCCACCTCCCGCACCCCCAGCAGGGCGGTCACCGCCGCCTCGAAGTCGGACGGGGCGCCTTCCGCGGTCCGGCGCACCTGGACCCAGGCCGCCCCCAGGCCCTCCGTCGGGGCCGGCCCCGACGGCCGGGCTTGGGCCGGACGGAACGGCGCCTCCGGGGCCTTCGCGGCCGGGGCGGGAACGGCCTTCGGTTCGGGTGCGGGGGCCGCCACCGGGCGGGTCTTCGGCGAGGCGGGCGGCCCGGAGCGGGCCACCGGGGCGTGCGCGGGCCCGGGGGCCGGCGGGGGTTCGTGGCCTTCGGGGTCGGCCGTCGGACCGGCGGCGACCGGGGCGGAGGGCTCTGGGGCCGCCTTCAGGGTCAGCAGGTAGTCGGCCAGGGCGCCGGCCTCGCCCTCCGTCTGCACCAGCTTGGGCATGAACGACCCCGGCACCACCGCGGCAGGGTCCATCAGGTGGCGAACCTGCCAATCCCGGTCGTGGCCGGCGACGTTGCCCGCGTTCGACAGGTCGGGGCCCACCGCGCTCCCTTCGCCCTGGATCCGGTGGCAGCCGCTGCACCCCATTCGCGCGTACAGCAATTTGCCCACGTCCGCCGACGTGTGGGCCGCCCCCGGGGCCGGGTCGGCGGCCAGGGCCGGCCCAAGGGGAGTGGTCCACAGCAGCGCCGCCAGCCACAGGGCGCGCCGCCCGCTGCCGGGGGCCGGTCTCACGGGGTCCACCTCACCCCGCGCCCCGCTGGAGCAGGCGCCGGATGTTGCCCGTGTGACGCACCAGCACCAGGGCGGCCAGCCCGGCCGCGAACGGCAGGAACCAGGGGTCGTCCCTCGGTCCCAGCCACCAGGCGAACAGGGGCAGGCCGGCGTAGGCCGCCAGCGCCCCCACGGCCGAGATGCCCGTGGCCCGCGCGGCGGCGATCCACACCCCGAAGGTGAGGAGCGCCGTGGGAAAGTGAAGTGCCATCAGAACGCCAAATCCGGTCGCGACCGCCTTTCCTCCCCGGAACCGCAGGTACACCGGGAACACGTGCCCCAGCACGGCGGCGGCGGCCACGGCCACCGCCAGTCCGGGCGAGGGGGCCAAGCCCCGCGCCAGCCAGACCGGGACGGCCCCCTTGAGCACGTCGCACGCCAGGGTCACGGCGCCGGCCTTCCGGCCCAGGACGCGGTGGACGTTCGTGGCGCCGATGTTGCCGCTGCCCTGCTCCCGCAGGTCCCCACGGCCGGCCACCTTGGCCACCAGAACGCCGAACGGCACCGCTCCCAGCAGATAACCCGCCGAAACCAGGGCGATCTCCAAGACACTCATCGGCCAACTCCACCAGAATATTGAAGTCTGATCGGCCGGGCGCGGGCGGGTCGGACGGAGCCGGGGCGGGGGGCCGCGGGCGCCGGAAGGGGCTCAGCCGGACGGGGTCCGCCCCTCCATGCCCCGCAGGTAGGCGATGCCGTACCGCGTCCCCGACACCAGGGCCAGCACCATCGAGGCCCACAGCACCCAGGTCCCGATGCGCCCCACGTCGAAGATCCAGAAGCGCCACGACAGGACCAGCATGATGATGGCGGTCACCTGGGAGACGGTCTTCCACTTGCCCCACACGTCGGCGGGCATCACCACCCCCTCCGAGGCCGCGATGGCCCTCAGGCCCGTGACCGCCATGTCCCGCCCCAGGATCACGATCACCACCCAGGGGGCGGCCAGGTTCAGGGCCACCAGCATGACCAGGCCCGCGATCATCAGCAGCTTGTCCGCCACCGGGTCGAGGAGCTTGCCCAGCGCCGTCACCTCGTTCATGCGCCGCGCCAGGTAGCCGTCCAGCAGGTCCGTCAGGGCCGCGGCCAGGAACACAAGCCCCGCGAAGAAGCTGCGCCACGGCCCCGGCTCGTAGGCCAGCACCACGAACAGGGGGATCAGGGCGATGCGCCCCAGGGTCACGGTGTTGGGGACGTTCAGGGGCATCCGTAGCGCGCCACGGCAGCCTTCCACAGGCCCTGGGACTTGAGGATCAGCTCGCACGCCTCCCGCACGGCCCCCCGCCCGCCCCCGGCGGCGGTGACGTGGTGCGCCGCCGCCCGCGCCTCGGGGGCGCCCCCCGGGGGGGCCAGGGCCAGCCCGGCGCGGGTCAGCACCGGCAGGTCGATCAGGTCGTCCCCCATGTAGGCCAGGGCCTCCCACCCCAGGCCCTCGGCCGCCAGGATCTCCTCCGCGGCGGCGGCCTTGTCGGCGCACCCCTGCACCACGTGGGCCATGCCCAGCTCCCGGCCCCGGAGGGCCACCACGTCGGAGGTGCGGCCGGTGATGATGCCGGCGCCCACGCCCTGGCCCTTGAGCAGCTTCAGGCCGAGCCCGTCGGCGATGGAGAAGCCCTTGGTCTGCACGCCGTTGTCGTCCAGGTAGATCGTGCCGTCGGTGAGCACCCCGTCCACGTCCAGCAGCAACAGCCGCACCCCCCGTGCGCGGGAGGCCACCTCTGGGGGAAATCGGTCCAACCCGGGCGTGTGGCGCTCAGGCGATGCCGAGCTTGAGCAGGTCGTGCAGGTGGACCAGGCCGGCCACCGCGCCCCCCTCCACCACCACCAGCCCCGTGATGGCGTGGCGCTCCATCAGCTCCACCGCCTCGGCGGCCAGGGCGTCGGGGGCGATGGTCTTGGGGCTGGGGCTCATGATGCGCTCCGCCGGGGCGTCCAGGAAGTCGGTGCCGGAGGCGAGCTGGCGCCTCAGGTCGCCGTCGCTGATCACCCCCAGCAGGCGCCCCTCGGCGTCGGTCACCGTGGTGATGCCCAGGCGACCCCGGCTGATCTCCACGAGCACCTCCCGCATCGGCGTGGCCGGGGCCACGCGGGGCACCTGGTCGCCGGTGTGCATGGCGTCCCGCACCCGGAGCAGCAGCCGCCGGCCCAGGGCGCCGCCGGGGTGGGAGAGGGCGAAGTCCTCCTCCCGGAACCCCTTGCGCTCCAGCAGGGCCACGGCCACCGCGTCGCCCATCGCCAGGGCCGCGGTGGTGCTGGCGGTGGGGGCCAGCCCCAGGGGGCAGGCCTCCTGGGCCACGCTCACGTCCAGCACCACCGTCGCCGCCCGCCCCAGGGTGGAGTCGGCCCGCCCCACCAGGGCGATGATGGGCACCCCCAGGCGCTTGAGGGACGGCAGGATGTCCAGGAGCTCGGCGGTCTCCCCGCTGTTGGAGAGGGCGATCACCAGGTCGTCGCGCCCCACCACCCCCAGGTCTCCGTGCAGACCCTCGGCGGGGTGCAGGTAGATCGTGGGGGTGCCGGTGCTGGCCATGGTGGCGGCGATCTTGCGCCCGATCAGGCCCGACTTGCCCATGCCGGTGACCACCACCTTGCCGGGGATGGCGGCCAGCAGCTCGATGGCCCGGCTGAAGCGGGCGTCGATCCGGTCGGCCAGGGCCGCCACCGCGGCCGCCTCGATCTCCACCACCCGCCGACCCTGGTCGGCGGCCTGCGCGTCGGCGTCGGCCGGGGCGGAAGCCTGCCGGGCGGCGGTCACAGGTCCACCAGGTCGCCGATGTAGGGCAGCACCGCGGTCCGCACCTCCGCCAGGGAGGTCAGCAGCCCACGCACCGCGGCCAGGGGCAACTGGTTGGGGCCGTCGGAAAGGGCCCGGGGCGGGTCCGGGTGGACCTCCATGAACACCCCGTCGCACCCCGCCGCCACCGCGGCCCGGGCCAGGAACGGCACGAAGCGCCGGTCGCCCCCGGAGCTTCCTCCGGCGCCCCCCGGCATCTGCACGCTGTGGGTCGCGTCGTACACCACCGGGCAGCCGGTCCGGCGCATCAGCGGGATGGCCCGCATGTCCGACACCAGGTTGCGGTAGCCGAAGCTGGCCCCCCGGTCGGTGAGCAGGATGTTGTGGCAGCCCGACTCCTTGAGCTTCTCCACCACGTGGCTCATGTCGTCGGGGGCCATGAACTGGCCCTTCTTGACGTTCACGCAGCGCCCGGTCTCGGCGGCGGCCACCAGCAGGTCGGTCTGGCGCGACAGGAAGGCCGGGATCTGCAGCACGTCCAGCACCTTGCCCGCCCGGGCGGCCTCCTGGGGGCCGTGGACGTCCGACAGCACGGGCACCCCCACCTCCTCCCGCACCCGGGCCAGCAGCTCCAGGCCGGCCTCGATGCCGGGGCCCCGGTAAGCGTGGATGGAGGTGCGGTTGGCCTTGTCGTAGGAGGCCTTGAAGATGAACGGCAGCCCCAGGTCGCCGGTGATCTCCTTGAGGGCCCGGGCGGTGTCGAGCACCATGCCGGGGTCCTCGATCACGCAGGGGCCCGCGATCACGAACAACGGGCCGCCCGTCCCCAGGGCGTGGGGCCCCACCAGGGCCGGCCGCATCGCGGGCCCGCTCACGGGTTCCCCCGCATGTGGGCCAGCGCCGCCTCCACGAACCCGGCGAACACCGGGTGGGGGGCCAGGGGCGCCGACTGGAACTCGGGGTGGAACTGCACCGCCAGGAACCACGGGTGCTCGGGGCGCTCCACGATCTCCACCAGGCTTCCGTCCGGCGAGGTGCCGCTGATCACCAGGCCGGCCTTCTCCAGCCGCTCCCGATAGGCGTTGTTGACCTCGTAGCGGTGCCGGTGGCGCTCGGAGACCTCCGAGGTGCCGTAGGTCTTCTCCGCCAACGAGCCGGGCAGCAGGCGGCAGGGATAGGCCCCCAGGCGCATGGTGGCCCCCTTCTGGTCCAGCTCGGCCTGTCCCGGCAGGAGGGCGATGACCGGGTCCGGCGTGCCGGCCTCGAACTCGGCGCTGTGGGCCTTGGGCAGACCCGCCAGGTCCCGGGCCGTCTCGATCACCGCGCACTGCATCCCCAGGCAGATGCCGAGGAACGGGATGCGATGCTCCCGGGCGAAGCGGATCGCCTGGATCTTGCCCTCGATGCCCCGCTCGCCGAAGCCCCCGGGCACCAGGATGCCGTGGACGCCGTTCAGGCCGTCGCCGGAGGCGGCCGACAGCTCTTCGGCGTCCACCCACTGGAGGTTCACCCGGGTGCGGCTGGGGATGCCGCCGTGGACGAGGGACTCGCACAGGCTCTTGTACGCCTCCTTGAGCTCGATGTACTTGCCCACCAGGGCGATCGTCACCTGGTCCTTGGGGTGGTCGATGGCGTCCACCACCGCCTTCCACCGGCTCATGTCGGGGGCCGGCGCGGTGAGCCCCAGGCGCCGCACCAGGAAGTCGTCGAGGCCCTCCTCGTGCAGCCAGAGGGGCACCTCGTAGATGTTGGCCACGTCCCGCGCGCTGATCACCGCCTGGGGCTCCAGGTTGCAGAACAGGGCGATCTTGGCCTTCACCGAATCGGTGAGGGGCGCCTCGGCCCGGCACAGGAGCACGTCGGGCTGCACGCCGATCTCCCGCAGCTTGTTGACCGAATGCTGGGTGGGCTTGGTCTTGATCTCCCCGGCGGCCTTCACCAGGGGCACCAGGGTCACGTGGACGTAGGCCACGTTCTCCCGCCCCACCTCGAAGGGGAACTGGCGGATGGCCTCCAGGAACGGCAGGGACTCGATGTCGCCCACCGTGCCGCCCACCTCCACGATCACCACGTCGGCCCCCTCCCCGTCCGGCCCCCGGGCCCCGGCGTGGATGGCGGCCTTGATCTCGTCGGTGACGTGGGGGATCACCTGCACGGTGCCGCCCAGGTAGTCGCCCCGCCGCTCCTTGGTGATGACGTTGTGGTAGATCCGGCCGGTGGTGTAATTGGCGTTCTTGCCCAGGCGCACCGACGTGTAGCGCTCGTAATGGCCCAGGTCCAGGTCCGTCTCCGCGCCGTCGCGGGTGACGTAGACCTCGCCGTGCTGGTAGGGGCTCATGGTGCCCGGGTCCACGTTCACGTAGGGGTCCAGCTTCTGGAACGTGACCTTCAGGCCGCGGGCCTCCATCAGGTTGCCGATGGAGGCCGCCGAGATGCCCTTCCCCAGGGAGGAGAGCACCCCGCCGGTCACGAAGATGTACTTGGTCATGGCGCCACCCGGGCCCCTCGTCGCGCTCACTCGGCCTCGCCCCCTTGCTGCGCCATCCGGCGGGCCACCTCCGCCAGGTCCTCGGGGGTGTCCACCCGGTAGGCGGTGTGCTCCGTCGTCAGCACCCTGATCCTATAACCGGCCTGAAGGAATCTCAACTGCTCCAGCTTCTCCATCCGCTCCAGCGGGCTCTCCGGCAGGCCGGGGAAGGCCAGCAGCGCGGCCTTGCGGTACAGGTAGATGCCGAAGTGCCGGAAGAACGTGCCCGCCGGGGCCGACAGGTGCGCCCCGGGCTCGCGCACGAAGGGGATGGGGGAGCGCGAGAAGTAGAGGGCGAACCCGGCGTGGTCGAAGACCGCCTTGACCACGTTGGGGTTGGCCAGGTCCGCCAGGTCGTCCAGGGGGTGGCAGACGGTGCCCACCTGGAGCGACGGGTCCTTGCGGAACGCCTCGATCAGGGGGGCCAGCATGTTCGGCCGGGCCAGGATCTCGTCCCCCTGGATGTTCAGGTACAGCTCTGCGTCCACGGCCCGGGCCACCTCGGCCAGCCGGTCGGTGCCGGTGGCGTGGTCCCCGGTGGTGAGCACGGCCTCGCCGCCGAACCCCTCCACGGCCCGGGCGATGCGGTCGTCGTCGGTGGCCACCACCACCCGGTCCACCCCCGGCACCGCCTGGGCGGCCCGGTGGGCGTGCCAGATCAGGGGCCTGCCGCCCAGGTCCGCCAGGGGCTTGCCGGGAAAGCGGGTGGAGCCGTAGCGGGCCGGGAGGGCCGCCAGCACCCCGATGCGACGCCCCGCCGCCACGTCAGTGGATCATCCGGCCGATGCGGCCGAAGCGCACCCGGCCGTCCTGGCCGTCCCACGACCAGTAGATCACCACCGCCTTGCCCTGGATCTCGGCGGTCCTGACGAAGCCCCAGAAGCGCGAGTCCAGGCTGTGGTCCCGGTTGTCGCCCATCACGAAGTAAGAGTCGGGCGGCACGGTGAAGCGCCCCAGGTTGTCCCGCGGCTGCAGGTCGGCGGGGTAGATCAGGGGGTCGGTGTGCTGCTCGGACGGGATGTGGTAGGGCTTGCCGTTGACGTACACGGTCTTGTTGACGATCTCGATCGTGTCGCCGGGCACCCCCACCACCCGCTTGATGAAGTCCTTGGTCTCGTCCTCGGGGTACTTGAAGACGATCACGTCCCCCTGCTGGACGTTGCGCAGGGGCAGGATCCGCTCGTGGGTGAACGGAACCGGGATGCCGTAGAGGAACTTGTTCACCAGCAGGTGGTCGCCGATCTGGAGGGTCTCCAGCATGGAGCCGGAGGGAATCTTGTAGGCCTGCACCACATAGGTGCGGATCAGGAGCGCCAGGACCACCGCGATGGCGATGGCCTCGGCGTACTCCCGGACCTTGGAGCGGGGTTGGCTGCGGTCCCGGATCCAGGCGAGAAACCGTCCCATGCCGCCTACTCCTCCACCTTCAGCACGGCCAGGAAGGCCTCCTGGGGCACCTCGACGCTGCCGACCTGCTTCATGCGTTTCTTGCCTTCCTTCTGCTTCTCCAGGAGCTTGCGCTTGCGGGTGATGTCGCCCCCGTAGCACTTGGCGGTGACGTTCTTGCGCAGGGCCTTCACGGTGGAGCGGGCCATGATCTTGCTGCCGATGGCGGCCTGGATCGCCACGTCGTACATCTGGCGCGGGATGAGTTCCTTCATCTTCTCGACGATGGCCCGCCCCCGCACCTGGGCCTTGGTGCGGTGGACGATGAACGACAGGGCGTCCACGGCCTCGCCGTTGAGCAGGATGTCCACCTTGACCAATTCCGACGCCCGGTAGCCGATCAGCTCGTACTCGAACGAGGCGTAGCCCCGGGTGACGCTCTTGAGGCGATCGAAGAAGTCGAGGATCACCTCGTTGAGGGGCATCTCGTAGGTGACCTCGACCCGGTCCGTGGACAGGTAGCGCAGCCCCTTCTGCACCCCCCGGCGCTCGTGGCAGAGGGTGATGACGCCCCCCAGGTAGGCCTCCGGCGTGATGATGCCGGCCTGGATGAACGGCTCCTCCAGCTTCTCGGTGCGGTTGGGCGCCGGGAGCCCTGCGGGGTTGTCGACCTCCACCACCTCGCCGTCGGTGCGGGTGACCCGGTAGACCACCGTGGGGGCCGTGGAGACCAGGGTCAGGTCGTACTCCCGCTCCAGCCGCTCCTGGATGATCTCCATGTGCAGCAGGCCCAGGAAGCCGCAGCGGAAGCCGAACCCCAGGGCCAGGGAGGTCTCCGGCTCGAACACGAAGGAGGCGTCGTTGAGCTGGAGCCGGTGGAGGGCCTCGCGCAGCTCCTCGAACTGCCCCGCGTCCACCGCGTACAGGCCGCAGAAGACCATGGGCCGCACCGCCTTGAAGCCCGGCAGGGGCTGGGCGCACGGCACCTGGGCGTCGGTGATGGTGTCCCCCACCCGGGTGTCGCCCACGGTCTTGATGGCGGCGGTGAGGTACCCCACGTCGCCGGTGGCCAGGCGCCCGGTGGCCCTCAGGGCGGGGGCGAACACCCCCACCTCGGTCACCTCGAAGGTGCGCCCGGTGTGCATCATCCGGATGCGCTGCCCCTCGCGCACCTCCCCGTCCACGATCCGCACCAGCACCACCACGCCCCGGTAGTTGTCGTACCAGGCGTCGGTCACCAGGGCCTTCAGGGGGGCGGCGGGGTCGCCCTTGGGGGGCGGGATGCGGGCCACGAGGGCCTCCAGCACCTCGTCCACGCCGACCCCCTCCTTGGCGCTCACCGGGATGGCGTCCTTCCCCGGCAGCCCCACCAGGTCCTGGATCTGGGCGCGGGTGCCCTCCACGTCGGCGGCGGGCAGGTCGATCTTGTTGATGACCGGCACGATCTCCAGGTCGTTCTCCAGGGCCAGGTAGACGTTGGCCAGGGTCTGGGCCTCGACCCCCTGGCTGGCGTCCACCACCAGCAGGGCCCCCTCGCAGGCCGCCAGGGAGCGGGACACCTCGTAGGTGAAGTCCACGTGCCCGGGCGTGTCGATCATGTTGAGGACGTAGTCGCCGCCGTCCGTCGCCCGGTAGGCGATGCGCACGGCGTGGGCCTTGATCGTGATGCCCCGCTCCCGCTCCAGGTCCATGTCGTCCAGGAGCTGCTCCTGCATCTCGCGGGCCGCCACGGACCCGGTGCGCTCCAGGAGGCGGTCCGCCAGGGTCGACTTGCCGTGATCGATGTGGGCGATGATCGAGAAGTTGCGGATGTGCGACTGCACCGGATCTCCCGCGGCCTTCGTGGGAAGCGGCAGGCAAATGGGAAATTATAAGCCCCGCCCGCGCCTGGCGGCAAGGCCGTCCGGGCCCTGCGGGCGGGCGCGGCGAAGGGTCCTAGGGGGCCACCACCAGGGTCTCGGAGGGGGCCGACTCGCAGCCCGTCCCGGAGACCGCCACGACCCGGTAGGCCACCGTGCCCCGCCCGACGGCGTCGGCGTCCACGTAACGGGGCGCGTTCAGCGGCGCGTCGGTCAGACGCTCGAACACCGGGGACGCGGCGGCCGGTTCGAGGGTGCGCTCCACGTGGTAGCCGGCCGTGTCGCCGGTCCCGGGGGACCACACCAGCAGCACCCCCCGCCGCCCCTGGCGTGGCGACAGCAGCCGGGAGGGGGGCGCCGGGACGCCCGCGGCGCTGCTGCCGGGGCCACCGATCTCCAGCGTCAGGTCGTAGGTGCCGTCCGGCCCCGGGGCAGGCACCGTGTGGGCGCCCGTCAGCGTCATGTCCACCCGCGTCCCGTCCGCATCCACCAGGGTCAGGCTGCGCCCGCCGCACACGCCCCCGGGCGTCTGCGGGGGGCCCCAGGTGAGCGTGATGGCGCTCCCGGCCGCCACCGCCTCACCCCCCAGGGGCGCCGCCGGGGTGGTCAGCCGCAGGGTCCAGGTGTCGTCCGCCTGGCCGCCCCGGAAGTCCCGCATCAGCTCACGGGCCCGCTCCGGCGCCGCCGGGTGGAGGAACCACGCCTCCAGGGCCCCCAGGTGGTAGGCGCGGGAGTCCAGGCCCGGGTCGTAGCCGGCCCCGGCCCCGGCGGCGATCCCGGCCGTCACCTCGGTCCCCACGGTGCCGCTCGCCACCGGCGCCGTCACCTTCAACCCCAGGGTCAAGTCCTGCGCCGCCGCGGGTGCGGCCGGCGCGGCACAGAGGGCCACCGCCAGCGCCAGGGCGGCGCTTACGTGCCGCCGATGCCGGATGGGTCCGCTCACGGGTGCAGCACCTCGATCTGGTAGTTCACCGCCGGGTCCGCCAGCGCCCCCAGCTGGACGAAGTAGGCCCGGTAGGGCAGCAGGTCGTCGGCGGCCGTCACCGTCACGTACTGGAGCACGCCGTCCACCCGGGTGAAGAACAGCAGGGTCGGGTCGATCACGCCGTCCGTCACCGCGTCGGGGAAGGCCTTGTCGTAGCCGTCGTCGCCCTGCACCCGCAGGTCCGCCACCGCCACCGGCAGGAAGTACGGGTTGGCGATCAGCGTCGGGGCGTTCTGGGCCAGGGGCAGCGGCGCGAAGGCCGGCAGGTCGGTCCCGGCCGCGTCCACCACCGCCTGGTTGCCGTTGGACTGGACAAACAGCCCCACCCCCGGCGCCAGGGTGTCGGTCTGGGCCATGGCCACGAAGCCGCCCGTGGCGCCGGCCGCCGGGTCCCAGCGGTAGGCGGTCACGGTCACCTGGCCGTTGCCGCACGGCCCCACCGGCCCGGCCCCGTCGGGCGAGCCGGTGCCCGTGGTGCAGCTGCCCACGTAGGGCCCCAGCACCGTGGCCAGGTCGGTCGCCTGGAGGCTGCCCGGCACCGACATGCCGTTCATGCCGCGCCGCAGCGCCGTGTGCACCAGCACCTCGTTGGAAAGGGCCGAGGCCAGCCCGGAGCGGTCGTAGGACACCAGGGCCACGTAGACCAGGGCGTTCTCCGGCAGGCCCGTCACCGTGTACTCCTGGTGGGTCCCCGTGGGGGCCGGCAGCAGCGACACGTTGACCACGTGGACCTCGGCCGGCGCCGCGGTGGCCAGGGGCCGGTGGGCCCAGCGGAACTCGTAGCGCACCGCCTGCGCCCCCGCCGTGGCAGGGGAGGTCCACGACAGCCGCGCGTCGCCGTCGCGCACGGTCCCCGGCACCACCGCCAGGTCGGACACCGCGGTCGGCTGGGTCGGGTTGGCGGTGGGATCCGGCTGGGTGGTGGCCAGCACCACCGCCGGGTCCGGCGCCAAGCGCGTCAGGACCCCGCCCACGGTCTGATACCGGACCGGCACCAGGGCGATGAAGTAGGACGTGTCGGGCATCAGGCCGGGCACGATGGTGGTCTGGCGCGTCCCCGCCGCGGCCGGCGCCGGAACCCCGCCCACGGGGATGGCGGAGAAGAAGTTGGCCGCCGTGATCGGGAACGTGGCGAAGCGCAGCTCGTACGACGTGGGCGCGCCGCCCCGGGCCGTCCAGGTGAGGGTCGCCGTGTTGGTGTCGGTGGCCGCCACCACCAGGTCGTCGATCGCCTCGGGCACCACCACCTGGGTGGTGAGGCTGGCGACGTTGGAGATGGCGGCCTGGGTGGTCGGGTCCTCGTCCAGGCCCTTGACGGCGAAGTAGTAGGCCTGCCCCGAGGCCAGGCCGGTGACCGTGTAGGCGTTGGCCACCCCGCGGGTGCCGCCGCCGCCATCGGTGGCGGGCGCCGTCACGGCCACCTGCGTGGCCTGGTCGAACGGCACGTGGAAGTTGTCGTCGCCGCCGGTCTCGGAGATGGGCAGCGTGGCCATGCGCAGGTCGTAGCCCAGCACCGGCCCGGTGGGGGACACCCCGCCGTCGTCGCCCACGCCGGTCCAGGTCAGGGCGATCATCGACTCCGGGTTCGCCCCGGCCGCCGCCGCCAGGTCGGTGATCGCCTCGGGCGGCACCGGGTCGGCGGCCAGGGTGGTGACCGTGAGGTCGGGCGACATCGCAGACACGTTGCGACGCGGTGTCTCCGCGCCCGTGGCGGTGTCCACGGCGTTGGCCCGGTCGCCGGTCTTGAGCGCGACGTGGTAGACGCCCGGGGCGCCCAGGTCGATGGTCACCGTCTCGGTGGCGCCGGCGGCCCGGGGCACCGGCGAGGGGCGCACCTGGGTCGCCCGGGAGAAGCACACCTGGCCGGCGGGCGGGGCGTCGCAGTCCGCCACCGTGGCGTCGTCCACGATGGTGAGGTCGGACCAGCGGATGTCGTAGCCGCCGGCCTGTCCCGTGGTGCCGTTGTCGCCGGGGGCGGTCCACTGGACCGTGGCCGTGGTCGCGCTGCTGCCGGTCTGGGTCAGGGTCACCTGGGCCGGCGGCACGTTGTCCTCCCGGTAGGCCACCGCCACGGCGTTGCCGTAAGGCCGGTAGGGAATGCCGCTGATCGAGAACTCCGGCCAGTGGACCGCGCCCGTGGCGATCTCGGTGTTGTCGCGCCAGGCGTTCCCGCTCCAGCGGAGCATCCGCACGCTCAGGCTCGTGGTGGTGCCCGGGTCCATCGCGGCGACGGCCATCAGCTCGCCGGAGTCGGGATCGAGCGCCACCTCGACCGCCGTGATGAGGGTCTGGTCCACCATCAGGTCGACGGGCGCCGCCCATCCCCCGGAGGGCGTCCACCGCCGACTCTCCAAGCTCGAGTAGATCACCGTGGTCGGGGTCGTCACCCGGTCGTAGAGCGCGACCAGGTTGCCGGTGTCGTCCCAGCCCATGTCGAAGTTGCGCCACGGCAACCGGCGGACACCGGAGGACTGGGTCGTGTTGACGGCCAGCACGGTCTCCGAGCCCGGGACCCACCCGCCCGCGAACATGCGGGCCACCAGGGGGCGGAGGTTGCCGTTGTCCGACGCCGCCAGGACCGCGATCCGGTCGCTGCCCGGGTCGGCGTCGGCCTCCACGAAAGTCGGGCCGGTGCCCGTGTAGGCCGTGCCGCCGGCGGCGGGCGTCTCCCAGCCCCCGACCGGGTCCCAGCGCGAGGCCCACAGGGCGTTGGTCCCGTCCACGCTCCAGAACACCACGGCGTGGCCGGTCAGCCCCTCCCAGGCCCCGTCGAAGCCCGGCTTGACGACCCCGCCGGCGTTCGTCTCGGGGACCACCGCGTCGGTGGTGAGCGGCCCGCCGCCGACGTCGAACTGGGACACGAAGGCCCCGCCGCCCGGTGCGGCCCCGTCCCAGACCACGGCCTGGACCTGCCGGGTGTTGGTCAGGTACAGGACCAGGATGCGGCGTCCGCCCGGCTCGGGCACCAGGCGCACCCACTGGACCGTGCCGGTGGCCAGGGGGGAGGCCCCGCCGATCAGCACCGGGTTCGCGCCGCCGGCGCCGGCGGCGTCGATCACCTTGTAGAGCAGCGAGGTGCCTTCGCCGTAGACCAATAGCGCCCGCCCGGGACCCGCGTGCTCGAACGCCAGGTCGAAGGCCTGGCTGCGCATGGAGGAAAGCGCCCCGACCGCGTCCACCGCCTCCCAGCTGATGCCGTCGGCGAGGGTCCGATAGACCCGCAGGCCGCTCGCGGCGACGGTGCGCTGGGCCTGGCCGACCCCCAGGATGTACTGGCCGGGCACCATCGGGTCGGCCCGCATCACCGTCCAGGCGTCCTGCAACACCGTCGTGTGAGGCAGGGCGGCGGAGTTGGAGGAGATCGGCGCCAGGATGCCGGGCGCCCCCGGCCAGTCGCGCACCTTCAGGCCGGTGCCCCCCGATTCCCGCAAGTAGGTCACCTTGGCCGGCGTGCCCGCGGCCGGCGCCGTAACCGGCAGGCCGGTCGTGCCGCGACCGCCGTCCGGGTTGGTGATCGCCAGCGTGTAGGTCCCGTCCGCCAGGTTGTCCACATCCACCACGACGCGCAGCGCCGTGGCGCTCAGGAACGAGGCCTGGGTGCCGGGCTCGGCGGTATCCAGGTCGCGGGGCGTGACCCCGGCCGGGGTGACCGCCACCCGGGCCCCCGGCTGGAACCCGCCGCCGTCGATCAGCACGGACACGTTGGACGTGCCCGGAGTGAGGCTCGCCGGCAGCAAGCTGGTGAGCACCGGGGCGCCGTTCACGGTGAGGGCGCCGGCGCGGGTGTCGCTGCCTGCGCTCGTGGAGGCGGTCAGGGACGCGGTGCCCGGCAGGGTGGTCGGGGCCAGGCTCAGGTCCAGGGTGGCCGACTGGCCGCCGGGGGCCGCCACCACGTTGGCGGCCGAGATGCCGGCGCGACCGAAGGCCAGAGTCAGCCCGCCGCCGTCCAGTCCGCTGCCGGTCAGGCGCGCCCCCGTCACCACCCGGGTGGCCGCCTCGTCCAGCCCCAGCACGGCCGGGACGAAGCCACCGACGCCGTCCGGCACCGCCAGGGCCCCCACGGTCGGCCCCGTCGGGTGGGTCACCAGGAGGAAGTCGCCCAGCTCCGCCACCGCCCCGCTGCCGTTGGTGACGCGGATGGCGCGGAAGCCCGGCGCCGCCCCCGCCCCCACCGTGACCGACAGGTCGATCTGGGTGGCGCTGACGTAGGTCGCGGCCACGGTGATGTCCGGGTCCACGGCGCCGGACGGCAGCAGGAAGTCCACCCGGGGCGCCGCCGGGGTGTCGGTGAAGCCCGTACCGGTGAGGCTGCGGGCGTCCGGACCGCCGCCGATGGGGATCTCGTAGCCCGCGATGCGGTCCACCGTGAAGTCCGCCAGGACCTGGAACACGTTGTCCTTGGTCACCCGGCCGCCGTCGGAGTTGGCCACCGTGACCGGCTGCCAGCCCAACGGGGCCGACGGCCCGATAGACAGCGACAGGCCCACGCGGGTCGAGTTCACCGGCGTCACCGACACCACGTCGATCTCGGTGGAGCCCGCCCCGAAGTCGCACCCGGTCCCGAAGCAGACCCGGGGCGCCACGGAATCCAGGTTGAAGCCGTTGAGGCTCACCGACAGGAGCTGGTTCAGGACGCCCGCGTCGGGATCTGCGAAGGTCACCACCGGGGCCGGGGTCACGGTGAACCCGGCCGAGCTCTGGGAGCCGTCGGCGTTGCGGATCGTGAGGGTGCGCGGCCCGGCCGCGGCGTTCGACGCCACGGTGATCACCAGGTCCACCGTGGTGATCGTCACCTCCCCCACCTGGATCGGCCGGAAGTTGTAGAGGCCGTCCTTGGTGATCCCGCTGCCGCTGATCGTGATGGCGGACGTGTTCAGGTTGGCGTCGAACTCGGCCCCCGCCAGCAGCAGCACGTGGGTCCCGCCGGCCCCCACCACGGCCGGGGACTGGCCGTTGGCCGAGATGGAGGAGAGCACCACCGGCCGCTTGATGGTGAAGCCGGCGGTCAGGGTGCCGGAGCCGCCGTTGGGGTTGGTCACCGTCACGTCGCGGGTACCGGGGGTGACGCCCGCCTCCACTGTGACGGTGAACTGCAGCTGGCCGGCGCTGACGAACACGACGTTCGAGACCGTGATCCCGGCGCCGAAGGACACGCTCGCCTGGGGGTGGAAGTTGGCGCCGGACACGCTCAGGGTGGCGCTCTGCCCGACCCCCAGGCTCGCCGGCGGACCCACCGACGTGACCACCGGCGACGGGTTGAGGACCAGCCCGCCCAGCTCGCCGGAGCCACCGTCGGGGTTGGTGACCCGCACGGCGGTGGACGCCGTGGGCGCCAGGGCGGAGACCGTCACGTCGGCGGCCAGATCGGCCCCGACCACGCTGGAGGTCCCCACCTGGACCGAGGCGTCGGCCAGACCGACCACCGCCCCCGAGGCGAAGTTCTGGCCCGACACGGTCAGGGTGAAGGTGGCGGCGCCCGAGGTCGGCGTGAAGCCGGTGACCACCGGCCGGGGGGTCACGGTCAGGCCCCCGACCAGGGTGCTGCCCAGCCCCGTGGAGGACTGGGAGACGGAGACGTCGACGGCCCCCGGAGCCGCCCCCACGGTGGTCACCAGGGCGTCCACGTGCTGCAGGCCGGCGGGGTCGGTCGCGCAGGCCGCGGCCTGGGCCGGGCACCCTGCCGGGTCGAACGTCAGCGAGACGTTGGCGTCCGAGGTCGCCAGGGTGTCCACCCGGAAGGCGGGCGGCACGCCGAAGTCGTACCCCGACAGCGTCACCGGGGCGTCGGTCACGCCCTCCCCCACCGCAGCGGGCGTCACGTCCGCCAGGGCGGGCACGGTGCCGCCGACGCTGACCACCGTGAAGCCGTTGCGCAGCAGGGCGGTGCCGCCGTCGGTCTGGAGCAGGCGCACGTCGTAGCCGCCGATCGGCGCCGCGCCGTCCACCGTCACGTTCAGGACCAGGGCGTCCGCCGACGAGGCCCCGACGTCCACCGCCGCCGTCACGCACGCCCCCCCGCCGCAGACCGGCTCCACGCCGCCCCGCAGGAACGACACCGTGGTGGTCGCCGGCTGGAGCAGCCCGCCGACGGCCTGCACCGTGCCGGAGGCGCCCTGGGCAAGGCGGGGCGGGCTCAGCGCCAGGATTCGGGGGTTTGCCACCACCGTTAGGGCGCCGAAGACCACCCCGCCGGTCTGGTCGGCGTGGCGTACGATGACGTCGTGCAACCCGAGGGGCGCGGCCGGGTCCACGTCCAGGGTGGCGGCGAAGGGCCCGGTGCCCGTCAGGGGCCCCCAGGCGATCCCGGTGCCGGGGCTGATCAGCGCGTCGCCCGCGACCAGACCGCTACCCGACAGGGTGGCGGAGGCGGCGCTCCCTTGGGCCACCGAATCCGGCGTCAGGCTGGCGATCGTGGTCTCGGCCGCGAGCGTGCAGGTGCCGGGGGCGCCCTGGTAGTCGACGTCGGCATTGTTGCTGGCGCCCCCGGCGCAGTCGGTTGCCCCGGTGAAGGTGTTGGCGCCGCCGTAGTAGACCGCCACCCGCCCGCCGCCACCGCCGGTGCCTTGCCATTCGGGGAAGCCCGCCGTGAAGTCGCTGCCGTCGCCCCCCCGCGCCTGGACGGTCCCAGCGCCCGCCAGGCCGCCGTGGGCCAGCACCAGGACGGCGCCGCCGCTGCCGCCGCCGGCGCCCTTGCCGAGGGCGGTGGTGGGGTGCACCTGGCCGTTGGCGTTCTCGGTGCCGATCTGGCCGGGCGCCCCGTTGGACCGCACCGCGCCGTCGACCGTGGTCGTGCCCGCCACTTCCAGGACCACGCTGCCGCCGCCGGCACCGCCGCGCCGCCAGTAGGGGACGCCCCCGGCCGACGTCTCCCAGCCGCTGCCGCCGCCGCTGCCCATGTCGAGCGGCATCCCGCCGAAGCAGTCCGGGTCGTTGCACAGGCCCAGCAGGTCGTAGGTCGCCCCGCCGCCCGGCACGGCGCCGTCGCCTCCCTGGCCGCCGTAACCCCCGCCCCGGCCCGTCGCCGGGTTGAAGTCCGCCGTCGCGGGCTGGCCCCCGCCCAGGCCCGACCCCGCCGTCCCGAGTCGGCCTCCGGCGAAGCCGGTGGCGTCCGCCTGGACCACCGCGCCGGCCGCCACGGCCAGGCTGCCGTCCACCACCAGACGCACGTACGACGCCGACGGATCGACAAAGAGGGTGCCGCCGGAGACGTTCGCGTCCCCGAGCACGTGCAGGGTGAGGTCCCCCACCAGGTTGATGCGGCCCGTGCCCGAGATCGACAGGCTGGAGCAGGTCAGCGGGTCGCTCGGCGTGATCGTGACAGTCTGGCCCGTGCCGGCGGAGCAGGCCAGGGCCCCCGCCACCGTGACGCTCGCCGCGGGCGAGACCTGGCCGCCGGGGTTGTGGACCGCCACGCTCACGGTTCCCGGGGTCCCGCCCACGTCCAGCGTGAGGTCGATCCGGGTCGCGTCCACCACCGTCTGGCTGCGCACGGTGAGTCCGGTGCCCACCTGGACCACGGCCTGGGAATGGAAGCCCTGGCCGGTCAGGGTGACGGCCCGGCCCAGCTCCCCCACCGTCACGGTGGAGGGCGTCACGGCCGAAATCACCGGGACGGGCACCACCGTGAAGGCCCGCGGCACCGTCACCCGCCCGCCGTTGTCGCGCACCAGGATCAGGTCCCGGGCCGTCTCGAAGGCCGCGTCCGGCGCGATCGTGACGTCGAACGCCACCTGGGAGGCGGAGGCCGTCAGGTTCGATACGCTCAGGCCCGTGCCGGAGAAGGACACGGCCCCGCTCGCCGCCAGGGGCGCCAGCTCGGTACCGTCCACCACCACGTGCACGGTGCTCCCCTGGCTGCCCAGGGCGGGGGTGATCGCCGTCACGGCGGGACCCGGCGCCACCGCGAACAGGCCGGTCCCCGTGGCCATTCCGCCGTCCGGGTTGAGGGCTGTCACGTCCCGGGCGCCGGGCGTCGCGACGCCCAGCACGTCGACGGTGAGCAGGACCTGGGTCGGACTGTTCCACGCGACCGCGCTCACCGACACCCCCGACCCCAGCCCCAGGACCACGCCGGGCTGGAAGTTGGTTCCGCGCACGTCCAGCGTCGCGTTCACGGCGCCGGTCCCGAGGACCGCAGGGGTCACGGAGGTCACCGCCACCCGGGGCTGTACCTCGAACACGCCGGTGCCGACGCCGGCGCTCGTGTCGGGGTTGGTCACCGTCACGTCGCGCACCCCCGGGGTGGCCGTGCCGGCCAGCCGGACCGACGTGGCCAGCACCTGGAGCCCGGAGCCGGAGTCCACGGACAGGGTGGGGGCCGAAAGCACGGTCACCCCCGCCCCGCCGAAGGACAGCTGGGCGCCCGCCACGAACCCGGTGCCCAGCACCTCCACCGGCACCGAGGCCGAGTCCTGGAGGGCGCACGCGGTGGCCGTGGGGGCCGAGGGGGTGCAGGCCGGGGCCCCGGCCCCCAGGCGCGTGGTGATGCCGGCGGGGGGTGCCACGACCGTGAGGGCATTGCCCAGGGTGGCGGACTGGCCGTCCGGGTTCTGCACCGTCACGGCGTAGGCGCCCGGGGGCACGCTGCCCACGTCGACCGTCACCAGCAGGCGGTCCACCGCCACGAAGCTCACACCCGTCGCCTGCAGGTTGGCGTGGTTGAAGGACACGACGGGGGGGTTCAGGAACCCGCCGCCCAGCACCGTCAGGGTCTGCCCCGTGGCCCCCACGCCGAGCCGGGCCGGGGACACGCCGCCGTACGTGACGTCCGTGACCTGGGGCGGACCGGGTGGCGGAGCCGCCCGGTAGGCGGCCATGAAGGCCTCGGTGCCGGTGGGAGCCGCGGCGCCCAGCACCTGTCCGGTCGTCCAGGCGGCGCCGTTCCAACCGTAGTAGGTCAGGCGGCCGCCGGACTCCAGCACGCCGCTCAGCAGCGAGCCACTGCCGGGGTCGGCCCGGAGCTGCACCCAGGCGAGCTCCGTGGCTCCGCCCGGGGCCGGCAGCGAGGTTGCGGTGTTCCAGCCGGCCGTGGGCGTCCAGCGCCGGGTCTGGGGGGTCGTCGTGCCCGCCACGCCCATCACCACCGTGGCCCGGTCCCCGGCCGCGGCCCAGGCGACGTCAAAGGCCCGGGTAACGCCGGCACCGGCCACCATCGAAGGGTTCGCCACCAACGCGAAGGGGAGCTCCTGCACCGTGCTGCCCCACCTGCTGCCGCCCCAGAACTGAGCGTACAGCTCGCCGATGGAGGTCACGTCCAGCAGGGCCACCCGGTTGGACCGGGCGGAGGCCGCCAGGCGGATCCCCACCGGGCTCTGGCCCGGGCCGGAGGCCGCGCTGAGGGCGTCGCGGACGGTCCACGTGGCTCCGTCCCACACCGCCGAGCCCGGCACGGCGCTTCCCGCCCGGCCCCACGCGACCATCGCCTCGCCCGGGGCGGCCGTGCCCCAGTAGGTGGCGTCGAAGGCCCGGGTGGCGTCCGCCGCCAGCGCGCCCGCCGGGGCCAGGACGACCTCCGTGGCGGCGTCGAAGCCGGTCCCGTCCCAGGTGACGGCGCACAGGGCCAGGTTGTCGGGGGCGTAGACCGCCACGGCCTCGCCCCCGGCGGGATTGGACACCACCCGCACCCACAGGACCTCCGTCCCGGCGGCGCAGTCGCCGGTGGCCGGGAGCGACCCCGTGGCGCCGCCGCCGCCCAGCATGCGGAAGGTGGGCACGGCGGATCCCGACGCCCCGTACACGGCCAGGAAGCGCTCCCCGCCGGAGCCCGCCACCGCGGCGGCGTCCACCGGGCGCCCCGGACCGGCGGCCAGCGCGATCGGCCCGATCGCGGCGCCCCACGTCCCGCCCACCCGCTCCTGCAGGTGCAGCCGGCGGGTGGCGTCCACGGTGGCCAGGACCACGTCGCCGCTGGTGAGCCCGGCGCGGGTGACCACCCACGCCGGGGCTTCCGGCAGGGCCGTCGTGGCGGACCCCGGCTGGGACCAGCCCAGGCCGTTCCAGACCCGGTCCGGCGGGGTCAAGCCACCCCCGTCCGAGTAGACCAGGTCGGCCGGGTTCACCCCCGCGGGGACCGGCGCCAGGGTCAGCGTGGCCGTCGGCGAGACCCCGCCGTCGCCGTTGTCCACCCACAGGTTGCGCGCGGTGGAGGTCAGGTCCGCCTCCACGGCCACCGAGACGGTGGCGGTGAGTTGGCCGAAGCCGTCGAACTGCACCTGCTCCACCGTGACGTCGGCGGCGTCCGTGAGCACCTGGGCCGCGGCGATAAATCCGGAGCCGGTGAGGACGACCGGGACCGAGGTCTGGCCGACGATCAGCGTGTCGGGCGCCAGGGCGTCGATCACCGGCTGGGAGAGCACCTGGAGCGTGCCGGGCACGGCCGGGGTGCCCCCGTCCGGATTGACGATCGCGAACGTCACGGGGCCGGCCGCGGCCGCCTCGGCGATCTGGATGTCGGCGGTGACGGTCTGGGAGGTCACGTCGATCGCCGGCGTGCCGGTCAGGGTGACGGGACCGGCCCCGAAGCTGAGCGAGGCCCCGGCCTGGATGTTGCTGCCGAAGATGACGATCTGCCCGGCGAAGCCCCGCGGCAGCCCCGTCACGGTGGTCCCGCCCTGCTCGATGTGGTCCACCACGGGCGCGGGGGTCACCGTGAACAGGGGCGTGGGGGGGCTGGACGACAGGTCGGCGTTGCGCACCTGCACCGGCTTGGGGTTGGCGCCCGGCGAGGCGTCGGCGCTCTGGGCGATGCTGACCACGACGGTGATGGACGTGCTGGAATCGACGGTCACCGAGTGCACCGTGATCCCGGCGTTGGGCTGGCCGGGCGCGGCCCCCGCGATGGTGACGTCGGAGTACGCCGTGAAGCCCTGGCCCGCGAGGACGAGCGTGCGGTTCGACGCCCCCTGCCCCAGCTCGGCGGGGGTCACCGAGTCGAGCTGGGGCGGGGAACCCGCCGCGGCCAGCAGGCAGCTGCCGACGCCACCCGAGGTGGCCCCGATCACGCCGCCGTTGGAGCCCGGGTTGCCGCCGGCGCAGCTCATGTGGGTCGCGGTATCCAGGGCCACCCCGGTACCGGTGCCGTTCTGGCCCCCGTAGTAGACGCTGATCCGCCCGCCCGCGCCGCCCGCGCCCACTCCGCACAGCCCGCCCCCGTTGGAGTTTCCGCCCCGGCCGCCGACGACGCTCAGGTGCACGCCGGGGTTGTGGGTGGTCAGGTCCTGGGCCCGCACGTAGATGCTGCCGCCGCTGCCGCCGCCGCCGCCGGCGCCCTCGCTGAAGATGTTGCCCGTGTCCGTGCCCTGCACCCCGTCGGCGGTGATGAGGCCGTCCAGGGTGGCCAGGCCCCCGACCACCACGCGCAGGGCGCCGCCGCCCGTGCCGCCGATGTTGACCGGGGTGGTCTGCAGGGTGCCGTAGCCGCCCCGGCTGCCGGGGTAGAACGCCAGCACGTCGGCCCCGTACGGGTTGCCGCCCAGCACGGTCGAGAGCGAGTCGGCCACCATCCCGCCCGTGCCGCCGTGCCCGCCGCCGCCGCCGCCGCAGGTGTAGCCGTTGCTGCCGCCGGCGCCGCTCGTCCCGGTCGGCTGGACCACCCCGGACTGCCCCGCCAGGTTGATCGTGGCGTTGGTCTGGAGCGTGAAGTCGCCCCCCACGTCCAGGAAGGCGTAGGAGGGGGTGCCCAGCACGTCGAGCACGGCCCCGGTCTCCACGGTCAGGTTGCCGCTGACGGTGATCGCGCCGGCGCCGTTCAGGGTGGAGGTGGTGCCGGCCACGATCACCAGGTCGCCGCCGCAGGTCGTGCCCTCCAGCGGCTCCGCCACGGCCACCGGGCCGCCGCCGGTGTCGCAGGTGGCGTCGGCGCGCACCTCGCCGGCCGCGCCCAGCAGGAGCGCGAACGCCGCGGCGGCGAACGCCACGGCGCGGACAGCGCCAGAGACGGCCGGGATCACCGCCGGCCTCCCCGGACGGGGCATGGAATCCTCTGAAAACGGGGCAAAAGCGGACCTCCGGTGGGTAAATCCATGCAGGGATCTTGCCGCAACCGGGGCCCGCGCCCCGCCGGCCGCCCCGGAACCCGCCGGATGCCCCTCCCGGCCGCGCCCCGCGCGGCCCTCCGGCCCCCGCCCGCCGCGGCGCCCCGGGGGCCGCGGAAAAGCTTTACCCATATGGGATTCAGCGTTGCCAAGATACGACACACCGCAACCCAAAGCTGGGCTGCCCGATCTCCGGCACCACCGCGAAGCGGCTGGCCGAGCGTACATAAACGGGCTCCGTCTCCCAGCTCCCGCCCTTCAGCACCCGGTAGGTGTGTCCGAAGGACCGCCGCTCGAGGGTGCTGCCGGGATAGGCCTCGTACCAGGAATCGGTCCACTCCAGCACGTTGCCGGCCATGTCCAGGGCCCCGTAGGGGCTCACGTTCCCCGGGTGGCTGGCCACCGGGTCCGGGCCGCGCTGGTCCGGGGTGTCGTAGGCCACCCGGTCCGGCTCCCAGGTGTCGCCCCAGGGGTAGAGGCGGCCGTCCGTGCCCCGGGCCGCCTTCTCCCATTCCGCCTCGGTGGGCAGGCGCTTGCCCCGCCAGGCGCAGTAGGCGGCCGCGTCCGCGTAGGCAACGCCGATCACCGGGTGGTCCGGCCGGGGCGGGCCGCTCTCGTAGGCCCAGTCCGGGAACGCGCGGTGCCCGGTGGCCGCGATGAAGGCGCGGTAGTCCGCCACCGTCACCTCGGTGCGGTCGATCCAGAAGCCCTTGAGGTCCACCCGATGGCGGGGCATCGTGTCCACCGCCACCTCCAGGCCCGGGCGGCCGTCTGTGGCGTCCTGCCCCATGATGAACGGCCCGGCCGGGACCGCCACCATGCCGGCCGTGAGGGCCTCCCACGCCGGACCCCGGCCGCCGTGGGCGCAGGCCCCCAGGGCCAGGGCCACGCATGCCGGGACGAGCCACCGCGCCACCCCCGTCATCCCGCCCCGTCGCCGGGAGCGGCGTCCGCCGCGCAGCGGAAGCCGATGGACCGGTGCCGCTTGTCGGGCTCGAAGGCCAGAGTCCGGTTGGTGACCCGGGCGTACGGGTCGTGGACCAGCAGCCAGGCCCCGCCGCGCGCCACCTTGTAGGTCCGCCCGAACGCCGCCCGCACCAAGTCGGAGCCGGGATAGGCGCCGTACCAGTCCGCGGTCCACTCCGACACGTTGCCGCACATGTCCATCACGCCGTAGGGGCTCATGTCGTGGGTCATGGTCCCCACCGGCGCGGTCCACCCCAGGCGGGTTTCGCGAGTGTTGCACCACAGGGGATCGAAGCCCTCGCCCCAGGGGTAGGTGTGGCCGTCGGTGCCGCGGGCGGCCTTCTCCCACTCGGCCTCGGTGGGCAGGCGCTTGCCCCGCCAGGCGCAGTAGGCGTCGGCGTCCTCCCAGTCCACGTAGACCACGGGATGGTTCTCCAGGCCCTCGGGGTAGTCGTCGCCCGTCCAGGCGTAGAAGTCGGCGAACCGGGGGTCCTGGGGCGGGCGCCGGTGGGTGGCCGCGACGAACGCCCGGTAGGCGGCGTGGGTCACCTCCGTGCGGTCGATCCAGAAGGGCGCCACCCGGGCCACGTGGCGCGGGACGGAGTCCACGCCCACCTGCACGCCCACCTCGCCGTCCGTGGCGTCCGCCCCCATGACGAACGCCCCCCCCGGGACGAACACCATGTCCGTCCGGTCCGCGGCCGCCGCCGGCACCGCGCCCAGCACGAGCGCGGCCGCCAGCACCCAGGCCGTGCCCCTAGCCTGCCGCCGAGCTACCCGCACACCACTGGACTCCCGGCGCGTTGCCGCTGGTGGGGCTCTGGTACCGGCAATTGTCCATCAGCTCGCCGTGACACCGCAGGGCGCAGGAGAACTCGCCCCCGCTGTACTTCCACACCGGCTTGGTGTTGACCGAGCCGTCCGCCTGGGGCCCGAAGTTGATCAGGTGGGTGTTGATCACCCCGTCGAGGGCGCCGTCCACGTCGTCCGGCGGCAAGAGGCCCCCGAACCCGTCGCCGTAGATCGTGTTGGTGGCCTCGATGTTCGAGTGCACGTTGTAGTGGCACTCGTGGCAGTACGCCCCCGTGTACTTCAGGTGGTACATGTGGAGGTTGCCGTTCCAGTGGGTGCCCGGGTTGGCGGGGGAGCCGAAGAACCGGGTCCAGCTCGGGTCGGTGATGTCGGCCCCCGGCATGTTCGGGTCGAAGGCCCGCCGGTCGTGGCACTGGAAGCACAGCAGGAAGTTGTCCCAATGGGAGGCGCTGGCCCCGTCGCTGGCGGCGCACCCCTTCGGGCCGGGCGGGTCGCCCCCCAGGTCGGGCTGGGCCTCGTAGCACCGGGCCGGGTTGAGGATGTCGGTGTTGTAGTTGTTCCTGAGGATGCGGATCTTGGTCGAGCCGTGGGGCCCCACCGGCGGATAGGCCGGGAACAGGTCCTTGAGGGGCAGGAAGTTGGACGGCGTGTCCGTGGGCCGGAGGTTGGACTCGGTCACCGGCCCCGGCACCACGTTGGTCTCGTCGGCGTTGTGGCAGTCGGTGCACTGGATCGTGCTGTTGACCGTCAGCCCCGAGCCGGACATCTGCAGCTGCTTGTCGAGCTGGGGCGAGCGGTTGCGCCCCGGCACCGCCACGGGGTGGAAGGCGGCGTTGACCGCCTGCTGGGTGTGGCCCTCCATCGTGTCCGGCGTGTTCGGGTCGAACTCCTTGCGCTTGTTGGAGAAGCCCCGGTAGCTGAAGGAGGGATCGGTGGGCTGCTGGTCCCGCGGGTCGGAGCGATGGGCCGTGTCGTCGGGGAAGCGGTCGCCGGCGAAGATGTTCGTGTAGCTGTTGCCGTGGCAGCGGAAGCAGACCTCGTACACGTACACCTGGCGGTCGTTGCCGGGCACCCCGGGTCCGACCACGTTGCCGTTGATGTCGATGCCCTTCATCCCCTTGAGGCGGTTGTCCGGCACCACCTGGTGGGGGTTGTGGCAGTCGGTGCACTCGATGTGGGCGGCGTCCGGCTTGCCCAGTCCGATGGTGCCCTCGTTGTTGGGCGGCGGGCTGGGGGACATGAGCTCCACCCCCTCCCCCGGGTTGGCGACGAACACCGGCTCGTGCCCCGGGGCCAGCTTCAGGTTCATGGCCGCCCCGCATTGGTTGTTGGGGTCGTACACCGGCGGCACGGAGCCCCCGGCGGGCAGGCAGTTGGGGTTCTTCTCGTCCTTGTTGAACTGGGTGAAGATGTCCGGCGCCACCCGCCCCGGCTTGAAGCGCGAGTCCGCCCCCGGGCCCGTGGGGTCGTGCAGGGGCAGCGGGGTGTAGGGCACGGCCGAGGCGATCGCGTCCAGGCTGTCCTCGTTGGGGGCGTGGCACAGGAAGCAGGTGTTCTCCACCGCGTCCTCGGCGGTGCCGCTGATCTCGCTGACGCCCTCCCGGTGCAGGCGCTTGGCGCCCTGCGCGGTGTGGGGGTCGTGGCAGTTGCGGCAGGCGGTCTGGGCCACGGTGTGCTGGCCGTCGAAGTCGTACCCGTTGGTGGGGTCGTTCGGGTCGGCCTCGTTGATCGGAAACTCGCTGCGCACCGCGGTGCTCACCGCGTGGGTGCTGCCGGTCCAGCCGGGCTTCTCGTGGCAGTTGAGGCAGAGGATGTTGCTGCCGGCCGGGTCGTCCTGCCAGATGGGGGCCCGGAGGAACTTGGGGTAGGTCACCGCGTGGGGGTTGTGGCAGGAGGTGCACTGCACCGAGTCGAACACCCCCGGCGTGGTGCCCTCGGCCCGCCGCAGGGGCGAGATGGGGGTCGGGGTGGCGATGTTGGCCTGGGGCGGGCCCGGGTCCACCAGCTCGGTGTCGTAGGCCGCCAGGGCGGAGTCGAAGCGGAACGAGACCGGGTGGTCGTTGGTCAGGTCGGTCCCCAGGCGCCGGGTGTCGCCCCCGTACTGGCCGCTCCCCTCGGGCATGGTGATGCCCGGCGCCGTGGTGCCGCCGCCCGGCAGGCGCTGCACCACCGGGATGGTCTCCTGAGGCGTCGAGGAGAAGCCCCCCGAGCCCGGGGCGTTGACCACGCTTCCCAGGGCGATGGTGCCGTCGTGGCACGACAGGCACAGGCGGGAGTAGCCGGTGGGGGCGCCCGGGTGCACCTCGCCCTCGAAGGAGCGGGACCATACCTGGTCGTAGAGCTTGTAGCCCCCCGGCACGTCCGACAGGTGGCGGTTCCACAGCGGCCCGCGGATGGCGGCCCCCTCGGGGCTGCCGCCGTGGGGCGTGTGGCAGAAGACGCAGATCTCGCCCGTCTCGGAGTAGACGGTGAAGCCCTCGGTGGCCCCTTCCGCCGCCGGGCCGCGGGACGAGAGGTTGTGCTTGGTGCGGGCGATGTCCTCCACCGCCTCCTGGGAGGGGGGAGGGGTCTGGGCCGCCGCCCAGGCCGGCGCCAGGGCCGTGCCCGCCACGATCAGGAGCGCCAGGGAGGCCCTCGCGCCAAACACCTTGCCGCCCCGGGTTCCAAGCATGTCGGCCAATCCTACCATGAGTCCCGCCGCTTCCTTACGTGCCGCCGGGGGCGCCGGCTTCCGGCCCCAGCAGGCGGAAGAGCTGCACCCGGCGGTTCTGGGTGTCGGCCACGTACACGTCGTCGCCGGCGATGGCGATGCCCGCCGGCAGCCAGAAGTGCCCGGGCTGGCTGCCGGCGCTGCCGAAGTGCATCAACAGGCGCCCCTCCCCGTCGAACAGCTGGACCACGTCGTAGAGCCCGTCCACCACGTACAGGTGGCCCTCCCCGTCCAGGGCCACTCCCTTGGGCTTGCTGAAGCTTCCCACCACCTGGCCCAGGTGCCCCACGGTGGCCACCGGCGCGCCGTCGGGGGCGAATTCCTGGATCCGGAAGTTGAGGGTGTCGGCGACGTAGAAGGTGCCGTCCGCCGCCACCGTCACGTAGGTGGGGAAGTTGAACTCCCCGGGCCCTTCGCCCCGGTGCCCGATCTCCTGCACCTGCCGCCCCTCGGCGTCGAACACCAGCACCCGGTGGTTGCCGGTGTCCACCGCCAGCAGCCGCTTGCGCGGCCCGTCCCACGCCAGCCCCGAGACCCGCTTGAGCCCGTGCCCGAAACGGCTGACGTAGTAGCCCCGGGTGTCGTACACGAAGATCTGGTTGTGGATCGAGTCCGCCACGAAGATCCGGCCCCGCTCCGGGTCCAGGGTCACCCCCACGGGCGACACCAGCCGCCCCCCGGGCAGCTCGAACGCCTGGGCATAGGTGCGCGCCTTCAGGTTGTAGATGTGCACCACCTGCAACCCCGGGTCGGCCACCAGCAGCCAGCCGTCGGCGTCGGCGTAGATCCCCACCGGCTCCTCGATGGCCGGAGCGCGCTTGCGCCCCGCCAGGGCGGCGACAATCCGGCGCCCCAGGCTCTCCCGCACCCCGGCGTCCCGCGGCACCTGGATCTGGTGCAGGTAGGCCACCCGGGGCGCGTCCGGCGGCACCGGCCAGACGCGCCCCATGTCGGGCGCCATCTCCAGGGGCGCCGGGACCGAGGCGCACCCCGCCAGGAGCAGGGCCGCGGCCGCCCAGCGGCGGAAAGGGTGGCGGAGGGCTCGCCGCATCAGAAGGTCCTCACCACGCTCAGGCGCACGCTGTTGGTGTCCGTCCCGCTGCCGGACCCGGCCAGGTCGACGGTGGTGAAGTCGGCCGAAAGGGCCACGTGAAGCAGGCCCACGGCGTAATCGTAGGTCGTCCGGGCGGTGGCCTGCTGGGACTGGTAGTTGCCCCCGGTGTAGTTGCGGCGCACGTCCCCGGTCAGGGAGAGGGAGCCGCGCCGGAACATCGAGCGGCTCCACGCCACGTTGGCCCGCAGGACCTGGTCCGCCCCGCCCACGTCGGAGGAGTTGTCGTGCAGCTCGTACCCGGCGGTGGTGGTCAGGCCGCCGAAGGGGTTGTAGCGGCCCTCCATCTGCAGGTCGGCGGTGCGCACGTTGCGGGCGGACTGGTACTGGCGGCTCCAGTGCACCCCGGTGGTGACGCTGCCGCTGATCACGTCCGACGGCAGCCAGATCCCCCGCCGGGGCAGCACGTTGCCGGTCAGGCGCAGGCCGTGCTCGCGGGTGAAGGGGTCCAGGCCGCCCCCCTGGGCCTCGCGGATGTCGGTGAAACGGTACTCCCCCGAGATCCGGATCCAGCGCAGGCGCCGCTCGGTGGCTCCCACCTGGGCGGTGCTCGTGAGCCGGTCCTGGGCGAAGTCACCCTGGGTCGTGCTGTAGGCCGTGTTGCCGCCCCAGGTGATCTGCACCGGCTCCAGGTCGTGGCGGGCGTTCAGGAACAGGTTGGCGGAGTAAGTGTTGCGGTCGGTGGTGGAGGGGCCGGTGGTGCGGTTGTTGGCCACCCCCACCTGGGCCCCCGTGCTCCATCCGAAGCGGGGCCGGTAGGTGAGCCCCACGCTGGCGGTGCCGGTGTCCAGGGTGACCGTGTTCAGGTCCAGGCGCCGCAGGGCGAAGCGGCCGTTGACGTCGGTCTTCTTGTCCAGGCGCACGGTGGCGTTGCCCGCCAGCAGGTGGCTGCGGATGTCGGAGGCCTGGTCCTGGGGGCTCTGGCTGAAGGAGTAGGCCAGGTTGGCCGACACCTCGCGCCCCCGGCGGTAGAACAGGCTCGCCCCGCCGCTGTTGTTCAGGAACAGGGAGCGCCCCCCCGCCAGCCGGGTGGAGGTGGTGGAGCGGGAGCTGACGTTGGCGAAGACGTTGCTCGCCAGGCGGTCGCTCCACTCCGTGTTCTCCGACAGCGACACCCCGTGGCCGTTGCTCTCGCTGGCGGGGGCGTGGTACTGGGAAAACTGGTAGGAGGTGTTCAGCCGGCTGCGCCGCCCCAGGTCGAAGCGCTTGGCCAGGGAGAACAGGCGCGAGCGCGAGGTTCCCGTGCCCGGGTCCAGGGTGGTCTGGTAGGCCGACACCCCCAGGGGGTTGCCGTCCCGCATGGGCACCTGGGTGGCGAACGAGATCGTGGTGCTCAAGGTGCTCTGGTTGGCCGTCGCGTCTCCCGTGCTGTCCACGATGGAGCGCCGGAAGTTGACGGTCATGGGCATGAGGCCGGGCAGGAGCACCAGTCCCGCGTCCAGGTCCGTGATCGTCACCCGCCGGTCCGGCTGGGAGGTGCCCGCGAACCGGGTCCGGTCGGCCCGCCAGCCGCCCCCCAGGTTCCAGTTGGCGATGCGGTGCCGCACCAAGTAGCCGGAGCTGTTGAGGCGGTAGTTCTGGCCGAAGGTCTCCTGGGTCACGCTCGAGTAGGTGGAGCTGGACTCGGTGCGGGACAGGTCCCACTGCAGCGAGCCCCCCAGGGAGATGGCGCGGGCGGGCGCCGGCAGCAGCGCCACGGCCCCGGCCAGGACGGCGGCCGCCGCAAGCCGCACCGGCCGGTGGCGGCCGGCGCCGGCGCGCTCGCGGATGGCGCCCCCGGGCCCCACCCCCTACTCGCCGAACTCGAGCTTGGCGTTCCGCATCAACCCACTCACCCAGTCCTTCAGGACCTCCTCCCGCCTGGCCCGCAGCCACTCCGCCTTGAACAGGTCCCGGTTGAGCTCGTCGAAGGCCAGGTCCCGGGCCGGCTTGCGCTCCGACACGTAGACCAGGGCATAGCCGTACAGGGTCCAGACCGGCTCGCTGATCCGGCCGGGCTCCAGGCCGAAGGCGGCCTTGTCGATCTCGGCCAAGTCGGCCTGCCCCTGGTGCACCCGGCCCAGGTCCACCACCCGCAGGTCCGGCGCCTTCTCGGCGTCGGCCCGCACGGCGGCGAACGGCTCTCCCTTCACCATCCGCTCCCGCAGCGGCTCCAGCGCGGCCTTCGCCGCCCCCCAGCCCTCCTGCGACGCGGACGCTTCCACGGGCGCCAGGATGTAGGTGATCACCGCCTGGGGCGGGATCCGGAACTGTTCCGGGTGCTCCGTGAAGTAGGCCTTGAGCTGGGCCACCGTGGGTTCCTCCACCTGGGCCATCACACGCCGCTCCATCTCCGCCCCCACCAGATGCTCCTTGAGCCCGTCCCGCACCCGGTCCGGGTCCAGCCCCTGGCCCGCGAGGGCCTTGTCGTAGGCCGCCGGGTCCGGGAACCGGGCCCGCAGCCTGGCCTCCTCGGCCGCCACCGCCGCGTCCGGCACGGTCACCCCCTGGCGGGCGGCCTCCTGCAGCACGAGCCGCCGCACCACCAGCTCCTGCAGCGCGGCCTTCTCGTGAAACGCCAGGCGCTCCTTCGAGAGGGCCCCGTGCCCGGTCAGCGAGGGCACCCGCCGGGCAACCGCCCGCGCCAGGTCCGACGCCAGGATCGGATCGCCGTTGACCCGCACCACGACCCGGTCCTTCGGGCCTGCGCCCCCCTCCTGCGGCCCCGGCACATCAGACGCGAAGAGGTGGGCCGTGCCGGCGGCCCACAAGAGGACCGCCAGCACGAGCCCACCCCGCGTGCGTGCCGGAAGCGCCGCCCGTGCGGTCCGCTTCCTCATCTGACCGTGGGGCTCAGCCCCGGGTACGCCCGAGCCCGCTCGTCAACAACAACACTTCGCGCCCCTACTTCTGGTGGCAGGAGAGGCAGATGGCGCTCTGGAAGTTCGGGTTGTTGCTGATGTAGCTCGTATCCGCCGCGTTGCCCGTGGCCGCGCTCCAGGCCGTGGTGCCGCCGCCGGTGGGCAGCGCCAGCCCCGAGCCCAGCGGGTCCGACACGTTCGGCAGCCGCAGGAACAGCGGCCGGGGCGTGTGCGGGTTGTGGCACGAGGCGCACTCCACGAACTCCGTGTTGGCCCCGCCGCTCGGGTAGGCCCGCAGGCGGTCGCGCACGTCGTCGTTCTTCACGCCGGACCGGGTCAGCCAGGTCACGCCCGACCCGTCGGCCGGCTTGCTGTTCTCGAAGTGGTTGACCACCTCGGAGAACTGCGGGTCCGACAGCGTGCCCACCGAGCCGTCCGGGATCTGCATGCTGATCGGATGGTCGTCGCTCAGGTTCGTGCCCAGGTTCGGGAACGGCGCCATGCCGAAGGTGCCCGTGAAGTTCACCGGGTAGCCGGCGAAGAACTCCGCGTTGGTCTGGGGCCCCATCGGCGAGATGAAGCAGTTGCCGGCGGGCGGCGCGCCCGGGATGCAGTCCTCCCGCTGGGCCTCGCTCATGGACCCGTCGGCGTCCACGCCCAGGGTCGGCACCCCGTCGTGGAACTGCAGGCTCACGTCGTTGTCCTGGTTGCCCGTCTTGTTGGCGCTCAAGAAACCGCCCGAGCCGGGGGCGTTGATCAGCGAGTCGATGCCGATGGTCCCGTCGTGGCACGACAGGCAGGCCAGGGACACCCCCAGGGGGTGGTCCGTGGTCTGGGACGGCTTGCCGTCGAAGTTGGGGCTGTCGTACATCGTGAACCCGGCCCCGTCGGGCAGGGCCCGGTTCCACAGGGGCACCGCCGTGGTGGCGGTGCTGGGACGGCCGCCGTGCGGCGTGTGACAGAACACGCAGATCTCCGTGGTCTGGGCCTCGGTGTAGGCCACGTCCTTGTTCAGGAAGAAATTGTGCTTGGTGTTCCGCACGTCCTCCGCCGGGAGCTGCTCCGTGGGCCACGCGGCCCAAGCCCCCGACGCCGACGCGAGCACCGCACCGGCGGCCACCACCGCAAGGCCGGCCAACACGCACGCCTTTCGCCAATACATACCTCGTCCTCCTTTGATTTCACGTCCCCTCGATACGTGTACCCGCCTCATCGCCTGATCCCTAACGCTCCTTCGCAACAACCGGGTCATCCGGATACTTGATGACCTCGTACACATTCACCCGCCGGTTGAACTGGTCCGCCACATAGATGCGCCCGTCCGGTCCGGCGGCGACCCCGGCGGGCATCCAGAACTGGCCGGGCCCCGTTCCCATGCCGCCGAAGAACAGCAGCAGGCGGCCCTGGCCGTCGAAGATCTGCACGTTGTTGAAGGCGGCGTCGGCCACGTAGATGCGGCCCTGGGGGTCCAGCGCGATCCCCTTGGGCTTGGAGAACTGCCCGAAGCCGCGCCCGATGCCGCCGAACTTCCACAGGAACTCCCCTTCCGGGTTGAACACCTGCACCCGGAAGTTGAGCATGTCCACCACGTAGAGGTTGCCCTTGGGCCCCACGGCCACGTTGGTGGGCCAGTTGAAGGCCCCGTCCTCGGGCCCGTGGCTGCCGAAGCTCTTGATGAACGTGCCGTCCAGCCCGAACACCGCCACCTTGTGGCCCTTGGTGTCCACCACGTAGACCCGCTGGCGCCCGCTGTCCACCGCCAGGCCCACCGGCTTGGCCAGGTGCTCCCGGCCGCCGAAGGCGTTGAGGTACCGGCCGTCGTGGTCGTAGACCACCACCCGGGCCTGGGCGGCGTCGGAGACGTAGATCCGCCCCGCGTCGTCGGTGTCCACCCCCACCGGCTGGGCCAGGGCGCCCAGGCCGTCCACCCCCAGGAACCAGAACGACTGGTGCGGGAAGTCGAACACCAGCACCTTGCGCCAGCCGGTGTCGGCGACGAACAGGCGCCCCTCGTTGTCCACGTGGATGCCGTAGGGCTTGGTCAGGCCGGTGGCCGAGTCGCCGCCGGTGAGCAGGTCCATGAAGCCGTGGCCGCGCCGGGGGGCGGCGTCGGTGCTGGACCGGATGGTTTCCACGAACTTGACCCGCGGCTTCTCCGGCGGCAGCGGCCACACCACCTCGGGCCGCACCGCCTCCTTGTGGCCGGCGCACCCCCCCAGCAGGAAGGCCAGGCCCGCCAGCGCGGCCAGGGCCGCGCCCGTCATGCGGCGGCGATCACTTCTCATGGCAGGTCAGGCACAGGGCGCTGCCCCGGTTGGAGACCCTCAGGAAGGGGTCCCGCCCCTCGGCGTTGCGCTCGTCCGGGTTGTGGATGTCGTGGCAGGTGGCGCACTGGACCTTGTCGCCCTCGTAGGTCTGGATCCCGTTCTCGAAGGCCCGCCCGCCGTCCGGCTTGACGATGGTCGGCTGGTTGAACTGGGGGTCCACGTCGCGGCTGGGATAGGGCACCGAGATGGGGTGGTCGTCCCTGAGGTCCTTCATCAGGTAGCGCACGGTGGCGTCGTGGGCGGCGTTGACGCCGCCGATGCCGCCGCCGACGCGGCTGTGGCACTTGGCGCAGGACTCGGAGCCGCGCCCCTCCTCGGTGGCGTCCATCCGGTAGTGGACCTGGGAGTCGGCCCAGTCGTGGTACTGGGGCGTGTTGCGGATGTCGTCGACGCTCACGGTGCCGTCGTGGCACGACAGGCAGGCCAGGGAGATGCCGTCCGGGGCCCCGGGGGGCTTGGAGTCGAAGTTGGGGCTGCCGTACATCTGGTAGCCGTCCTCGGTGGAGAGGTTGCGGTTCCAGAGGGGCGCCACCGGGCTGCCGTTGTGGGGCGTGTGGCAGTAGATGCAGGCCTCGCGGTAGTCGTTGTAGGTGAAGCCCTGCATCGGTCCGCTGGTGGAGCCGTTGTAGCCCCGCTGGTTGAAGTGGGACAGGTCGTGCCGCGAGCCGATGATCGAGTTGCCGAACGCCGCGCTGCCCCACACCAGGCCGGCGACCGCCACCACCCCCACCACCATGCGGGCCGGCCGCATCACGTCCGCCCGCTCCCCGCCGGCGCCTCCATCCGGCTGACCCCGCCCATGGCGCCGAACCACTTGTTGCCGGCCTTGTCCACCGCCAGGGTGAACACCCCGTCCGACACCAGCCCGTCGGCCTGGGTGTAGCTGCGCCAGCGGCCGTCCTTGAGGACGCTCACCCCGGCGTCTGTGGTGGCCCACAGGCTGCCGTCCGGGTCGGCGAACAGGTCCGTGACGTAGTTGCCGGCCAGGCCGTCCAGGCGGGTGTAGGTGCGCCAGGTCTTGCCGTCGAAGCGGGACAGGCCCGCGCCCCAGGTGCCGAACCAGCGGTTGCCCGCCCCGTCGATCAGGGCCGACAGGACGTAGTTGGGGTTGTAGCCCTCGGCGCTCTTGCCCGGGGTCTGGGTGTGGTGTTTGCTGGGGTTGCCGATCACCTCGTAGCCCCCCAGCCGGTCCTTGTCCGCCCCCAGGCCGTCGGCGTGGGTGTAGGTGGTGAAGCTGCCGTCGGTTTTCAGGGCGCTCACGCCGCCCTCGGTGCCCAGCCACAGGGTGCCGTCGGGCGCCTGGGCCATCGCGTACACCCAGTCGTCCGCCAGCCCGTCCGCCGTGGTGTAGGTGCGCCAGGCCCGGCCGTCGAAGTGGGACAGGCCGCTCCAGGTGGCCACCCAGTAGCCCCGCCCCTTGACGTCCGCCAGCGCCCGGTACACGAACGGGTCGCCCAGCTCGGGCACCGAGTGGCGGGTCCAGGTGCCGTCCGGGGCGATGTGCACCAGGCCGCCGCCGTGGGTCCCCACCCACAGGCCCCCGTCCGGCGCCGGGTCCAGGGAGGTGACATTATTCGACAGCAGCCCCGAGGACGTGTCGTAGCGGGCCGCGACCGTGTCCCGGGTCAGGTCGTAGCGCAGCAGCCCGGCCTCGGTGCCCACCCACACGTCCGTGCCCCGCACGGCCACGGCGTGCACGTCGCTGTTGATCTCGAAGTTGGTCCACAGGGGCGTTGCCGGAATTCCGGCGGAATGGGGGGCGGAGGCGGCGGCTTCGGGGGCCCCGGCGGGCGCCGGGGCGGCGGGGGCCCGGTCCTGGCGGGAGCAGCCCACGGGCGCCACCAGGGTCGCGGCGGCCAGCAGGGACGCGGCGAGGCCGGGCAGGCGGCCAGATTCGGAACTATTTTTCACAGGATAAGGCACCCGTGTCCCCACGTTCCAAAACACCCCGAAATCGGAACTTTCCGCCTGGAAGCGAGCGATGCTACCGAGTCGCGAATTCATGAGTCAAGCGAGCCGCCCGGCACTGGCGGACTCCACCGACCCGGACGCCCCCGGCTCCGGCCGACCGGCCCGGTCGGCCGGCACGTCCGACGGGCCGGGGGCACCCGCCGCGGCGGGGCCCGAAAACGACCGGGTTTTGTGCAAGGAACATGCCGCCGCTCAACGGCCCGGGGCGGCGCGCGGCCCGCGATCCGCGCGAGCGGCGCGGGCCCGCGCGGGTGGGGGGGCGCGCGTCCTGGCGCGCGCCTTGGCGCGCGTCGTGGCGGCTTGACAGCGACCCCGAAAAATTGTTAAAAACCGCCCATTCTTTGTGTCAGGAACCAGTTCTGAACCGAACAATCCACCCGGCCTTGCATTTGTTGGTGGCAAGGCGGCAGAGAGGCAGACGATGAAAAAGAGGCCCATCGCCTTGTTGCTTGTGCTGGCCCTGCTGGGCGTCGGCGTGTTTGTGTTCGCGGATCGGAACACCTCCCGGGCGGAGTACGGGGACATCACGCTCAACCGCCACGCCGAGAAGGCGGGCATGCCGCCGGTCGTGTTTCCCCACTGGTTCCACCGCATCCGCTTCAAGTGCAAGGTGTGTCACCCGGCGATCTTCGAGATGCGGGCCGGCTCCAACGACATCACCATGAAGAAGATCGTCAACAAGCAGTTCTGCGGCCGCTGCCACAACGGCACCATCTCCTGGCCGCCGCTCTATTGCGACCGCTGCCACGCGGGCAAGAGCGATATCACGATCCCCAAGGCCCGGGGCTTCGTGAAATAGCGTGTTGTTGTTGTCGCATGCAGAGGGTACGACCATGAAATCCCGCAGCCGGAAGTATCTCCCCCTCCTGATCCCGGCCCTGGCCTTCGCCCTGGGGCTGTTCGTGGGCACGGGCGGCGCCTGGGCCCAGGACAAGGGCGCGGCGGCGCCCGCCGACCAGGCCGCGCAGCCCGCCCAGTCGGACGAGGAATTCTTCAAGTCCCTCATCGATCCCCGCCAGGCGATCTGGATGGACAGCCGAGGCAACGTGGCCGGCACCGGCGATCCCAACAGCTTCGCCGGCGAGGCCTTCAAGGTCGGTCGCGGGCCCCACCCCGAGGCCCTGGAGCTCTCCGAGCTGCCCGTGGACCAGTACGGCCTGGTGGACTGGGCCCGCTCCATCCGCGAGGGCTACATCACGCCCCGCCACACCCTGGACCCGGCCAAGCAGGACAAGCCCGACGACAAGCCGTTCGGCCTGGCCCTGCTGATCCCCACCAAGTCCGAGTCCATGCCGGACGTGATCTTCCCCCACGACATCCACACGATGTGGCTGACCTGCAACAACTGCCACCCCGAGATCTTCGCGATGAACGGCAAGCTCAACAACAAAGTGATGACCATGCCGAAGATCGCCGCCGGGGAGTTCTGCGGGCGCTGCCACAACCGCATCGCCTTCCCGCTGTCCGACTGCACCCGCTGCCATGTGCAGGACAAGGGCGCGACCGTGCCGGAGGGGGTCAAGGCGCCGAACTAGGCGCCCGGCGCGACCGCGGGACCCGGCCCACGCCGGCCCCGCTCGCCGGCCCCCGGTCGGGGCGCGCGAAGGCGCCCCCGCGCCGGGGGCCGTCCCGTTTGAAGGCCCTTTTGAGCGCCCGCCGCCGTTCCGCGGCGGGGCCGGGCCGCGATATCCTGTAGCCCATGCACCCCCTCACCCGCACCCTCGGCTACATCGCCCCCTACAAGCCCCTGGCCGCCTCCGCCCTGGGGCTGGCCATGCTCACCACCCTGCTGGAGCTGGTGCCGCCCTGGGTGCTCAAGGTGCTCATCGACGACGTGCTGGGGGCGGGCAAGGCCGGCTGGTTCGGCTGGCTGGTGGCCGCCCTGCTCTCCGCCTACCTGCTCAGGGGCCTGTGCAACATGGGCCGCATCCGCCTGAACAACCGCCTGGAGCAGCGGGTGGTCTACGACATGCGGGACCACGTCTACCGCCGCCTGCAGATGCTCTCCCTGGACTACTTCGAGGACCGCGCCACCGGCGAGATCATGTCCCGCGTCAACAACGACGTGAACAACATGGAGCGGATCTTCATCGACGGCATCGAGCAGTTCACCGTGGCGGCCCTCACCCTGGTGGGCATCGCCACGATGATGTTCGTGCTCGACTGGCGCCTGGCCCTGCTGGCCCTGGCGCCCATCCCCCTGCTGATCCTGGGCGGGGTGCTCTACACCCGCCGGGTGCACCTGCTGTACACACTCATCCGCCGCAAGCTGGCGGCCATGAACGCCCAGCTCCAGGACAACATCTCCGGCATCCGGGAGATCCTGGCCTTCGGCCGCCAGGACCACGAGCGCGGCCGCTTCGCCCGCACCTCCGCCGAGTACGCCGAGGCCAACCTCAAGGTGATGCGCCTCTGGTCCGTCTACTCCCCCAGCATGCTCTTCACCGGCGCCCTGGGCACGGTGATGATCGTGGCCTACGGCGGCCGCCAGGTCCTGGCGGGAGAGCTGACCGTCGGGACGCTGGTGGCCCTGGTGACGTACCTGGCCCTGTTCTACACCCCGATCAACCAGATCCACGGCATCAACCACATGCTCCAGCACGCCCTGGCCTCGTGCCGCCGGGTGTTCGAGATCATCGACGCCGAGCCCGCGGTCCGGGAGCGCCCCGGCGCCGTGACCCTGGCCGAGCCGGCCCTGGGGCGGGTGGAGTTCGACGCCGTGGACTTCCACTACTCCGCCAAGATCCCCGTGCTGTCGGGCATGTCGTTCACGGTTGACGCGGGGGAGCACGTCGCCCTGGTGGGGGCCTCGGGGGCGGGCAAGAGCACCTGCGTCAAGCTGCTGATGCGCTTCTACGACCCCACCGCCGGGCGC
>Ga0210124_1000114_pt1 | contig 47661 bp, 35 predicted proteins | sample Muzzi_PWC_D2_FD_185554 | JGI IMG/M metagenome (GOLD analysis project Ga0210124, IMG submission 185554) | Wetland microbial communities from San Francisco Bay, California, USA, that impact long-term carbon sequestration - Muzzi_PWC_D2 (SPAdes) | ecosystem: Environmental > Aquatic > Marine >...
CTCCAGCGCGAGTGCCGACTTGCTCTTGTGAACACGCTCGGCTTCCGGGATGCCCGCCTTACGACAACGCGCCGGGCTCAAAGCCCACTCCTTGGGAAGATACAAACGCTCATCAATCAGCGTCGACTGATAAAACTGGGATCTGACCCCGGTTTTATTCTTCTTTCCCCGTATACTCGAGTGGCGACTTGTCATCACCAAACCAACGATACTTGATATTGCCGATCAGGCCCGAGATGGGCCGGGTGACCCCCCCAAGTATTACCCCCTGGCCAGCTTCGGAAATGAAGTCTCCCAGGTTCGATTCCATATTGGCCGGCGTACCCCAGTAGCGGATGGCAGGACCTTTCCAGTATCCCCAGTCATCCCGTTCCGATTGCAGCAGGTCAAGGTCGTAGAATATGGCAGCCCCCTTGCCGCGCATGTTCAGTTGCGCGTCTAGTGTCAGCGGGCTTTGCAGGACGTCCTTACCTTCCTGGTATTCAATGCCTCCGCTGGCGGTAAGCAGTAACTCCGGGCTCTGCACGACGTACTCCCGAATTTGTACATCCCGCGATGCGTCACGGACCAGGTGGATATCGATCTTGTCATACTTGACCTTTTTGATGTAATTGACCAGGCGGGAAACCTCGCCCAGCCCGAACAGTCCCGTAGGTATATATGAGACCACCTCGCCAACACCGCCGGCCAGACTGGTACTGCCCGTGACCAGGGGGCTGTCCGGATCGAGGAGGCGGAACAGGCCGTTTTTGCTTTGCAGACGGGCATCGAAGAAGAGGTTGTTGCGGTATTGGGCCATGTTTGGAGACCGGCCGAACGCATCGATGCTGACATTGAACAGACCCTCGGCCCGCGGTTTCGAGCCGGGTGCCAGTTCCCGGAGGAAACGGGCTATGTCGAATTGTTCGACAGCGGCCCGCATCTTGAGGTTATAGGGCATTTCGCCGGGCGAGAAATCCAGGGTGCCGTCCGCGGTAATCGGGCTGTCGTGGAAGTGGGCCTCGAAGTCATTGAATGCGAGGCGCTCCGGCAACAACCCGGCGTGCCCCCGGATGTCCGTGATCTCCAGGTAGTCGGTGTAGAACAGGCGACCCATGCTGAATGCGATGTGCGCGTCATAGTCGGTCTGGTCCCAGAATGCGCGGGTATCCGCCGCAGTGTCGCTGGCAGTATCGGTTGTGACGGCCTGTTCCGCTGTATCGCTCTTTTCCTCCTCAGCGGAGGCTTGCCGTCCGGCAACCATATAGAGCGTGTTGAGGATGTCATTGAGATATAACACCGGGCTGTCGATGGTGATCGCAACATCATCGTTGGCGCCCGTCTTGACGGTATGTTTGGCAACGATGCGGATGCTGCTGTTACCGGACTTGCCTTCTGTGGTGACGGGTGCCTTGATGGCGTAGCTTCCGTCCGGATCGAGTTGCCCGTCGATCCGCCAGAACAGTGTGCGCAGCGGCAGTTCCCGCTCGCCCCGGAGATCCTGCACGCGGGCGGAAGCAGTGAGTTTGCCTTGGGGATCCAGACGCAGGGTGGCTTTCAGTTCACCGCCGGCCAGGGTATTTCCGGGCAGCAGTGCCGGTTGATCCAGCAGCCCCGGCAGTTGCAGCGTCAGTTCGGCATCCAGCAACTCTGCGCGTGTACTGCCGCCGCTGCCGGTCAGCGCCAGGTCGGCGCGACCCTGCAGGGTTTGCGTATCACGCTCATTTGCAAAGCGGGCACTGAATTCATCCAGCCTGGCATGCAGGTGGTCACCTTGCATTACCGCGTCCGCGTCGGCCGTGAGCGTGAACGGTCGTAACAGGATGTCATCGTCGGACCTGGCCGAGAGACCTGCAACCACCAGCGGTTCGAGGGTTTTCACCGTCACTGCCCGGCCGTTCGTGTCCAGGGTCGCGCGGATGTTGATGCTGTCGAACATGACACCGTTGGCCGCGAGTATGTCTGCGAACGGTTCCGGGGTCAGGTTGTTGATGGCGAACGTGATCTTGCCGCGGGTGCCACCCAGGGCGGATCGATGGTTCAGCCGGGTCGGTATGCGGATACCGGAGTCTGCCTGTAACGCCACGCGCAGTTCCGCTTCACTGTAGAATAACCCGGCTTTCAGGCGGCTGATGTCGATGCGGTTAGCGTCCTGTGCCAGACGGTAATCGGCCTCCATTCGCAATGGTGCGGACAGCGCGGCCTGCAACGCGTTGGCGAGCACGGGTTGCCGGGAAAGACCCTGCAGATCGGCCTCCAGGTGACCCTCGGCGAGCAAGGGTGCGCTCGCATCGCCCGGCAGTGTGACCTGGCCGTTGCCCGTCACCAGACGATTGCTTCCGCCGGTCACGATGAGATCCCGGTAGTGGATGGCGGTACCATCCGCCGTCCTTCGCAACGCAGGCAGGACGCTGACACCCAGTGCGTCGAGCATAGGCCCGTCCCGGCCGCTGATTGTGACAGCCGCAAGTCTTAACGGGTTGCTTGCAGTCAAGCCTGCGACACCCGGCGCATCGGCGGTGAGCACGAAGTTCGCGCGGTGCAGTTTTCCGTGCAGGGTGATGTCCGGCACGAAAGCGGAAAACCAGCCCAGCTGGATGTCGCTTACCGCGAGTGTGGCCAGCGTGCCTTTACTGTTGTGCAGGACCATGCCGGTGGCAGCGCCATCGATGATCACGGGCTGCTGCAACTGCAGGTCCAGCAGGCGTGTGCCCCTGGGCGTGGCGAGGCGGGTATCCAGCTGCTCGAAGGTCAGCCGACCGGTTTGCTGCCTGAGTTGTGTCTCGACCTCCAGGGACAGGTGCCTCGGAAGGCTCGGCTTGCGGGTTTGCCTGCCGGTCAGCAGGGTCGCGAGGTTGTACGTGTCGAGATCGGCATCAATGCGAGCGTTGAACGCGCGGGAACCGGTGTCGGCCAGCGGCAGGGTGAACGTGATGCCGCCGCGGGTAAGGTTGTCCTTCCCGGTGGCGATTTCGAGCTTGTCCACGGATACCTGCAGGGTGTTACCGCGGTAGCTGGCACTCGGCAGTGCCGTCAGATTCATATCCTTTACCAGGGCGCCGTCCTGCTGTTCGATGGTCAGTCCGTCGATCCGCAGTGGTCTGAGCGGCTTGAGGTGGATCGCCGACTGCGCGTCCGTCGTGATGGTAAAGGCGCCGCTCAGGGTGCCGGCAGTGATGTCACGATCCGGCAACAGGAAATCGAACCAGCGCAACGGTACCACCGGCAGCTCGAATTCGAGCAGTGTGTTTTCCTGGTGCAGGAATCCGGAAATGTCCTCCAGAGGAACCTGCAGGTCACCGGGCAGCCGGGTGGTCAGGGGCCGGTTCTTGATCTCGTCGGACATGCCGCTGTCCAGGGTCTCGACCAGCAGTTGCCGGTCCGGCAGCAACGCCACGCGCAGGTTGTTTTCCAGCCGCAACAGTTCCGGCAGCTGCGCATTGTCCGCGGTTTTCCTCAAGTTGCTGACCAGCAGGTCGCTGGTGATGGTCATGTCACCGGTCAGGTCGGCCAGATTGAAGTCCAGCGCGCCGGTCAAGGTCTGTTCAGCGTTCGGTATGGGGGTGTCACCGGCGTAGGGCTGCACCAGGCGTTGATTGGCGGTTACCCGGTAATCGCCGCCGAATACCCCGGTATTGCCGTTATATTCACCCTGCAGTTCCACCACCGAACGGGCTTCACCGCTGCTGTCTTTTTGGTGGATTGACAGTTGCAGATGCTCGGGTTGGTGGACAGGCTCATTTTCACCGCCCGTATTCACGCTGCCTGCCGCATCCGCGACCGCTTGCGATTTGACGTTTAGAGAAATCTCCGCCCGTTCCGTTTCCGGCAGCGACGCGAGCGCTGCCTGGACGGTGTGATAGCTGTCCAGCAACCTGAAACGACCGCGGGTAAGCTGTGCCAGGTAGATCCTGCTGTCGAGATCGAAGTTATCATCGCCCTCGCCGGTATTGAAGCGCGCCTGCAGATAGAGTGCGCCGGTTGCCTGCGGGCGGATACCGGAGCCGGTGATTCGGGCCGTCAGAGTCCGCTTGCCGGGCAACAACACCTCTGCATCGATGTCCGCATGCAGCAGTGAGTAACTGAAGCCGTGGACCAGCGATGCCAGAACCCCGGGGAAAGGTGCGCCTGGTTTCTCTGTCGGTCCCTCCGGCGGGCTGAATTCCCGCAGATCGACCCGAATATCCATGAGTGCGAGTGACTTGATATCGAGGTCCCGCAACAGCAGTGAGGAAAGACAGAACCGGATCGAGCCGTGTTCAAGCTGAAAGCGGCCACCCTGGTATCCGACACCGATATTGTCGAGTTCCAGCGACCAGGGCGTGAGATGGACCGATCCGATCTCCAGCGAGTCGACCAGCGGGCCGACATGCTCGAGCAGCATCTTTTTCTGGAAGGCGGGATGGAATATAACCGCGGAAGTGACGGCCAGGATGACGACCAGGCCAAGCGGGATATAGTAACGGGCTTGTTTTAGATTGGTCAGGTGCATGTTCGTTATTCTATCCCTGTTACCTGGCAGTCAATGGTAATCCCGATGACTTGTAATTATAACCTCCCGACCGCTATCCAGTAGAGTTGCTCAAAAACACACGATCCTTGCAATGCAGTTAACCTCATTATGATCGCAGTAACGACCCGGAAAAATAATCCGGATCATCGCCGTGGCGTGCCTGACCGTGATGAAAAAGTCGCCAGAAATTCGACAGGAAGTTGGCTGGTGCCGGCCAGCGCAAGGAATACCGGGGCCGCGATGAACAGCGTGCGCAGACCCGTACTTCGCTGGAAAACGGGGAATCGATCCCGACAGGTCACGAGAGGAGTTGCGACCGGGTAATAGATTCAGTCCGGGAGGCCGACCAAAAGGCGTCAGCGGGCACGCTGGCAAGCCGGAACCAGGGGAAACTGCGCGAGGCTGCAAACCAGAGCGACAGAAGCCTGACATCCGGATATTGAATTCCCAGGGTGAACATGCGAAAGGCGGCGCCTACTACTACCTTATCGGCAACCGCATGACAGCCGGTTTTGCGCTGATTGCCTAGTACTCCTTCAACATGATAACCACCTGGCCGCGATCGCGCCGGAGGACGGCGCTCCTATGCGATGGTGCAAGGATCCCACTTCTGGTGAACATACTGGTTCCCGCGCTCTGCGTGGGAACCGATGAGTCTGCGCCCAAGGACAAGCGACATGCGTTCCCACGCGGAGCGTGGGAACGAGAAAAACCGGGTTACAGCCCCGAGTCAATGCAGCTGTTGGGTTAACACATATAATTCCCGTCATTGCGTGTGCAATGACGAACTAATCAGAGATTTCTTAATTATTCCCGGACTGCTCTAAGCTATAGGCGGGGCATGTGGCTTGCCGTATCGTACAAGGACTGTATTGCAACGAATGATTGCTACGAGCTGCAGCGGGTGCAGCTGGGGTGGACGGTGGTGCTATGTTCAGATGGATGATCAGGTTCCTGCTCGTATTGATCGTGCTGCTAAGCAGCGTGATCGCTGCGATCCTGCTGGCCGAGCCCGTGATAGACCTGACGCCCTGGCGTGATGTCATTGTCACCTGGACAAGCAAAGCCATGGGGCATGACCTGCGTCTCGAAGGTGACATCACACTGGCGCTGGGGCGAAGGGTACGCCTCGATGTACAGGACATACGGATCGCCAATCCGGACTGGGCCGGACCCGAACCCCTGTTCCGTGCTTCGCAGTTTGCCGCTGGCATCGATTTTCCGGAACTGCTTTCCGGTGTGCTGCATGTTGAGGGCGTGGTACTGCGGGATGCCGCAACCGTACTGGTGGTCTCTGAAACCGGCGAGCAAAGCTGGGACCTGTCGCCGGACGATGAATCCGCGGAGGCGGAACACGAGGCCACTCACGGGTGGTATCTTGTCCTTGAAGACGCGCTGGCTGAAAATGTTTCACTGACCTATCGTGACTTGCAAGATGGGCGGGCGGTTACAGTGCAGCTGGACCGGTTTACCCAGCGCAACGACGCCGGCATCCTGGTACAGGACGCGGCCGGGCGCGTCAATGATCTCGATATCCGCCTGGCAGGTCATGCCGGGCCGCTACAATCCCTGCTGGCAAAACGCGATATCGACCTCGATTTGCATGCAGTGCTGAGCGAGACCGACCTTGAGTTGACGGGACACCTGGGTGACCCGGTGCGCCTGGAAGACATGGAACTGGTGGCTACGGTCCGTGGGCCAGACTTTGCGGCCCTGCTGGGTGCCCTGGGTATCGACTACACGGATGATGGCGACATCGATCTCGAAGCGAGGATCACAGATCTTGAACAGGGTTTTGCCTGGCGATCAAAGGGTCATCTAGGCAGCTTCAACCTGGACACGGCAGGCACGCTTGGGCGACCGCAGGAGCTGGATGACCTGCAGCTGACGATCGGGATCAACGGCAAGGACCTGTCGGCCCTGGGCCGGATCATTGGCATTCGCACGTTGCCCGCGCAACCTTACCGCATGCACGGCGATATCCGGCGCGACAACCACGGCATTGACCTGCGCGATATTACGATCGTGTCTGGCGACACCTCGCTGAAGCTCGCGGGCAAATTACCGCTGTTTCCGTCCGTTGAAAACGCGGATGTCCGACTGGAAGTGGCGATGCCCGAGCCGGGCCGGTACTCAGGACTACTGGGCATCAATCCCGGACTGCAGGGAGCGTTGCGGATCGACGCCACCCTGGCAACAGAGGAGAACAGCAATGAGGTGCTGGATGCGGAGATGAGCCTGGGCAGGCACCGCATGACGCTGGAAGGGCCGCTGGGCCGTTATCCCGATTATCATGACACCCGGCTGAAATTCGGCTTGTCAGGCCCGAGCCTCGCCGCACTTGCAGGTACAGCCGGTGTTGCTGACCTGCCCGGAGGCCCTTACCGGCTTACCGGCTTGCTGGAAGTGCAGGAGGACGGAGCAGTGGTGTTGCGGATGGATGAAGGAAGCATCGGCAATGTGCAATTGAACGCCCGCGGTTCCCTGGGGCGGCCGCCGGATTTCGATGCGGCCGATCTCGCCATTACGCTGCACGGGAATTCACTGGACAAGGCGGCTGCCGGGATCGCGGGTATCTCCTTGCCTGACCGGCCATTCGAATTCCGGGCCCGGGTACTCGGCAAGCTCGCCGCTCCGGTCATCGGCGATGTCGACGCACGCCTGGGCAGCGCAACCCTTGGCCTGAAAGGACGCGTCGGTATGCCGCCCCGGTTTGCCGGCACGGATGCACAACTCGTGCTGGAGGTTCCTGAGATCGGCCAACTGCTCCCGGCGGCCCCGGATGCCGCCTGGACGCACGGCAGTTATCGACTGACGGGGCGGTTGGGGAGCAACAAGGATACTCTGCAATTACACGATGTCAGCATCGAGGGTGAAGGCCTGAGGGCCACGATGGAGGCCACGGTACCGGTCACCTCCGGGCTTGCCGGCGCCCGGCTCAAACTCAATGTCTCCGGACAGGATCTGGCCGGCGTGCTGCCTGCGTTCAGCCATTATCAGCCGCCACATGCCCCGTTCAGTGAGTCCATCCGGTTGACGATGCAGCGCGGCCGGGTCGAAATCGAGCAGCTGGATCTCGGATTTGCGAAGGTGCGGCTGAAGGGGCATGGCTGGGTGGTGCCGGATGCTGCGCAGAACAAGGCATGGTTGGAACTGACCGCTTCCGGGCCGCGGTTATCGGAACTCGGGAATATCGCCGGAATCCGGCTGCCGGATGATGATTTCCAGATAACCGTGAACCTGAAACAAACGGCGGCAAGGCTTGGAGCCAGCAAGTTTGCCGCTAAGATCGGTGCGGGCGAATCATCAGGCGATATCACTTTCGAGACCGGTGAACATCCGCGGATCGATGTGGTTGCCACGGTGCGCGGTCTTGATATCAGCCGTTACCTGCATGAACGGAAAAAAGGGGGAGACAAACTGTCGCCGGGGAAGAAAACGAAACCGGCACGCCGGCTTATTCCGGATGTTGCCTTGCCGCTCGACTTCCTCGATGCGCTGGATGGACACTTCCGGGTGACCGGTACGGCACTGATGTATCCGGATCCTATATTCACCGGCAAGGCGCTGGTACGCAATGTGGATCTGGATGCCACGCTGAAAAACGGCAATCTCGTGCTGGATACCCTGAAAGTTACGGGTGATCGCGGGGAATTCCGGGCCCACGGCCGCCTCGACCAGTCAGCGGGCATCGTCAAGGCAGACCTCGCCGTCGGGCTGAGCAACTTCCATTTTGGCATCCTCGCGGTCGGCGAGAGCCTGGAGACCTTACCGGCACATGAACTGAACACGAGCATCACGGCCCGCGGGCGAACCTACCGGGAACTAGCGGCATCGCTCAATGGTGACATCCACCTGACCGGCGGCAAGGGCAGGACCCGCAATGCCGGTCTCGATCAGGCGTTTGGACCGTTCCTGGAAGAGCTGTTCAAGAATATCAATCCGTTCAGCAAGAAGGAAACATACACCCGGATCAAGTGCTCGGCCGCGGCGATGACGCTGGTCGACGGGGTTTTGCAAATGGACCCCGGGTTCGTCATCCGAACAGACAAGATCGATATCGCGGCGACCGGAAACATCGATCTGAATACCGAAAAAATCAACGTCAGTTTCAGGAACGTTGCCCGCAAGGGGATCGGTCTGAGTGCTGCCGCAGTCGTTAATCCCTTCATCAAAGTGGGCGGGACCCTGACCAATCCAGGTATTGAACTGGATCCATCCAAGGCACTGGTCTCGGGTGCCGCGGCTGTAGCCACCAGTGGATTGTCACTGCTGGCCAGTGAGTTGTTCGAGCGCGTGAAAGCGACGGCAGTTAACCCCTGCCAGCAGCTGATCACCGCCGCGGAGAACAAGCTCAAGAAAAATTCGGTTCCGGCTGCGCGGTAACCACCTAACACCTGACATGCTTACCCACCGGCTGCAAAGGTCATTCCGCATAATGGTTGTCTGCTATTCTTTCGCAATGTTTGAACCTACAGCCCGTGCGGATTGTCACTTTAATGAACCTCGGATTATTGGGCCTTACAGATATCGGTGAAACATCCCGCGTAGCCCGGGTGCAGACCCGCAGAACCGTAACCCGGGGGAATTCTGCATTAACCCCGGATGTCGCTACGCTCCATCCGGGCTACGAAGTCGTCACTCATTTATGCAAGCCTCAATAATTCGTCATTGCGACGACTACAGGGAAGTAGGAGGTAGATAACGCATGGAGCAGTTATCGACGACTACAGGGAAGTAGGAGGTAGATAACGCATGGAGCAGTTATCGACGACTACAGGGAAGTAGGAGGTAGATAACGCATGGAGCAGTTATCGAGGAACGCAGTGACGAAGCAATCTCCAACTGACTGATTCCATAGTGGGAGTTTGCTTTGCGGGCCGCTCCCGGCTTCCATGCCTCCCGCGGCACTTGTACATCCCAGTACATCGCGCTCGTAATGACGGGATTTATTTACCTTACTGTTGCAAAAGATTTCGGTATGAACGGCGAAATGTGCTTGTATGACTGGGGCAGCATGATGTCTGCCAGGTGATTCTGAAGTTCACTCACGGTGAATTCAAGAAAACAGACCCCCTCTCCCGGCGGAGGGGGTTGTAAAAGGGTGCAGCTCCTTCTCCTGCGGGAGAAGGCTGGGATGAGGGGATATGAAATCAGGTGTTTATCCTGTTTAATCCAATCACCCTAACCCTTTTATGCCCTTCAGGGTGCTCCCGCAGGGAGATGGGGTTTTTGCAACGCTGGGGGACTTTAATTATTCAAATGTTCCATAATTTAATACCCGCAGGTAACCAGTTCGGCTGCAGAGTGTTCGACAACCAATCAAATAGAAATGATTAAGCACTATCTGGCTATTGTCCTGAAATCCCATATCCTGTCTTCCCGCGGTGGAATATGGCTGCTTTGCCTGTTATGGCTGCCGGCGAACGCCGATGCCGCGCTCCATCATGAACTCGAAGTGGCTGTCGACCCCGGTCGCGGACAGATCGAGGTTACCGATACCATCACGCTACCGGATAACAAGGCCCGGGAGCTGGAATTTGAGTTGCATCCCGGCCTGTCACCCGAGGTGCTGTCCCCTGGTGTGAAACTCAGGTCGATCGAAGCCGGGGCCAGGGCTGTCCCGCCGGCTCGGGATGTTGAGGCAGAGCCCACCAAGTTGGAACCGTCACGCTACCGGATCGAACTGACTGACGGGCAGACCCGCTTCACCTTGCGTTATCACGGCCGGATCCGCCATACGCTGCAACAGGGAGGAGCGGAATATACGCGCGGTTTTCGCGAGACACCGGGCACGATCACGGAGCAGGGTGTGTTCCTGTCCGGCGGCAGTTTCTGGTACCCGCACATCCAGGATGAATTGCTGACTTTCGATTTCTCCCTGAGCCTGCCGCGCGACTGGTACGGCATGAGCGAGGGGGAACGCCTGGCGCACGATACCGGGACGGAAGGCGCCCGGGAACAGTGGCGCTGCGATACACCCCAGCAGGAGATCCACCTGGTCGCCGGGCAATTCAGCGAATATACACAGGTGGCCGACGGGGTGCAGGCCATGGTGCTGTTGCGCCGGCCGGATCCGGCACTGGCGCAGAAGTACCTGGACGCGACCGTTGAGTATATCCGGCTCTACAGCGATCTGATCGGGCCATACCCCTATAAAAAATTCGCCCTGGTGGAGAACTTCTGGGATACGGGGTACGGCATGCCGTCGTTCACCCTGCTGGGCCCGAAAGTCATCCGCTTTCCGTTTATCCTGTATTCCTCCTATCCGCACGAGATTCTGCATAACTGGTGGGGCAACGGGGTCTACGTCGATTATGACAAAGGCAACTGGTCCGAAGGGCTGACCAGCTACCTGGCCGATCACCTCATCAAGGAGCAGCGCGGTGACGCGGTGGAATACCGCCGCTCCATCCTGCAGAAGTACACCGATTACGTACGCCGGCAGCAGGACTTTCCCCTGACGGCATTTCGCAGCCGTCACAGCGCCGTGACCGAGGCCGTCGGTTATGGCAAGACCCTGATGCTGTTCCACATGCTGCGCCGCGAACTGGGGGATGCGCGTTTCAACCAGGGTCTGCGCTCACTCTACCGGGAGAACCTTTTCAAGGTTGCCGGGTTCACGACGGTGGAACGCACCTTCAGTGCGGCTGCCGGGCGGCCACTGGCGGACATCTTTGCACAATGGGTGCAGCGCAGCGGTGCGCCGCAGTTGCGGGTCTCGCAGGCACGGACCCGGCGGCGACAGCACGACTTCGTGCTCACGGTGGTGATCGAACAGGTGCAGGACGAGGCCCCCTATGATCTGCGGGTGCCGATCGCCGTCCGCCTTGAGGGCAGGGAGCAGGCCTGGCAGATCGATGTGAAACTCGATGCAAGGCGGGCGACGCTGGAACTGGAACTGCCCGCGCGGCCGCTGCAGCTTGATGTCGATCCGCAGTTCGATGTGTTCCGGCGCCTGCACCGCAACGAGATCCCTCCGTCCATCAGTCAGGCGCTGGGCGCCGAGCGGCTGTTGATCGTGTTGCCGGCTGCGGCGCCGTCAGAGCTCCGGTCCACCTATGAAAACGTTGCCCGCAGCTGGCAGGCGGATCAGCCGGGACAGATCGAGGTGGTTGCCGACAACGATTTGGAGCAACTGCCCGCGGACCGCAGTGTGTGGCTGTTCGGCTGGCACAACCGGTTCCGGCCGCTGCTGGGGAAGGCGCTTGAAAACCAGGACTACCAGGACAAGGGTACGATCATACAAATTGCCGGCACCCGCCTGAACGAGGAAGAACATGCCGTCGTCGTCCTGGGGCGTCGCCCCGACAACCCCGATCACGCACTGGGCTGGCTGGCCGCCGGGCGGGCCGCGGCGCTGCCCGGTCTGGGCCGGAAGCTGCCGCATTACGGCAAGTACAGTTACCTGGCCTTTACCGGGGATGCACCGGACAACGTGCTGAAAGGGCAGTGGCCGGTGGTGAATTCTCCTCTTTCAGTGATGGTTGCGCAGGAGGATGGCGTTCAGGTGACGCCCGGTGCCGCACAGCTGGCTCCCCGTGCACCTCTGGTGGCGGCCCCGGTCGAGTTCTCCGCGCAGCGCATGCAAGGCGATATCGCCCGGCTTGCCGATGCGTCCATGGAAGGAAGGGGGCTGGGCACGCCGGCGCTGGCGCGGGTCGCGGAATATATCGCCGGACAAATGCAGGCGGCAGGCCTGCAGCCCGGCGCGGGTGACGGACGCACCTGGCTGCAGAGCTGGCAGGCACCGGTAGCGGAACTCGGCAGGGATGAGGACCTGAGCAATGTCGTCGGTGTTCTGCCCGGCAGCGATCCCGCCCGGACTGGCGAGAGCCTGGTGATCGGTGCGCACTACGATCACCTGGGTCGCGGGGAATGGGGCGGGCGTGACGCTGACCGCGGCCGGATCCATCCCGGCGCGGATGACAATGCCAGCGGTGTGGCCGTGATGCTGGAGCTGGCAAGGGCGCTGGCCGGAAAACAGCAGCCACGCAGTATCGTATTCGTCGCCTTCACGGGAGAGGAAGCGGGGCGCCTCGGTTCGAAACATTTCATTGAAAACACCCCGCGTTATCCCGCCGAGCGGATGATCGCCATGATCAACCTGGACACGGTCGGACGCCTGGGCGAGCGGCCACTGTTGGCGCTCGGTACCGGCACAGCGCAGGAATGGGTGCATATCCTGCAAGGTGCCGGCTATGTCACCGGGGTCGAGGTAAAGCCGGTCGCCGATGATATCGGCTCCAGCGACCAGACCAGTTTCATCGAGGCCGGGGTGCCCGCCGTGCAACTGTTCAGCGGCGCGCACGCGGATTTTCACCGTCCAGGGGATACCGCGGACAAGATCGATGCGGCCGGCCTGGTCAAGACGACGCAGGTGCTGAAGGAGATGGCGATCTACCTGGCCGGGCGTCCGGAGGCCCTGGACTCCACCCTGGGCGAGGAACGAAGGATTGCAGCAACCCCGTCCGCACAGACCAGACGGCGCGTCAGCCTGGGCTTTGTTCCCGATTATGCCGCGGTCACGGACGGTGCGCGTATCGCCGAAGTGCGTGCGGGAACACCGGCGCAACAGGCGGGACTCAGGGCGGGTGATATCATCACTGCGCTGAACGGGACACCGATGCACGATTTGCGCGACTATACGCAGGTATTGCGGGAACTGGCCCCGGGCGATGAGGTCGAGATTGTATTCCGGCGCGATGGAGCTGAACACCGGGCTACTGCCCGGGTCATCGAACGCAGATGAGTGATACTTATTGTAGCCCGGATGAAGCGACGCGGAGTCCGGGCATACCGGCTGATCCGGAGAGTTGAACGTCAGTTTTGTTCCATGGCCATAATATCTGTCATCATCGAGTTTCATTCAGGAGTTGCGAATTACCATGATCGACAAGGCAATCACCGCAATCGGCATGCTGCTGCTTGCATGGAGCGGCTGGCTAGCGGCCGGGGAGGAAACCTCCGCTACCGATGTACAGGCCTTACCCAAGGAAACACACCTGAAGAATCTCCGCCAGCTGACCTTCGGCGGCCAGAACGCGGAGGCCTATTTTTCTCATGACGGCAAGGAACTGATCTTCCAGTCCACGCGCGATGATCTGCAGTGCGATGCCATCTTCCGCATGAACAGCGACGGCAGCCATGTGCGCCGGATCTCTTCCGGAAAGGGGGTGACAACCTGTTCCTTCATCGCACCCGACGACCGCTCCGTCATCTATGCCTCCACCCACCTGAGTGATGAACACTGCCCCCCGAAACCGGATTATTCCCGCGGCTATGTCTGGCCCCTCTACAAGGGCTATGACATCTTCCGCGCCGGACCGGAGGGTGAAGACCCCGTACGGTTGACGGATACTCCCGGCTACGATGCCGAGGACGTCTATTCGCCGCAGGGCGACCGCATTGTTTTTACATCGGTGCGCAACGGCGATCTGGACCTGTACCTGATGAACCCGGATGGTAGCGGCGTGGAGCAATTGACCACTGAAGCCGGCTACGATGGGGGCGCGTTTTTCTCACTGGACGGCAAATGGATCGTATGGCGTGCATCCCGGCCGCAGGGGCAGGAACTGGCGGACTACCGGGCCCTGCTGCAAGAAGGCCTGATCCGGCCCGGCCGGCTCGAGCTCTACATCATGAACCTCAAGGAACGCAAACCCATCCGGATTACCGACAACGGGGCTGCCAATTTCGGTCCCTACTGGCACCCTGACGGTAAGCACATCATTTTCGCATCCAATATGAATGACCCGCAGGGACGCAACTTCGATCTCTACCTGATCGATATCGATACTCGTGAAATTGAACGCATCACCTGGTACGAAGGGTTCGACGGCTTCCCGATGTTCTCCCATGACGGGAAACAGCTGGTATTCGCATCCAATCGCTTCGGCAAGGTAGCGGGGGAAACCAATGTCTTTATCGCCGACTGGCAGTAACATGACGGCTCCGGGTCTGCCGGCAGCGGTGTACATCCTTGCCGTGATCGGGATCCTGCTGCAGCTTGCGGGCTGTGCCTCCACGCCACCCCATGGCCACACTCACGGTAATACTCCATATGTACATCAACCTCCCGCAGCCGTGAACGAAGGTAAACCCGTGTCGGCAACACCAGCCCTGGATCTCGCTGCAATGCCGGACCTGGAGGGCATCATCCCGAAGCTGGCCGACAAGCGCGTCGTGTTCGTCGGCGAGAAACACGATCGATACGATCATCATCTGGTGCAACTGGAGATCATTCGCCGCTTGCATGCGCTGCATCCCCGGCTTGCGATCGGCATGGAGGCCTTTCAACAGCCGTTCCAGGGGGTACTCGATGACTATATCGCGGGCAAGCTGAGTGAGCCGGAAATGTTGCGCCGCAGTGAATACTACGAGCGTTGGCGGTTTGATTTTCGCCTGTATGCTCCGATCCTGCGTTATGCGCGCGAGCAGCAGCTGTCCGTGGTCGCCCTGAACCTGCCGGAAGAGCTAACCAAAAAAGTCGGGAGCAGGGGCCTCGATTCCCTTACAGAGGAGGAAAGGGCACAGCTCCCCGCGTTGATCGACCACTCCGATGCCGCCTATGCACAGCGCCTCCGTAAGATCTATATGCAGCATCCGCACAGCGGGCATGGTTTCCAGAACTTCCTCGACGTGCAGCTGCTCTGGGACGAAGGGATGGCCGAACGGGCCGCGAACTATCTCCTGAAGCATCCGGACGACCACATGGTGGTGCTGGCCGGCATCGGCCATCTTGCCTGGGGTAGCGGAATCCCCCGCCGGCTGGCGCGCCGCCTGCCGGCGAGCAGCGCCATCGTCCTGAATGACTGGGACGGGGAACTGCATCCGGATCTGGCCGATTTTGTCCTGTTGACGGAAAGACGCGACCTGCCGCCGGCAGGTAAATTCGGTGCGCTGCTCGAGGTGAAGGATGATGCACTTGTGGTGACGCACTGCACGTCCAATAGTCCCTGCGCGCGAGCCGGCCTACGCAAGGGTGACCGATTCGTCGCTATCGATGATGATCGCATCACCAGCATGACGGACCTGCGCCTGGCGACATGGGACAAGCAACGGGGAGATACCGTGACGTTACGCATCAGCCGCAAGCGCTGGTTCCTGACACCGCAAGAGCTGAGTTACACCATCGAGTTGCAGTAGGGAACCTCTTACATGCTCATGCTGAACATGATGTATGAAAAGGTGGAAAAGGTGTCAAAGGTGGAAAAGGTGTCAGGAACCTTTTCGAAACTGTAGTGGCTGATTTTCAGTCCAATGCCCGAAAAGGTTCCTGACACCTTTTCCACCTTTTCCTGACACCTTTTCAGTTCCTATTTGCAATTACCGCTGCAGGTGATTGTGCGTTCGGCGCAGGTGATTTGATCGAACTGGCCGGCATTGGTGAAAGTTAAGTCGCCGTTGCCCAGCCGCCCGGTTGCGTTGTTGCAAAGGCGCTTGCTGTCAACCTCGCGCGGTTCGTTGAACCATTGCACATTGGTGCAGCCCGGGTTGCCATGGCCGGCACGCAGTGACAGGGTATAGGTGGCGCACAGCAGGCCGCGATGCTGCACCTCGCCGTCTGCGTTCCATGAACCGTCAAGCCGTACCCATGCCTTGAAGTCACCGAAATCGAATTCGAGCTTGGCCGGCTTGCCCTGCTGGTCCCACTCCATCGCCTGGTGCGCCACGGCGCTACGGCTGCGAGAGGATTTTTCCGAGTCCGCCGATGCCGGCAGTGATACCAGTGTCAGAACCAGCGTACCGAATAATATGAACCGCGCACACCATGCGCACCTCGTTATTTTTTCCGTTTGCTGATGTGAAGTCATTGCTTTGCCCCGGTACCGATGCAGCCAGTCATGAAAATACCCGAATGAGTATACCGGCCTCGCGCAGAATGCGGCAATGCGAACGCGGCAACGAGGTAATCTCCGACCGATACTCTGCGTAACCCGGATGCAGGCCCGCGGGCCGGAATCCGGGGAAGGCCGGTATTCCCGGATTCCATTTCATTTCATCCGGGCTGCATGCTGATGAAGAAGGGATTGAGACAGGTATTATCTGTCGACATGTTCGGTAGACACCGAGCAGCACCGCAACCCACAGCACCATGCTGCCGGTGGGTCGGGTGCGGGGCGGCAGGCCGTGGTGGCGGGAGGGGTGGCGATCGAAATATTGAGTGCCCGGGGTACATCCTGGCTCAGGGTGAAATCCAGCGACTGCAGGGTGCAGTTCGCCTCGAAAGCGGCCGGCAGCAGGTTGCGGTAGTTCCAGTCGAAGTCCGGGCTCACCGTATGGAGTTCCGGCATGAGACGCAATCCTGTCGTCTCCGGCAGTCCGTGATACCGGCCATCTGTGATAACGTACGCAAGCCGGTGAGCCGCGGTGAGTTCAACCGCATCCGGTACCAGCCGGGGATCGATGAATCCTGCAGCAGCCATCAGTTCGGGAGCGGTCACGCACATGCACAACCAGCGGAAAAACACAGTCTGCCGAGCCGGTGAGAACCACGGCTGGTCCGGCGCTTCATCCCGGTGGGTTGCCTTTTGCATGCTGCTTTTCGGGGCGGGTCCGGTTTCCGCCTCACCGTTTTCCGCCCTGCACAATGACCCGATCGCTCCGGTTATCCTCGGGGTGACCGGCATCCTGTTCTTCGCCATCCTGGGACGCTTCGCCGCCCGCCGTCTCGGCCAGCCCTCGGTGCTGGGAGAGCTCATCATGGGCGTGCTGCTCGGTAACCTGGCCTATTTCATCCATCTCGATCTGATTATGGTGCTGCGCGAAGGCCCCTTGATCTTCGAGCTGGAGAAACTGGCCATCGCCGGCAAGTCCCTCGATCTTGACGCCTTCACGATCCTGAGCCCGGAAACGGCCGCGCAGGTGCTGTGGGTGTTGCAGGGACCGGACGGCGGTCAGATCCTGCAGGTGGCGCATACCGTGGACGTGTTCTCGCGCTACGGCGTGATCTTCATGCTGTTTCTGGTTGGCCTCGATACCAGCGTCGTCGAGATGCGCCGCGTCGGTGCGCCGTCCGCACGGGTTGCTTTGACCGGGGTGCTGATGCCGTTCATTCTCGGGTTAGCGGTCATGCGCATCTTCATGCCGCAACTGTCGCTGAATACCGATCTGTTCATCGCCGCGACCCTGGGGGCGACCAGCGTGGGCATCACAGCGCGCGTGCTCAAGGACCTGAACCGGCAGCACACCAGCGAGGCGCATGTCATCCTCGGTGCGGCGGTGATGGACGACGTGCTGGGCCTGCTGATGCTTGCCATCGTCTCGGGCATCATCGTCTCCGGCGGGGTGCAGGTGGCGAACATCCTCGCGGTGCTGGTACTGGCGGTGTTGTTCCTTGCCGGCGTGCTGTTTCTAGGACCCTACCTGCTGCGTTTCACCATCCGCCTGCTGTGCCGGCTGGATCTGGTGGAGGCGAAGATGTTCACCTCCTACCTGTTCGTGATGGTGCTCGCCTGGCTCGCCAACCTGGTGGGCCTGGCGACCATCATCGGCGCCTTCGCCGCCGGACTGATTCTGAACGATACCTTCTTCAAACACTGCCGTATCCCGAAGGAAGAGTACACGGTAAGCATCAAGGACCTGATCATGCCGCTGGAAGTGATCCTGGTGCCGATCTTCTTCATTCTCATGGGCATCCAGGTGAAACTGGAGACCTTCATGGATTGCCGGGTGCTGTTCATGGCCGGCGGCCTGCTGGTCGCGGCCATCGCCGGCAAACTGGTCAGCGGCCTCGTTGCAGGCCGCGGCACCAACCGCCTCGCCGTCGGACTGGGCATGATGCCGCGCGGCGAGGTGGGCCTGGTATTCGCCGCAATCGGCAAGAGTCTGGGCGTGATCACCGACGAACTGTTCTCGGCCATCGTACTGATGGTGATCGTCACCACCCTGATCTCGCCGCCGCTGCTGAAGCTGGCGCTGCGCTCTGATGAGAAGCGCGAGACGGCCCCCGGTTCCTAGGGGAACAGAATATTTTTATTGTAAATCAGTTGGTCAAGACTCATTTGCATAAACATGATGAACAAATATAGAAGAAGCGGCGGATAAAAAACCCGGCCAATTGGACCGGGTTAAGAATTTACGGAGACGAATACGACTTGTATTCGTTACATAACAGACTAACCCCATGGAACATACGGAACACTTACAGATTCGTTTCGAATGCAGATTAAAGCCTGTGTATGAAAAGGTGTCAGGAACCTTTTCAAAACTGTAGTGGCCGATGTTCAGCCCAATGCCCGAAAAGGTTCCTGACACCTTTTCATCACCTTCTTTAGTATAGCCGGGCATATAAACAAACGATCGTCACCTTGGCCCCACCTCCTTGGTCCTGATTGCCGCGTTTTTTATGCGGGATCATGTAATTAGAAACAGTCTTTATGCTAAACTTTGCCGTTTATTTCTATTTAGCTGATGCAGATGGGAAAATTCTCAAAAATCCTGGCGGAACGGATCCTTTTCCTGGATGGGGCGATGGGCACCATGATCCAGCGCCACAAGCTGGATGAGGCCGATTACCGTGGGAAACGCTTCAGCGACTGGCCTTCCGACCTGAAGGGCAATAATGACCTGCTGGTGCTGACGCAGCCGGATATCATCCGCGAGATTCATGCCGCCTACCTCGCCGTCGGCGCCGATATCATCGAGACCAACACCTTCAACGCTACCCGCGTGGCCATGGCCGACTACGGCATGGAAGACCTGGTACCGGAGATCAACCACACCGCCGCGCAGCTGGCGCGCGAGGTCGCCGATACCGCGACGGCATCCGACCCGGACAAGCCGCGTTTCGTCGCCGGTGTGCTGGGTCCGACCAACCGCACGGCCTCCATCTCACCGGACGTCAACGACCCGGGCTTCCGCAACATCGGGTTCGATGAACTGGTTGCCGCCTATGTCGAGTCCACACGGGCGCTGATCGAGGGCGGCGTCGACATCCTCCTGATCGAGACCATTTTCGATACCCTCAATGCCAAGGCGGCCGTATTCGCGGTCGAGCAGATCTTCGAGGACAGCGGCACGCGCCTGCCGGTGATGATCTCCGGCACCATCACCGATGCCTCGGGACGCACACTCACCGGACAGGTGACCGAGGCCTTCTGGAACTCGCTGCGCCACGCCCGGCCGCTGTCCATCGGCCTGAACTGCGCGCTGGGCGCGAAACAGCTGCGCCAGTATGTCGAGGAATTGTCCCGTATCGCCGACGTACACATCTCGGCCCACCCCAACGCCGGCCTGCCGAACGAATTCGGTGAATACGACGAGACCCCGGCCGAAATCGCCGCGGAACTCGCCGACTGGGCCGCCAACGGCTTCATCAACATCGTCGGCGGCTGCTGTGGCACCACACCGGATCATATCCAGGCAATCGTGGAGGCGGTAAGCCAACACCCGCCACGCAGGCTGCCGGAAATCTCGCCCGGCTGCCGGCTGTCCGGCCTGGAACCCTGCAACATCACCGCCGACTCGCTGTTCGTCAACGTCGGCGAACGCACCAACGTCACCGGCTCGGCGATCTTCAAACGCCTGATCCTGGCCGGCAACTACGAAACCGCCATCGATGTCGCACGCCAGCAGGTCGAGAACGGTGCCCAGATCATCGACATCAACATGGACGAGGGCATGCTGGATGCGGAGCAGGCGATGGTACGCTTCCTCAACCTGATCTCCTCCGAGCCGGACATCGCCCGCGTGCCGGTGATGCTGGACTCCTCCAAGTGGCCGGTCATCGAGGCCGGCCTGAAATGCCTGCAGGGAAAGGGCGTCGTCAACTCCATCAGCCTGAAGGAGGGCGAGGAGGAATTCCTGCGTCATGCCAGTCTGGTACGGCGTTACGGAGCGGCCGCCATCGTCATGGCCTTCGATGAGCATGGCCAGGCCGACAGCGAGGCGCGCAAGGTCGAAATCTGCACGCGTGCCTACCAGCTCCTGACGACACAAGCCGGGTTTCCCGCGGAGGACATCATCTTCGACCCGAACATCTTCGCCGTCGCCACGGGGCTCGAGGAGCACAACAACTACGGCAGGGACTTCATCGAAGCGACCCGCGCCATCAAGCGCACCCTGCCGTATGTCCTGGTCTCTGGCGGGGTTTCCAACGTCTCGTTCTCGTTTCGCGGCAACAACCCCGTGCGCGAGGCCATCCATGCAGTGTTCCTCTATCACGCCATCCAGGCCGGCATGGACATGGGTATCGTCAACGCCGGCCAGCTCGCGATTTACGCGGAGATACCGGCGGAACTGCGCGAGCGCGCCGAGGACGTCATTCTGAATCGCCGCAGCGACGCCACCGAGCGCCTGCTGGAGATCGCGGAACAATTTCGCGGCGAAGGTGGCACTATCGCACGCGTCGAAGATATCGAATGGCGCGGCTGGCCGGTCAACAAGCGACTGGAACACGCGCTGATCAAGGGCATCACTGACTTCATCGAGGCCGACACCGAGGAGGCGAGGCAACAGGCCGAGCGTCCGCTCGAGGTCATCGAAGGTCCCCTGATGGACGGCATGAACGTGGTCGGCGACCTGTTCGGCGCCGGCAAGATGTTTCTGCCGCAGGTGGTGAAATCGGCACGCGTCATGAAAAAGGCCGTCGCCTATCTGATGCCGTACATGGAAGCCGAAAAGGGCGCTACGACGCAGAGCAACGGCCGCATCCTGCTGGCCACGGTCAAGGGTGACGTACACGACATCGGCAAGAACATCGTCGGCGTGGTGCTGCAGTGCAATAACTACGAGGTCATCGACCTCGGCGTGATGGTGCCGGCCGAAAAGATCCTGCAGACCGCGCGCGAACGACAGGCCGATATCATCGGCCTGTCCGGCCTGATCACGCCGTCACTCGACGAGATGGTGCACATCGGCAAGGAGATGCACCGTCAGGGTTTCGATCTGCCGCTGTTGATCGGAGGTGCGACCACTTCGCAGATCCACACGGCGGTGAAGATCGACCCGACCTATCCGCAGGCTGTCGTATATGTACCCGATGCCTCGCGTGCCGTGGGCGTGGCCAGCAAGCTCCTGAGTGCCGCGAACCGCGCCGGTTATACGGACGGGATCAAGACCCGTTACCGGGAGCTACGCGAGCAGCGGGAAAGCCAGCAGCGAACACGGCAGCTGGCTTCACTTGCAGAGGCACGCGCCAACCGGGTCGCCATCGACTGGTCCGTGTATCGGCCGGAAACCCCCGAGTTCACCGGCACGCGCGTGTTCGCGGAATACCCGCTGGCGGAGCTGGTCAAGCGCATCGATTGGGGACCATTCTTCAAGACCTGGGAACTGTCCGGAAAATTCCCGCAGATCCTCGATGACGCCGTGGTCGGGGAACATGCGCGACAGTTGCATGATGACGCCCGCAACATGCTGGAACGCATCGTCCGGGAACACTGGCTGACGGCCAGGGCCGTGATCGGTTTCTTCCCGGCGAACGGTGCCGGCGACGATGTCGACCTGTACACCGACGAATCACGCACGCAGGTACTGGCGACATTGCATTTCCTGCGCCAGCAGATGCAAAAGCGCAGCGAGGCGCCCAACCAGTGTCTGGCCGATTTCGTCGCGCCCCGCGAGAGCGGGATAGACGACTATCTCGGCGCCTTCGCCGTCACTACCGGCATCGGCATCGAGGACAAACTCGCCGAATTCGAGGCTGACCACGACGATTACAACGCCATCCTCCTGAAGGCACTGGCCGACCGCCTGGCCGAGGCATTCGCGGAGCGCATGCACGAACGCGTGCGCCAGGAATTCTGGGGCTATGCACCCGGCGAGAGTCTCAGCAACGAGGAACTGATCAAGGAGGAGTACCGCGGCATCCGCCCGGCACCCGGCTATCCCGCCTGCCCGGATCACACCGAAAAGGCCATCCTCTGGCAACTGCTCGATCCGCTGCACAACGCCGGCATCAGCATCACCGAAAGCTTCGCGATGCTACCGGTAGCCTCCGTCTCGGGCTTCTACTTCGCACACCCGCGCTCCATCTATTTCGGCACCGGCAAGATCGGCCGCGACCAGGTGGAGGACTACGCAAGGCGCAAGGGCATGGAGGTCAGCGAGGCGGAACGCTGGCTGGCGCCGGTGCTGGGGTACGAGACGTAAAAAGAAAATAGGGTATGGCCGTCTTCACGGTGGCGAAAGGCGGGTTGATGTACGAGGCGAGCATCGGCGGACAGAAGTTCACGTATACCTCGAAGTAAGCACATCGCCAATCACGTCCGCAAAACCCGGCTATTCGATTGCTAGCGCCCACCCTGCTTCCTTCAACAGGGAGCAGGATGGGAGTCCCGCTCACCTCCGGTTCCTGGCCATGAGTGCGCCGGTCATCCGGAGTTGCATAACCCCGGATTTGCAGCCGGGTTGCGGTGGCAGCTTGCGGATCACTCCAGCGATGTCTCGCGCTGCATGCCGGTCAGTGCGTGCAGAAAGGCGACCAGTTCTGCCTGCTCCTCCTCGCTCAGTCCCAGCGGTTTGAGCAGCGGGCTCTTGTTCGGATCATCACCGCCGCCCCTGTTGTAGAACGCAACTACCGCTTCCAGAGTCTCCAGCGCCCCATTGTGCATGTAGGGTGCGGAGCTTTCGATATTGCGCAGCCCCATGGTGCGAAACTTGCCCCGGTCCACCGGGTCCTTGGTCACCAGCTCGCGTCCGGGGTCGCGCTGAAGCTGCGCCCAGTCCGCCATCCCCATGCGCTGCGCGTCAAAACGGATTGCCGCGAGGATCTGCGGATTATCGTTGACCGACTGCTCCGGGACGCCGAGATTGTGAAACCGGTTGTCAGTGAGATTGGCGCCAAAATGGCACTGAATGCAGTGCGCCTTGCCGAAAAACAGTCCCAGGCCGTGCTGCTGGACCCCGTTCAGTGCATCACGTTCGCCGTCCATATAGCGATCCAGCGGGCTGCCATCGAACACCAGGGTGCGCTCGTAGCTGGCAATGGCGAAGGCGATGCGTTCGGCGGTGATGCCGGCATCACCGAAAGCGCCGGCAAACGCCTTGCGGTAGACCGACTCCATCTTGAGCTGCTCCACGAGCAGGTCCACATTGTTGTTCATGTGCAGGATATTTTTTACTGGACCCAGCGCCTGCTTATCCAGATCGGGCGCACGCCCGTCCCAGATCAGCGGACGATTATACGCCACATTGACCAGCGAGGGTGAATTGCGGCGCTCGAACTGGGTGGGATAGGCCGGCCCGAGCGCCACAGGAACGGCAAAGCCGTGATCCGGCCTATGGCAATCCTGGCAGGAGAAACTGCTGTCTCCGGAAAGACGCCTGTCAGTAAAAAGCTTCTGACCCAGTGCCACCTTGGCAGCGCTGAGCGGATTGTTCTGTGGCACGGGCACCGGACCGGGATGTCCGATCGCGTCCTTGACCTGTTCCGGTGTAGGCACCAACTCGCCTGCCATGGCCAGGGGGTGACTGCCCAGCAGCAGGATCGACAGGACAAGTGCGTGTGCAACGCGTAGCTCTGCAATCATGATCATCGTGATCTCCTCGATGTTCCTGGTGTGGTGCCAGATGCCCCGTGCCACGGATACTTCCGTGGCAGTGCTTCTGTTACCTGCCAAGTATAGCCGCCCGTGGAATCCATGGATCAGGACGGAATGACTCTTTTGTAAGCCCGAATCGCGGTCAATAACCCCGGAATCCACAGAATTGTTTAAGGAATCTCCGATTAGAATCTATCTCAAAATCGTAATTTTAGAATTCTGGTTCAGGCGCGGGGCGCGTACCGGTTTGGTAGGACCGGCGCCTCGCCGGGAACAAGCCGGTTTTCAGGCCCCGATCCGTTCCCCGCGGGGGCACAGGTCCTACACGGCAATATCATGTTCAGCATGAGCATGTGAGTTTTGAGATAGGTTCTAATAAATAATTCCCGTCATCCTATGCTTGAAGAACTTATCAAAGGTTCCTCAATAAATAAAAGGTTCCTCAATAAATAACAGGTGTTTTTCCATGTGCTTCCGGCGAACCAGACGTCATTAGCGATGACACGCGTTAAAACTGTACCATTCGGCTCAAAGCTGTATTTCGATTCCATTTGGATGCGGATACACTAAGTCCGGTTCGCAGGAATACGTATCCGTGCACTGTCATCCGTATAAATCGGCGTTACCGATTTCCGGCAGAAGTCGAGGAAATTCCGAAGTGCAGGCTCATGAATGATTCGCTTGGTGGAGGTCGAAGGAGCCTGGAATTCAGGGAAAGATCGAGTATTCTGCGCCCTTGATATCAAATGCATATACACGGTTTGATTGCTGACCCCAGCTAGTCTGACGTTAGATCATCCACGAGGAGGAGAGTATGGCAGTAAAAAACGTCTATTGGGATCGCGTTCGAATGAGGAATGATGACGTCTATCCGTCAATTCTCGCGATTGGTGATTCCTGGTTCTGGTACCCTTTGCCCGGTGGCTCGCTGATCAACCAGCTCGGCAAGCTGGTTGCCGACAAGGAGCATTTCATCTTTGCGATCGGCAACAATGGTGCAGAAGCATTCGATTACGTCCACGGAAAATACCGAAAGAGCGTCAAGTCCGCATTAAAGCTCTATGGTAGCGGCCTGTCCGCGGTATTCATCAGTGGCGGAGGCAATGATTTCGCCGGCTTCAATGATCTGAGACCGTTGTTGAAACCTGACTGCACATCAATAACGGGGGCGAAAGCCTGTTTTCGGGGAGGTAGCAGTGCGGACACGATCAATTGGCTGATGGCCAAGACCGAGGATAGTTACCGCACGCTCCTGGGCCAGATCATGATTTCCACCAGCCAGAAGACCGAGATCTACTTGCATAACTATGATTATGCCTACCCGACTGGCAAGGGCTTGTTTGGCAACAACAGTAAATGGCTGAAATCCGCACTCGATGACGCAAATGTTACCCCGGGCATACAGCACGACTGCATTAAATATTTGATAGACCGGTTTACAACTGTTCTTAATAAGGTTGCATCCTCATACACGAACCGGATTCTGGTCGTTGACAGCACCAATACGCTCGTAAAAAAGGACTGGGCCAATGAGCTGCATCCTAAAGCATCCGGCTTCAAAAAAATTGCCCGGAAAAAATGGCTACCCATTCTGCGCAGCAAGGGACTGGTGTAAATTTTTCTGACTTTTCGGACTGACGTTACAACAAGTGTCCGGTTATCAAACCGTTGATCGTCCTCTTCAACAAGCCCTTCCAGGTTCTGTCACAGTTCACCAGCGAGGGAGACAAAGCTGTGCTGGCGGACTACATCGACATCCCCGGGGTGTACTGTGCCGGCCGGCTGGACTATGACAGCGAGGGCCTGCTGATCCTGACCGACGACGGCCGCCTGCAGCAGCGCATCGCCAATCCGAAATTCGGCAAGGAGAAGGGCTACTGGGTGCAGGTCGAAGGGGTACCCGATGGAAGTGACCTGGCTAAGCTGCGCAAGGGCGTTGCGCTGAAGGACGGGATGACGCTTCCGGCCAGGATCGAATCGATTCCGCAGCCCGATATCCGGCCACGCGACCCACCGATTCGGGAGCGCAAACACATCCCGACCCAGTGGTTGGACCTGACCATCAAGGAGGGCCGCAACCGGCAGGTGCGGAGAATGACGGCGCATATCGGTTTTCCGACGCTGCGCCTGATCCGCTACCGGGTCGGTGAGTGGTCGCTGGAGGATCTGCCGGCCGGCAGCTACCGGGTGATCGAGTCGTAAGTCCTGGCAGTGGAGGACGTTTGTTTCTAGACTGACATACACCGTAACCCATAACCGGCATTTCAATGACGCTTGCGGAGGACGCTATGGCACTGACACTCACCTCGACCGGATTTACAAACGGCAGTGAAATCCCTTCTCGTTATACCTGCCAGGGAGAGGACATTGCGCCATCACTTGCATGGCAGGGTGTACCTGCCAACGCAAAGAGCCTGGTCCTGATCATCGACGACCCCGACGCCCCGGACCCGCGGGCACCTAGAATGACCTGGGTCCACTGGGTGCTCTACAACCTGCCGCCGGACACACCGGGTCTGCCCGAAGGGGCAAAGCCGGCTGACCTGCCACCGGGAACGGGGGAGGGGATCAATGACTGGAACCGCACCGGTTACGGCGGCCCCTGTCCACCCGTCGGCCGGCATCGCTATTTTCACAAGCTTTATGCCCTGGACATCATGCTGCCTGTGATGGACAAACCCACAAAGGTCGAGGTCGAGGCGACGATGGCCGGGCATATCCTGGAGCAGGCGGAACTCGTCGGGACCTATCAGAAATCCCGCTAACCGGGTGATGGGAAGCACCGGCACGGACCCTGGAAACATGAAACGCACACGCCTCAATTTCCTCATCGACCTGATTGCCTTCACCGGCTTTGTCGTGCTGACAACGACCGGTGTGCTGATGCGCTATACCTTACCGCCCGGCAGTGGCCATGATTCGACCATCTGGGGCCTGGACCGGCACGAATGGGGTGGCCTTCATTTCTGGGTGGCGGTGGCCTTCTTTTCGATACTTGCACTCCACCTGTTCCTGCACTGGCGCTGGATCGCAACCGTGGTGGCCGGTCGACCCCGTGAGGGTTCCGCCTTGCGGGCAGGGTTGGGTATCGTCGGATTCCTGACCATCGTAGCACTGGCCGTTGCGCCGTTGACCGCACCCGTGGAACGTGAACGCAACCGTGCGGAAAAGGGAACCGCTTTCCTTTCCGGGCATCGCTACGAGGACATCACAGTCCGGGGATCCATGACATTACGGGAAGTGGAAGAGACAACCGGTGTACCCGCGACGCACATTATTCAGTCATTGCAATTACCGGAATCCATTTCTGCGGATGAACGGCTCGGCCAGCTGAAACAGAGATTTGGGTTCGAAATCGATGAAGTCAGGGCGATCATCAAGGACTACCGGGACCACAAGTAGCCAGTCGCAATCGCGTGCAAGCCGGCCATCGCGGTAACCGGGTATCATGTACGGATTGACATGAACCTATCTCAATATTCATCATCCGAGGGTTCGTTGTAGGACCCGAGCCCCCCCCGGGGAAAGATCGGGACTGGAAAACCGGCTTGTTCCCGGCATGGCGGGTGTCGTCTCGGGTAAAACATGCTCACCCTGACCTGTCTGAGACCTCCGATTCCAGATCATTCGGTGCCGCCAACAGCACCTCCGGCTGGCAGTCACCTCTGCTCCGGGCGCAAGGCCGCCCAGCGCCCGATGGCCGACGACGTGGCCTGCTGTACGCAATCCAGGAGTGTACCTGTCAGACAAGGTGACGGTGGCCTGAAGTTACCAAGGACGTATACGAGCGGACCTTTATCGCGGTCAGGAATCCGCTCCTACAGCGCTATCGATGCACCTGGTAGGCGCGCCGGCCTCCGGCGCGATTATCATACATACATCGCAATCAGGGGACCGCCCCAATACCGTGCGATCGAGGGTTAACCCTCTTTCCCTGCCTGCTCGTGTTCCACGTCCACCACCACTTCGGTCATCTTCAGGACGCTGTCGGGGTTGAGGGAGATGGAGTCGATGCCCTGGTCAACCAGCCAGCGGGTGATCTCGGGAAAGTCCGAGGGGGCCTGGCCGCAGATACCGACGTACTTGCCCGCGGCCTTGCAGGCCTTGATCGCCATACCCATCAGCACGGTCACGGCCTCGTTGCGCTCGTCGAATCCGGTCAGCAGTCCGGAGTCGCGGTCCACGCCGAGGGTGAGCTGGGTCAGGTCGTTGGAGCCGATGGAGAAACCGTCGCAGAGCTCCAGAAATTTGTCCGCCAGTACCGCGTTGGCGGGGATCTCGCACATCAGATTGATCTTCAGGCCGTTCTCGCCGCGCTTCAAACCCTGGACCGCCATGACATCCAGCACCTTGTGCACCTCATCGATGGTGCGCGGGAACGGGATCATCAGTTCCAGGTTGTCCAGGCCCATGTCCTCACGCACCTTTTTCATGGCCGCGCACTCCAGGGCGAAACATTCGGCGAACTGCTCCGAGTGATAGCGCGAGGCCCCGCGCAGGCCGATCATCGGGTTTTCCTCCACGGGCTCGAATCCCTGGCCGCCCAGCAGCACGGCGTATTCATTGGATTTGAAATCGCTCATGCGTGCGATCACCGGCTTGGGATAGAAGGCGGACGCGATGGTGCCGACACCCTCGGCCAGGCGATCGATGTAGAAGGTCTTCGGGTCGGCATAACCAGCGCTGCGGGCGTCGATCTGCTGGCGGATCTCCTCTGGGAGGCTGGCGTATTCCAGCAGGGCGCGTGGATGGATGCCGATGCTGTTATTGATGATGAACTCCAGCCGCGCCAGGCCGACGCCGTCGTTCGGGAAGGAGGCGTATTCCAGGGCCTGTACCGGGTTGCCGACGATCAGCATGATCTTCGTCTCGGGACGCGGCAGGTTTGCAAGATCGATGCGCTCGCTGGAGTAGGGCAGCAGCCCCTCGTAGACATAGCCGACGTCGCCTTCCACACAGGAGACCGTGACCTCCTGGCCGTCATGAATGCCGTGGGTGGCATCACCGGAACCGACCACCGCCGGGATGCCAAGTTCGCGCGCCACGATGGCCGCGTGACAGACGCGCCCGCCACGGTTGGTGACGATGGCGCTGGCGACCTTCATGACCGGTTCCCAGTCGGGGTCGGTCATGTCAGTGACCAGCACCTCGCCGGGCTGCAGGTCGTGCATTTGCGCGGCTTCGAGAATGATGCGCGCACGGCCCGCGCCCACCCGGGCACCGACGCTCTTACCCTGTGCCAGCACCTTGCCGCGCTGCCCCAGCGTGAACACCTCCTGAAAGGCATCGGTGCGGATTGAGTGCACGGTCTCGGGCCTGGCCTGAACGATAAAGAGCTTGCCGGTTATCCCGTCCCGGGCCCATTCGATGTCCATGGGCCGCGGTTTGCCGGCCTGCTTCGAATAATGGCGCTCGATGGCGACAGCGTAGCGGGCGAGTTCCAGCACCTCGTCATCCGTGATGGAGAACCGCAGCCGCTCGCCCTTCTTCACGGGGACATTGCGGGTGGCCTCGGCCGTGACCGGGTCCCTGGTGTAGATCATCTTGATCGCCTTTTCGCCCAGGTGGCGGCGGATGATCGGCCGCATACCCTTCTCCAGGGTCGGCTTGAAGACCAGGAACTCGTCCGGGTTCACTGCCCCCTGCACCACGTTCTCACCCAGGCCGTAGGCCGAGGTGATCATCACTACGTCGCGGAAGCCGCTCTCGGTATCGAGCGTGAACATGACGCCCGAGGCACCGATATCGGAGCGCACCATCTTCTGCACCCCGATCGACAGGGCGATGCTCATATGCTCGAATCCCTTGTCGACGCGGTAGTGAATGGCGCGGTCGGTGAACAGTGAGGCCAGCACGCGCTTGCAGGTGCGCAGCAGATGCTCGGTGCCGCGGATGTTGAGATAGGTCTCCTGCTGGCCGGCGAAGGAGGCGTCCGGCAGGTCCTCGGCGGTGGCGGAACTGCGCACCGCCACGTCCGGTTCCGGACCGTATTCCTCTTCCATTTCCCGGTAGGCGGCGACGATTTCCTCTTCCAGTCCCGGTGGCAGTTCACCGTCTACGATCCAGCCGCGGATCTGAGCGCCTGTCACGGCCAGGGCATCGACGTCGCTGATATCCAGCGCGGACAATGCCTTTTCGATGCGATCGCGGATATTGTTGTGGTCCAGGTAATCGTTATATGCCTCGGAGGTGGTGGCGAACCCGTTGGGTACCGCGACGCCTTCACCGGAGAGCGAGCGGTACATCTCGCCCAGCGAGGCGTTTTTGCCGCCAACCAGCGGCACGTCGGCGATGCCCAGTTCCCGGAAACGGCGTACGTAACAAAAATTCTCCATTTCAGCCCCCTCTGTTCAGCCTTGCAGGCCCATTGCAGCCCGATTCATTTCGACCGATTGTGCCGCGCGATGGCGCGATAACCCGTCCTGACGGCCTGTATTTTAGCAGCACGCACCTTCCTTGGGAGTGTGTTCATGAAGCCGTAATCATCCGGATAGGGAAATCGCATTCGGCTTGCGCCAGTCGTTTCCGGTGGGGGACGATGCGGATATCTGCGGCATATTCATCACCGCCAGGATTTCACCGGGTGCTGTCCTGGCAGGGAGAGTGCACAAACCTTCGGCATCATGCGGGAAACCAGTTGCCGGGAATTGTTTATCTCACCGTATCATCGATCTCACCCATGTCACACCTGCCGGCACGGGTTGTGCCCAGGATATGCTGTCCCGGCGTATCGGCCTTTGACCGGAAGCGCCAACTATTTGGATTTCCATGCCAGATTCAGACGGAACCCGGCCAACGACACCGGGCGGTGATCGGGTTACAGCCCAGTTCGACCGGATACAGGCCACACCGGCTGAACTAAACTATTACCTGATCTCCACCGCCGATGTGGGTACAATCGACGCATGAACTCCAGCGCATTCAAGGCCGCCTGTGCCACCGGTACCGATTGGGAAACGATTGCAGCGGATTGCCTTGCCGCTCTCGGGGGGGAACCAGCCGGCGCCAATCTGGGTATGTTGTACGTTACCGATGCATTGGCGCCTTACCTCGGCAAGTTTCTGGAAGCGCTGCGCACCGGCACCGGCGTGCGCGACTGGGTCGGTACGGTCGGCAGCGGCATCAGCTGCACCGGAGTGGAAATCTATGACGAGCAGGGTGCGGCCGTGATGCTGGCGACCTTGCCCGACAACAGCTTCCGATTAATCCCGCCGGGAATCGAGGCGCTCGAAGCATTTCTGAATGAGAACAGGAACTGGATCACCACACACGCCGCACACTTCGCCATCGTGCACGGCGATCCCCGCAACGGCCATATACCCCAGATCATCGAATCACTGTCTGCGGAGCTCGATCCCGGCTTTCTGGTCGGTGGTCTGAGTTCGGGCGGAGATGAAGACTACCTGCTGCAGATCGCAGGGGAACTCTGCCACAACGGTCTTTCCGGCGTCCTGATGTCCGGTGATATACCGGTGATCAGCGGCCTCACCCAGGGCTGTACACCCCTGTCCGGGAAACACCTCATTACACGCTGTGATGGAAACCTCCTGGCGGAACTCGACGGTCGTCCGGCACTGGATGTATTCAAAGAAGATATCGGTGAGATGCTTTCCAAGGATCTGTCACGGGTGGCGGGCTACATTTTCGCCGGCTTGCCGGTCCCCGGTTCTGACACCGGTGATTACCTGGTGCGCAATTTGGTCGGCATCGATCCAACCGAGAAGCTGCTGGCCATCGGCGATATCCTCGAAGAGGATGCCCAACTCATATTCTGCAGGCGCGATGGTGATTCCGCCCTCGCGGACATGCAGCGCATGCTGCGTGACCTGGGCAAGCGCGCGCAGGTACCGATCAAGGCAGGGCTGTATTTTTCCTGCCTGGGACGGGGCCGCTACCAGTTTGGAGAGAACTCAGAAGAATTGAAAATGATTCGGGATGTGCTGGGTGAATTCCCGCTGGTCGGGTTCTTCGCCAACGGCGAGATCTCGCATAACCGCCTGTATGGATACACCGGGGTATTGACCCTGTTCCTGTAGTACCGAGCTACTAACGGAAATCGCTTTACCGGCAATGGACCCCCGGTCGCGGTTCAGTTGCGGTTGAATCTTCCCATACTGATGGTGACATCCAGCCGGCCCGGTCCGGTGGTGATTACCGTGTTCGCACCGCTTGTCCTGACCAATGCAACACTGTCCGGCATTACCGTCAAACATCACCACCATCCTTCGGACCTATTTTCTAGCAGTTGTAAAGAATTCCTTTAGACATCCGATTAACTCATTGCTTCATACCGGGTTTCCGAAGCAGTCCGGGCAGAGCAGATAATATGTCATCCCCTTAACAATGGAAATCGAAAGGTGAAACCATGGCGTACTTAACTTGGGATTCGGAACTGGATACAAAGATTCCTGTCATCGACAACCAGCACCGGAGAATTGTTGAATATATCAACGAGTTGCACGATGCAATCAACAAAGGTAGCCGGGATGAGGTGGGTGAGGTAGTGGATCAGCTGGTGGATTACACACTGTCCCATTTCGCCTTCGAGGAAGACCTGATGGAACAGGCGGGTTATCCCTTTATATCCGCACACAAGAAGGTTCACAAACTGTTCACCAAGAAAGTGGCGGATTTTCAGCAGCGTTTCGAGCTGGGTGAAGATATCGCCCGCCAGCTGTTGACAACGCTACGTACCTGGTTGATCAACCACATCAAGCGAGATGATAACGATTATGCGGAAATCGTACGCTATGCCATGGACCTGGCACCTGCGAAGAAAAGCGGTTTCTTAAAGCGACTTCTGGGGCATTGACATGTTGCCTCCAAGGCCCGGCTGTGCCGGGCCTGCCGATCAGTGCGGGGGATCGACAAGTTTCCATTCCCGTTTCATCTATCTGTCACCGGCACTATTACCGCGGTCGTCGCGCACCGGACAGCGGCGGTAACGTAATGTCATGAAGCCCGCGGCATCCGGCCCCGGGGAACGGATGCATATTTAACCTGCCACGCCAATAAACACCCGGTAACCGAACCTGGACAATCCGGTTCGGGTTCAGGTGATCTTGCCCTTCCAGTACTGCTCCGTCGTGATTTGCCCCGGTTCGTGCCGGCGGTTCTTTTTCAGGCCGCGTTCCTGCAGTACCTTAACGGTATCGTGAACCATGGCCGGATTGCCGCAGATCATGACCTGGGAATTTTCGGCATCGATGGATAGACAGGCACGCCTTTCCAGCTCTCCGGATTCGATCCCCACGGGTACCCGACCCCGGATCGCAAAGTCGGTCTCCTCTCGGCTGACAAAAGGGATGTACTGCAGTTGCTCCGGATGCCGCTGCAATTCCGCCTGGATCCGATCCCGGTAACTGAGTTCGTTCGCAGTGCGCACCGAGTGTACCAGTACGATCCTGGGGTAACGCCGCCAGAGTTCACCGGCCGCCAGGATCGACAGAAACGGCCCGATCGCCGTTCCCGTGGAGAGCATCCACAACACTCCGGCATTCTGCAATTCGCCCAGGGTAAAGAAACCCGCCGCCTTGGATGCGATCATGATCGGGTCACCGGGTGCCAGTGTGATCAGCCGCCCGGTCAGGGGGCCGCCCGGTACGGTGACGAAATAGAATTCGTGCAAGGGATCGTCCGGGCTGTTGAGAAAGGAGTAGGGACGTGCAATCACTTCACCCTCGATCTCCAGGGCCAGGCGGGTGAACTGGCCGGCGGCGAACGGTGCAATGTCGGCACGGAGCTGCAGCGAGTACAGTGTGTCCGTCCAGGCATGCAGGCGAACCACCGTTCCTTCGACCCAGCTGCTCATGATTGTGCCCCCCAAACGCCGGCGAACCCGCTCAGCGGAGTTCCCGGGTGCCACAGCTCTTTCAGCAAATCGGCTGTAACATTCTCTCTCATTTACGGTACCATTCAGGCGCAGTGAATTGACCCAATCATAACGTAACCGCATCTGCATGTATGTCTTGACACGGCCGGAATCAAATCCAATTTTAATGGTTTTGGAGCCCCCGACAGGAGACCAGTGGGCCCCTCGCTTTTGGGCGAAGGTTCTTCAAAGTTGCAAATGCTGGATGGGAGATATGATTAGGCGACAGCAAAAAAGATTTCCTTCTCTCGAAGGAGGGTGTCGTAAAAGGGTGCAGCCTCTTCTCCCTGCGGGAGAAGGCTGGGATGAGGGGATATAATATCAGGCGTTTATCCTCTTTTATCCCCTCACCCTAACCCTTTTATGCCCTTTCAGGGTGCTCCCGCAGGGAGAGGGGGCTTTTGCGACACCCGCATGAGGGGGAGGTGATTAATCGGCCGGATGGCCGATTAACCCGGCTTTTAACCGTAACCCGAAGCCACCGGCTTTAGCCGATGGAGTATTCACGCACAGGACAAATCATGAATAACCTGTCTACCTGGGAGATGATCCTGCTGGGTGCGATTGCCCTTGGTGTATTGATCTGGGCCGGTCCCGGGGTCAAAGCCATGCTGGAGCAGAGCCGCAGGGCGGAAAGCCGCGACTGGTCCGGGTTGCTGTTGCCGCTCGTACTAGTCATCCTGTTCGTGCTGTTCCTGATCAAGATGGTTTGATGGCATGGCGATCGCGTTATCCGTACACGACCTGCGCAAGACCTACAAGGGCGGTCACGAGGCCCTCAAGGGTATCAGTCTGGATGTCACACAGGGGGATTTCTTCGCGCTGCTCGGCCCGAATGGCGCCGGCAAGACTACCCTCATCGGAATCGTCACCTCGCTGGTGAACAAGAGCGGCGGATCGGTTGCCGTCTTTGGCCACGACCTGGACACGGACCCCGCAAGCGCCAAGGCCTGTCTCGGACTGGTCCCGCAGGAATTCAACTTCAATATGTTTGAACCTGTGGTTGAAGTCGTCGCCAACCAGGCGGGCTATTATGGCATAGAGCGCCGCGAGGCATTCGAACGTGCCGAGAAATATCTCAAGCATCTGGATCTGTGGGACAAGCGTCGCGTCATGGCACGCAACCTGTCCGGCGGCATGAAACGTCGCCTGATGATCGCCCGTGCACTGGTGCATGATCCGAAACTGCTGATCCTCGACGAACCCACGGCGGGAGTGGATATCGAGATCCGCCGCTCCATGTGGAAGTTCCTGCGCGAAATCAATGCCTCCGGCACCACCATCATCCTGACCACCCATTATCTGGAGGAGGCTGAAAGCCTGTGCCGCAACATCGCCATCATCGATGAGGGCGAACTGATCGCGAATACCAGCACCCGGCAATTGCTGAATACCCTGCACATGGAAACCTTCATTCTCGATCTGGAGTCACCGCTCAGTGAAGTCCCCGATCTCGGCAACCAGAAACTCAGCCTGGTCGACGAGAATACCCTGGAGGCGGAGATCTACCGCACAGACTCCATCAATGAGCTGTTCACTGGGCTGACCAGCAAGGGTATCCGCGTCATCAGCATGCGCAACAAGGCCAACCGTCTCGAGGAGCTGTTCATGAACCTGGTCGAAAGCGGCAATGGCGGGGGCAGACGGCAAACCTCATGAACACACGTACCAAGCTGATCGCCCTTCAGACAATCGTCACCAAGGAGGTGCTGCGGTTTGCTCGCATCTGGATCCAGACCGTATTGCCGCCCATGATCACGACGGCACTGTACTTCATCATCTTCGGCAACCTGATCGGTCCGCGAATAGGCCCCATGGAGGGATTCAATTACATGGAGTTCATCATACCCGGCCTGATCATGATGGCGGTGATCACCAATTCCTACTCTAACGTGGTGTCTTCGTTTTACGGCTCGAAATTCCAGCGCCATATCGAGGAAATGCTGATCTCACCGGTTCCGAATTACATCATCGTGATGGGTTTCGTCGCCGGCGGGGTGGCGCGCGGGTTGACGGTCGGGGTCGCGGTCACGATTGTCTCGCTGCTATTCAACCCGCTGAACATCCACAGCCTGTGGGTGATGGCGAGCATGATCCTGCTCACCGCCATCCTGTTTTCCCTGGCCGGTCTGATCAACGGTGTGTACGCCAAGAGCTTCGACGACATCTCGATCATCCCGACCTTCGTGCTGACGCCGCTTACCTATCTGGGCGGTATCTTTTATTCCATCAGCATGCTGCCGGAATTCTGGCAACAGATCTCGCTGGTCAATCCCATCCTCTACATGGTGAACGCATTTCGCTATGGCTTTCTCGGCGTCAGTGACATCAGCCTGGCCACATCCTACGCCATCAGCCTCGGCTTTATCGTCATCCTGTATCTGTATTGTCTCTACCTGCTGAGCAAGGGCCACGGCATACGGACCTGAGACCTGGGAACCCTGCCATTTTCCAGGGACCATCCCTGTGCGTGAAAAACGTACGCAAAGAAAAAAACATGGGCGAAGACAATGACTATAACAAGAAGCATCTATGTTGAACCTGATATCGTCGACGGAACAAAGTGTGATATGAATACCACATGTCTTGCGGGGAAAGACGAGTGCTGCGCGGGACTCTTCGAGGACAGGGATGTGCTGTTTCTCAGGTGCAGGGACGAAAGAAAGACATGCGTCTTCAGAAAAAGCTACAAGGGACTGTTCATCTGTACCTGTCCGGTGAACCGGGCCTCCTTCAACCTGAACAGAAATCTGAACATCCGCTCCGTTATTCCCGACCCTCTGATAAAGAACCGTACCGGGTTTTCATTCCTGGAAATTCAGTACGCCGTCACTAACCTTGAGGCTGACCCGACCTTCCAGCAATGCCAGCAGGCGCTCTCCGACCAGCCTGCGGCGCCAGCCTTGCAGCAATTCGACATTCCTGTCGCCGGTTGCCAGTCGTTCGAGTTGCCCGCGGGTTGCGAGCATGGCCGGATTGAGTGAATTTTCCATGCCACTGATGCGCACCATGGCGGTCATCACGTCCACCAGGGCAACCTGGACGGGTGTCAGTCGTTCACGGGCGCCGGCTTCCGGATGAGAAACCGGTTTCTGCCTGCAGGCCGCATTGATCAGTGCGAGCAACTCTTCAGCATTGTGCCGGATGAAGCTCTCCTGCACACCACGGATTCGTGCCAGGTCCTGGACGGATACAGGACGGTGTCGCGCAATCTCCACCAGGACCTCATCCCGCAGTATCCAGCCTCTGGGCCGGTCACTCTGCTGCGCGCGGGATTCGCGCCACCCGGCCAGCGCCTGCATTGTGGCCAGGGCGTTGCCGTTCAGGCGATTACCACCCTTGATGCGCCGCCAGGCATCTTCGGGAGGATTCGAGTACAAGGCGTCGCTGGAAAGCCGCGCAAAGTCCTCTTCCAGCCAGTTCAGCCTTCCCAGTTCCGCGAGCCTGGCATGCAGGATGCGGTAGACATCCACCAGGTAGATCACGTCATCCGCGGCATAGTCGATCTGTTCAGGGCTTAACGGTCGCCGCGACCAGTCGGCGCGGGTGTGCAACTTCTCCAGGCTGACCCCGAGTACCTCCCTGACCAGGTTCCCGTAACCGATCTGATCGGGAAATCCGAGCAGCAGGGCGGCGATCTGGGTGTCGAACACATTGGGTGGTGCCGTGCCGCGCAGATGGAAGAAGATCTCCATATCCTGGCGTGCCGAATGCATGACCTTGGTAATGCCGGCATCGAAAATGACATCCAGGACCGGGGTGATATCGTCCAGTGCCAGTGGATCGATGCAGGCCACACACTCACCGGTTGCAATCTGCAGCAGGCACAGTTTTGGATAATAGGTCTTTTCCCGCAGGAATTCGGTATCGAGTACGAACCAGGCAGCCGTGGCAAGCCGTTCGCAGAAGCGTTGCAACTCTACAGCCGTATCGATATAGCGGGTCTCTTTCCGTTCATTCATGACTGGTGGTTTTCAGAACAGATACTCGCTGCCATGGAAATTCCGATTCAGATATCCCCCTCGACTTCATCGACATCGATCTGGCCCGTCATGCGCCGCCGGATGTGCGACCAGGAAATACCGATGGCGAGGATGCCGCACAGGATCACCAGGATGATGTAGGTGATCGCCTTGATACTGTCCACTGGCACCAGTCCCCAGTCGATCACCAGCCAGAGGATGGTTCCGAAGAAGGCGGCGGCCAGGAACAGACCGAAGGCACCCAGTGACCGGGTGGTGGCCCGCAGGTAAATCGTCCAGCCGATCAACAGCACGATGCCCGCCAGCGCCATCAGTGGGGTGGGCTCGGTCAGGTTCCTGCTGACCCAGTGATAGTAGGAATACTCGGATGGATTGTAGGTGGAAAACACCAGGATGGTAGCCGCAGCGAAGCGCAGCAGGAAGCCGGACCAGGTCAAGCCCTTATATGCAGCCATTGCAGGAATCCTCTATATGGAGTGCGGAATATACATGCAATCGGGGAGTGTATGCGAATTCTAAGCGCCGCCCGCGAGGCGGGCAAGTCGGTGGCGCACGGGGGAATCGATGATTGCTCTGTTATTCGACTTCCGGATAAGCCACCATAGGCTGAGATGAAAGTTGCCCTGATCAATCCCTACGAACTCGGGCGCCAGCCATTCGGACTCGCGGAACCCGCGGCCTGGCTGGAACGCGCCGGCTGCACGGTGAGTTGCTGCGATCTATCGATCCAGCGACTCGATAACTGCCTCGACGAAGATACGGATATCGTGGCCATCTACGTTGCCATGCACACCGCCACGCGCATCGCGGTCGAGGCCCTGCCGAAGATCAGGCAACTGGCGCCTCGCGCCAGCCTGTGCGCGTACGGCCTGTACGCACCGATGAACACGCAGCTATTCAGATCGCTGGGGGTAAACACCATCCTCGGCGGCGAGTTCGAAACCGGACTGGTGTCACTTGTCGAGCGCGCGAGGGCAGGGCGGGCCGAAGCACAGGATGAGTCACTGATCTCCCTGGAAAAGATCGACTTCATCACGCCAGACCGCAGCAAGCTGCCGCCGCTGTCGCGCTATGCACACCTGATCCACCCGGATGGCACCACGAAGACGGCTGGCTTCGCGGAGACGACGCGCGGCTGCAAGTATTTCTGCCGTCACTGCCCGGTGGTGCCCGTCTATGAAGGAAAATTCCGCGTCATACCCGCGGACATCGTGCTGCAGGATATCCGTAACCAGGTCGTCGCCGGGGCCAGGCATATTTCATTCGGCGATCCGGACTTTCTCAACGGCCCCGGACATACCCTGCGGATCGTGCGCGAGCTGCACAGGGAATTCCCGGATTTGAGTTATGACGCCACCGTCAAGATCGAGCACATCGTCAACTACCCGGAGGTGATGGCGGAACTCAAGCAGACCGGATGCCTGTTTATTCTTTCCGCCGTGGAGGCGGTCGATGACGCTATCCTGGAGAAACTCGACAAGGGACACACACGTGCGGACTTCGTACGTGCATTGGAGATCCTGCGCGACCTCGACATGGACCTGACGCCGACCTTCGTGGCATTCACCCCGTGGACCACGCTGGACAACTACCTCGAGCTGCTGCGGCAACTGGCGAAACTGCAGCTGGTCGAGTCGGTGGCACCGGTGCAGTTGTCGATCCGCCTGCTGGTGCCGGCCGGTTCCCGCATCCTGGAACTGGAGGAGCTGGATGATGTCCTGGGTGAATTCGACCCCGGTATTCTGGGTCACCCCTGGAATAACCCGGACCCGCGGGTCGATGCCCTTCAAAAGACCGTACAGGCATGGGTGACGCGTGCGGAGGCTGAAGGACTGTCGCGAACGGAGATCTTCCAGGGGATCTGGAAGCTGGCCCACGAGGTAAAAGGCGGGCAGTTACCCGCGCTGGATATCGCCTGTGCCGGAAATCCCGTGCCGCGTCTATCGGAAAACTGGTACTGTTGCGCAGAACCCACCTGCGAGCAGCTAACCTCGATTTAGGAAACCTTTAATTATCGAGGATTACATAAATGAGTGACAAATACGTAGCCCGGATAGAGCGGATGCCTGCAGGGAAGCAGGCGGTAGACAATGCAGGAGCAATATTGTCGAGTGAAATTCGGGGATAATGCGGAATTCTCCCGGGTTTACTCGCTTCGCTCACCCTACTAGTACTAGGAGGCTGTCGGACTTGGGCGATCGTAGCGAGCAAGGTGGGAGGGTGAGGCCATTTTTTTGATCGTTAGAGGAGAACAGCCGTAGCGATTTGACGAAAAGGATCTGGAAAATGGGGCGCTCTCCCACCGGCGCAGTAGATCAGTCCCAAGTCCGACAGCCTTCTGGCCGCTCTCCGGGCGTTCAACACGCTTCGCGCTTTTGTCACCCCTGGAGTCTGCACCCGGGCTACGCGGGACGTCTCAACGAGGTATGCATGGTTTAATAATTCGTCGACCACGGTCACTGCGAGCGAAGCGAAGCAATCTCCCAGTATGGAATCAGTCGGGTGGAGATCGCTTCACTTGCAAATACACCTGACGCTGAAGCCCTTGATTGCACACCCGGCTGTAATGCGGCGCTTCACGGCCGATGACCTGTATGACGGTAGGGCGGCACTACACAACAGAACACAACTAGAAACAATCGGTGACATCAGCACTGCTTATGGATGCGAAAGGGCGATACGTGTTCGAAGGCTGTGACCATCCGGTCCTGCCCGTCACTGCATGGGACATTGCCTGCAGAAGGAGAGCGAAATGACCCGCATTGACCTCGTTGCGCACCGCGGCGAGCCTGAACTCGGGCCGGAGAATACCCTGGCGGGATTTACCGGCGCGCTAATCTCGGGCGCCCGCTATCTCGAGACCGATGTTCAACTTACACGTGATGGTATAGCGGTGCTCTGTCACGACGGCTCCCTGACCCGGGTCACCGGGCACGAACTGGAGGTTGCGGCCAGTGACTATGCGGCGATACGGGACTTGCCGGCGGGTGAACCCGGCCGTTTCGGCACGCAGCATACGGACCAGCGGATTGCCCGGCTGGATGAATTCGTAGAACTGCTGCAGGCATGGCCGAATGCCCATGCGTTTGTCGAAATCAAGCCGGCCGGATACAACGCGCACGGCATGAAGAAAATCGTGGACAGCGTGTTGCAGATACTGGAGCCAGTGCTGTCGCGCAGCATCCTTATCTCCTTCGATGCAGATACGCTGGTCTATGTACGCACCCGCCGCGAACTCCCGATCGGCTGGGTCATTCCCCGATGGAATTCGGAAAACCGGGCACGGGCTACCACCATGGCACCGGAGTACCTGTTCTGCAATCGCAAGCGCCTGCCGCCACCCGCCGAACCGCTGTGGCCGGGGAACTGGCGCTGGGTGGTCTACACCGTCAACACGGCGGAAGATATCCCGCAGTTAATCGGGCGTGGCATCTGCCTTCTGGAAACCAACGGTATCAGCCGGCTGCTGGCGGACCCGCGACTGCGCGATATGCACTGTGACTGAGCATTACGATGTCGTGGTCATCGGCGCCGGTATTCATGGCGCCGGAGTCGCCCAGGCGGCGGCCTGCAGCGGGCATTCAGTACTGGTACTGGAAAAAACCGGCGTCGCCTCAGGTACCTCCAGCCGCTCCAGCAAACTGATTCACGGTGGTTTGCGCTATCTCGAAGGCCATGATTACAGGCTGGTGCGGGAGAGCCTGCAAGAACGTGCCATCCTGCTGCGCATCGCACCGGAGCTTGTTCACTTGCAGCCGTTTTTCATACCGGTCTATTCCGACACCTTGCGGCGCCCGCTGATCCTGCGCGCCGGCCTGATGCTGTACGCAGTGCTGGGCGGCTTGGATCGAACAGGTTTTTTTCGAAAACTCACGCGCCGCGAATGGGATCAGCTCGACGGCCTGCGAACCCGGGAACTGCAATGCGTATTCCGCTACCATGACGCCCAGACCGACGATGTCGCACTGACCAATGCCGTCATGCATTCCGCCCGGGAACTGGGTGCCATCCTGGATTGTCCCGCTGAATTCAACCACGCCATGATCGGCGAGCAGGGTTGCAAGATCGTCTACCGCGGCGGGAGCATTGAAAAAACCTGTACATCAAAGGTGCTGATCAACGCTTCCGGACCCTGGGTCGAGAGCGTGGCGCAGCGCATCATCCCGCGGCCTCCCGAAGTTTCCTTGGACCTGGTGCAGGGGACACACCTGGTCATGCAGGATGGGCTGAAACAGGGCTGCTATTACCTGGAAGCCCTGCAGGACCGGCGCGCCATCTTCCTGCTGCCCTGGGGCGATCACTCGCTGCTGGGTACGACGGAACATGTATACACGGGTGACCCCTCCGCGGTCAGTGTGCTGCCCGGGGAAGAGCGCTACCTGCTCGAGGTCCTGCAGCATTATTTCCCGCGGCACTCGCAGCAGGTTGTCTCGCGCTTCGCCGGCCTGCGCGTCCTGCCTGCCGCGGCCGGGAAGCCCTACAATCGATCACGCGAAACCCGGCTGCAAGTGGATAATCCACGGCGGCCGCGACTGGTTTCCATCTACGGCGGCAAACTCACCGGATACCGCGCCGCGGCGCAGAAGGTCATGCAAATACTGGAGGACAGTCTGCCACAGCACCGGCAACTCGCGGACACGGCAACCCTGGCACTTCGACCCGAATGATCCGGCACGGCGACCTGATCCTTGCCATCGACCAGGGCACGCATTCGACACGGGCCGCACTCTTCGATGCACGGGGCCGGCAGCAGTTCATTGCCCGGCAACCCGTCGAATTGCAGGTACTGGATGGTAACCGGGTGGAACAATCGCCAAACCAAATCCTGCGCAGCATGCAGGAAGTGATCGGGGGAGTCCTGCACAATACCGGCATCGATACCCGCCAGGTGCGCCATGCCGGCCTCGCGACACAGCGTTCCAGTGTGCTTGCCTGGAGGCGCGACACCGGCATGGCGCTCTCGCCGGTACTGGGATGGCAGGACCGCCGCGCTGCAATTGCCCTGAAGTCGCTGGAGATGCACGAGAACCGGATAAGGCAGGCAACCGGCCTGCGCTTGTCGCCGCATTACGGGGCCGGCAAGCTGCAATGGCTGCTCGCCAATCAGCCTGAAGCAGCGATGGAACTGGAAAGGGGAAACCTGGTCATGGGTCCGCTGGCAGCTTATCTGCTGCAACACCTGTTGCCCGGCAGCATACCGGTCGTCGATGCTGCCAACGCATCTCGCACCCTGCTGTGGAACCTGCGAACCCGCGACTGGGAATCGGAACTGCTGGATCTGTTCGGGATTCCGCGCGAAGTACTGCCCGGATGCCGGCCGATCCTGCATGCCTATGGGGCACTCGCCGGAGGAAGTATCCCGCTGCATGCGGTCAACGGTGACCAGACCGCGGCCCTGTATGCTGAAGGCAGGCCGCCGGTGGAGACCATCGTGGTGAACATCGGTACCGGCGCCTTCGTCCTGCTGCCGGTTGCCGATCCGGCAAACTGTCCCGGTGGGCTGCTCGCCGGCATTTCCCGCAGCGATCCGGTGACGGGTGATTACTATGCGGAAGGCACCGTCAATGGTGCGCTGGCGGCACTGGAGTGGGTCGCGCAGCGCTACCGACTGCAGGACTGGCTCGGGCAACTCCCCGGCTGGTTCGACGGGGTGACGGCGCCGCCGATATTCCTGAACAGCATCGGCGGCTTGGGCGCGCCATGGTGGCGGCCCGGACCGGAGCCGGAATTTCTCACGGAACCGGACTCACCGGCACAAGCCCTGGCGGGCGCCGTGGAAAGCATCCTGTTCCTGATACAGGCAAACGTGGCGCTGCTGCAGGATATGCACCCGGATGTCGGCGCCATCCGGATCAGCGGCGGGCTGGCCGGCCTGGACGGGCTCTGCCAGAAGCTATCTGACCTCTCCGGCCTGCTTGTCCAGCGTCCCGTGCAGACCGAAGCCACGGCGCGCGGCATCGCCTGGCTGGCAGCCGGTTGTCCGCGGGAGTGGCCGCCCGAACCTGAAGGCCGGGCATTTAAACCAAAGAAAAATCCTGAATTACAGGAACGTTATCAGCGATTTCTCGAAGCACTTGAAGCTTCGAAGTAGACTGGATGCAGCGCACGCCTACAGGGAGTAGGTGAGACAGGGGACCGGTCGAGAAACTGGTATGGGCCACGTAGGTGGTAGACGATGCAGGAGCAATTTTGTCGAGCGGAATCCGGGACAATCGGCTTCCATCCTGTCAAACCATGGTGTTTTTGCCCTCGCATGCCGGGGCCTGGGTGCATGATTCAGCCCGGTGATGTAAACAACCAGATGAAGCCCAGATTGTAGAACGCATGCAACACGATGGGGGCTGTTAACCTCTGAGTCCGCTCCTTGAAGAAACCGAACACCAGCGATGGAAAGAACACCAGAGCGGCCCACAGGGGTGCGTGAAAGAAGAAATGTGCAGCACTGAACAACAGGCTGGCCAGGAGGTTTGCCAGCGTCAATTGACCGAACGACTTGCTGCTGATGCGGTCCCGGATCAGTTCCTGGAGAAATCCCCGAAAAACCATTTCCTCAAGAATGGGGGAAATGAGCACCAGTTTCAGAAACCACCCGGGATATTGCACGGGCTTGTCCAGAAAAATCGCCGGTTGCTGGAAATAAAAATAGTAGAGTACCAGCCAGCACACCGGCCCGGCCGACAGGGCCAGCAGAAATAGGGGGTCTTTCCAGGGCAGAACCTGTTGCGGGCTCAAGTCACTCAATTGCTCTTGAGCTGTTGCACCATCTCCGGCTCCAGATCAATTCCCACCGGCCAGTCCGGATTGATGCTGATGCCGACACCGCTGCCGGTGCGTTCCAGGATCCAGTGGAATTCGGCAAGCAGCCCGCCGTTGTAACCGGGGTAATCCTGCACGAAATCCTTGGCGCGTTCCGGGCTGGTAAACAAAATCAGCACCTCGGTATTGTCTTCCGTCCGGACGGTCAGCGGCAGGGCCTTGTCGCTGTCGGTAAAGCCCTCGATGCCGATGGAGTCCTTCACCGGTATGAAGATTTGCGTACCGATCAGGTAACGCATGAACTCCTCATTGCTAATTTGGCCTTCCTGGGCTGCGAGCAGGTTCTGCTCCAGTTCGTTGCGTGAATCAAAGGTGTCGTGCATGGCGGCTGTCCATAAAACAAAGGCCCCGCAGTGCGGGGCCTGTGATTATCTGTGCGTGTCCGTCATTCGTCGCCGAAGGCGCCCAACAGCTGCAGCAGGCTGACAAAAAGATTGTAGATGGAGACGTACAGGGTAATTGTGGCCATGATGTAGTTGGTCTCGCCCCCGTGGATGATCTGGCTGGTCTGGAAAAGAATCAGACCGGACATCAGCAGCACGAACATCGCGGAAACCGCCAGCGACAGGCCGGGCATGCTCAGAAAGATGCTGGCGATACCCGCCAGGAATGCCACCAGGATGCCGACCATCAGAAAGCCGCCGATAAAGCTGAAATCCTTGCGGGTCGTCAGTGCGTAACCGGAAAGACCGAGAAATATGACACCGGTGCCGCCCATGGCCGTCATGACGACCTGGTCACCGTTCGGAACGGACAGGTACATACTGACGATCGGACCCAGGGTGAGGCCCATGAAGCCTGTCAAAGCGAAGATGAACAGCAGGCCAAGACCGCTGTTGCGAAAACGGGTGGTCAGAAACAGCAGTCCGAAATAGCCGACCAGGGTGACGATCATATTCATCGGCGGCATATTCATCTTGACAGCAATGCCGGTGCACACGGCACTGAACAACAGTGTCATGGACAACAGGGTGTAGGTGTTGCGCAGGACCTTGTTGGTCGATAGGACCGATTGCTCAGAAGCGATGATGGTTTTGTCGAGCATGCTCATTTCTAGAGAAATCCTCTGGTTGCCTCGAAAAGTTTCAAACGCTGCTCCATAGACAGCGCTCCTTGTTATCCGGTTCCCAAGGATAATCACCCCCGGCGGAAACAGCAAATTGAAAAACCATGCATTTTTGTGGAAATTGGCTGGTAAAGACTTGTCGGATTCCGGTATCCTAACGCCGCGTCGCGGGGGTAGAATTGAGCACATTCGCCCCTGCGCTGCCCCTCAAGGACATGATCACGGAGAGGTGGCTGAGTGGTCGAAAGCGGCGGTCTTGAAAACCGTTGAGGCGTAAGCCTCCGGGGGTTCGAATCCCTCCCTCTCCGCCATAAGAGTTCAATATAACGTTATTAATCAAGTGGATTTCTTATTTCAACTGTTTTCAGCGCCCTCCCAATCGTCCCCCATGAGGTTTCCGGTAGAATGGCTGGAATCGTCCACAGTACAGTAAGGACATTGCTCCAGGACATGCAAAGGCCTTAGAAGGCCGCATAATCGGATTGCACCGAACCCGGACGCTCATCGTGCGAACCACCCCCGCCAACCGTAGGGCGGAACGCGCAGCGGTTCCGCCATCCGAGGCTAAATCGGTGGAACCCGCTGCGCGGTTCCGCCATCCGAGGCTAAATCGGCGGAACCCGCTGCGCGGTTCCGCCCTACGCCGTTTCCGACAGCCGCGTGGCCGCGCGTCCGACTGACCCAACCCGCACGGGCAGCGATGATACTCCCATGCCCGATTACCATCGCCTGCGCTCTCCCGGAGGCACCTACTTCTTTACGGTCAACCTGCTGGATCGACGCAGTGACCTGCTGACGCGACACATCGACGCCCTGCGTGATGCCGTTTATGCCACACGCGCGGCGCGACCCTTCCGTATCGATGCCTGGGTCGTGCTGCCGGACCACCTGCACTGCCTGTGGACCCTGCCGCCGGGCGATGATGATTTCGCCAACCGCTGGAAAGCGATCAAGATTCGCTTCGTGCAACGCCTGCCAGCACAGGAACCGCGATCAGCTACCCGCGCGCGGCGCGGCGAGCGCGGCATCTGGCAACGGCGTTTCTGGGAACACCTCATCCGTGACGAGGCGGACTATGCACACCATGCAGATTACATCCATTTCAATCCCGTCAAACATGGCTGCTCAAGGACGGTACAGAAATGGCCCTATTCCACGTTCCATCGCTGGGTCGCGGCGGGTGTCTATCCACCGGACTGGGCGGATGACAGGGCAGCGGACGATTTCCCGGCCGGAGAACCGTAGGGCGGAAGCCGAAGGCGTTCCGCCAGACGACGTAACAACATCCCCGATAACCAAACATCCCCGTGGCATACCCGGCACGGCAAAACCGGCACGGCGGAACCGCTGCGCGTTCCGCCCAACGCCCCTGCCTCCCGTAGGGCGGAAGCTGAAGGCGTTCCGCCAAACAACGTAACAACATCCCCAAAACCAAACATCCCCGTGGCATACCCGGCACGGCAAAACCGACACGGCGGAACCGCTGCGCGTTCCGCCCAACGCCCCTGCCTCCCGTAGGGCGGAAGCTGAAGGCGTTCCGCCAAACAATGTAACAACATCCCCAAAACCAAACATCCCCGTGGCATACCCGGCACGGCGGAACCGCTGCGCGTTCCGCCCTACGTCGTGTTCGTGCGCAAGTCAGCCATTCGGTGTCACCGCTTGCTCGTCCGGGTTGGGTCGAAAATTGCCGACCGGAAACTGGCCCGGGAACGGCAACTTTCATTTAGGGTTGTAAGATGCCTGCCCCCAGCCGCAGTCCTGTCAGCCAGCCCCTACACTCAGCGGGCAGGCGTCTGACAAGCCTTGAGGGAGGAAACCGCGGGAGACAACCTTCGGGCTATGGGGATTTGAGTGGTGAGTCTTGCGCCAGCTGAGGCCCGGGTAACCAGATGGTGAAGTGCCGCTATTTTCTGCCCTGTTGTTTGCATCCTTCTGGTCCTGCT